>Ga0335085_10002279_pt1 | contig 36483 bp, 19 predicted proteins | sample Lox_Sample_45_FD_206712 | JGI IMG/M metagenome (GOLD analysis project Ga0335085, IMG submission 206712) | Soil microbial communities from Loxahatchee National Wildlife Refuge, Florida, United States - Lox_Sample_4.5 | ecosystem: Environmental > Terrestrial > Soil > Wetlands | place: USA... | reverse complement strand
CCCAGATCCACAGATCGCTGCCCGGGAATTCGACATTCCGATTACGCCACTCGTAAAGGCGGACCTCGACCGACCATCCGCCGGCCGGCTTCGACTCCCACTGGAGTTCCAGGGCATTCGGAGCGCTGATGAAGGATTCTGTCTCAATCGGGAGCTTGTCATCGATTAGCCGCAGGGTACTTGGAAAGCTGGCGCGGCCACCACTGTAGAAGTAATATCCGGGTGAAAGGCTGTTCTCAAAGAAAACTTGCTGCGAGTAATTCTGGTCGGCATGCGCGAGCACGCTCACTGCAGCGAAGCTGCTCAGCAGCAAAGCGGCAGCAACAACTCGGATCCTCATGGCTTGCTTCCTCTAGTCTTCCAATTTCAGTTTGGCGGGGCGACACCCACCGATAGCATCCGCGCGATCGGCAGCCGCGGCCTCACAGGCACGCCGCGAACTTCAAAAACTCTGCTTGACATCCCCTGATGGCCGAGTGCAATCTTATGCGGGGCACAAACGATTGTGCAAGAGGTTTTATCACAAGAGGTGGCGTGCCTGGAAGCACCCCTTTGCCATGACTCCAGGGCACTCGCGCCGCCATGAGGCTAGCTTCGGACGGAAGAAGGCGGGGGGGCGGCGCGGGGCCGAAGGCCTGTCCAGCAAACAAGCTATGAATTGGACCCAGCCGGCTGGCTACGCCTTCAGCCTCAGCCGGGTTATCAGTGATTGCCGTGAAGCACCGGCTCATCGAGTTCGACAAGATCGCGATTTGCCCGCGGCTGGCGACCGGCAGCAAATCGGAAATTCAAAATCCTGCTGTAAACGCAACGTGGAGCAGGATAGTCTGGAAGGTGCAACAATCCCACATTGCAACCAAGTCTGGGCCTGCAAGAACCGGCCTTCAGATCGTGACGGCCGTCAGCTTGAAACTGTCAATCCGGGGTTTCTAGAGGGGCTCTTGGCTCTCTGAGCTGGAGCGTGCGACTGGTTCTATCAAGCGGACCAGGTGCGGAAGGTGAATCTTAGTGACCAAGGGACCAAAGAAACCGATCGCACTGAAGGAGCTTGCGGCTCTGCTTGAGCTCTCTCCGGCCACGGTGTCGCGAATCATCAATGGACAGGGTTCAGCATTCCGGATTGCAGAAAAGACTCAGCAACGCGTGCTCGCAGCAGCAGGTCATCACGGCTACACGGCAAACGCAGTAGCGCGTAGCCTGCGTCAACAACGTACGCATACGGTCGGAGTCATCGTCCCGGAGATCAGTGAAGGCTATTCGACAGCGGTTCTAAGCGGGATCGAGGACGAGTTGCTCAAAGATGGCTATTTTTATCTTGTTGTAAGTCATCGACACCGTCGCGAGCTGCTCGAAGCCTACCCGCGAATGCTCCTCGCCCGATCTGTCGAGGGGATCATCGCAATTGATACTCCCATCAATCAGGAACTTCATGTGCCGGTGGTCGCCGTCTCTGGACACAAAGACTTGCCGCACAGTATGCGCATTGAACTCGATCACAACGAAGCGGCTCTGCAGGCTCTTTCTCACTTGAAGGCATTGGGACACCGGCAGATCGCTTTTATCAAAGGCCAGGTCTTCAGCTCCGACACAGCGCATCGCTGGGACGCGATCGTTCGATCGGCCAAGAGCCTGGGGCTCCCCATCAATCCAAAACTTGTGGTGCAACTCAAGAGCCCCGAGCCGGGACCTGAGCCGGGAGTGGAAGTAACCCGCGAGCTACTTCGTTCGGGTAAACCCTTTTCGGCTATCTTTGCGTTTAACGATGTGACCGCGATTGGCGCAGTACTTGCCTTGCGTGAAACCGGACTGCACGTACCCAAAGATGTTTCGGTGCTTGGTTTTGACGATATCCTTGCCGCATCGACGCACAATCCTCCGTTGACCACGATCCGACAGCCTTTGCGCGATATGGGGCAATCTGCCGCGATCTCACTCCTTCAACTGATACGACGCGAGTTGCCGCAGCCTCAGCAACCCGTAATCACGGTACATCCGCAACTGATCACGCGCGAGTCCACCGGACCCGTGGCGCGCACGGGATCAGCCAATCCGGAGCTTCAAGAACTGAAACAGAACGCTTGACAAGGGTGAAAGTATGCTTGAATCCACTGGAAAGCGTGGTTCGAGACCGTATCGATTCTTATTCGCACTTCTTATAACTGCCGTTGGAATTCTGGTGATAACGGAGGCGCGCGCGCAGAACGGAGAACCCTTCGCATCTCCGAGTCTCACGCATGCTGCCGCACCTTCCAATCGCCTGTTAGCTTCGCCAGAGATCGAAAAGCGCGTCGACGCTCTGCTCAAGAAGATGACACTTGAAGAGAAGCTCGGACAGCTCGTTCAATATGGCGACTCAGGAGAAGCAGCGAATGCACCTTTACAGCAGGCCGCTCTGGCCCCCGGAAAGAATCCGGACGCGCATATCAGGATCGATGTGATGCAGCTGGCCGCAACGGGCCGGCTTGGGTCAATGCTGAACGTGGTAGGTGCAGCACGTACGAACGCCTTTCAGCACGCGGCCGTCGAGAAAAGCCGGCTACATATTCCACTACTTTTTGGCGCTGATATCCTGCACGGATATCGCACCGTCTATCCGATTCCACTCGGACTGGCCGCGTCGTTCGATCCGGCTTTGGTGGAGCAGGTTTCGCATCTCTCCGCGTCTGAGGCCGTTACGGCGGGAGTGCGGTGGTTCTATTCGCCGATGGTCGATATATCACGCGATCCGCGATGGGGCAGGACGTCAGAGGGCGCCGGCGAAGACGCGTATCTTGGCGCGGCGATGGCCAGGGCCTACATCCTTGGATACCAGGGAGATAATCTAGCGAACTCCGACAGCGTGGCGGCAAGCGTGAAACACTTTGCTGCTTATGGGGCGGCAGAAGCGGGCCGCGAGTACAACACAACGGATATGTCGCTGAGCCGGCTGGAGCAGGACTATCTGCCTCCCTACAAGGCAGCGGTGGAAGCGGGCGCGGCGACGGTTATGAGTGCGTTCAACTCGCTCAATGGCGTACCATCGACAGCCAATCCGTTCCTTATTCACGATGTGCTGCACAATGCATGGGGTTTCAACGGCTTCGTCGTGAGTGACTACACAGCCGTAATGGAGTTGCGCAATCATGGCATCGCGCTGAACGCGGCAGACGCGGCGCGCGAAGCGTTTCTTGCGGGCGTTGATGTGGACATGATGTCCCACTACTACGACACAGAGCTGCCAGGTCTGATTCGCTCTGGGAAAATCTCAATGGCTGCGGTCGACGATGCCGTTCGCCGCGTCCTCCGCGTAAAGTTTGCCCTCGGTCTGTTTGAGCATCCCTATGCGCAGGGAATAGAGGTAACGGCCCCAGTTGATGCACACAGAGCGCCGGTGCGCAAGGCGGCCGAAGAGTCTCTGGTGCTGCTGAAGGATGACAGGAGCGGTGGCCTTTCGCGAGTGCTGCCTTTGTCGAGTCGGGCGGCGAAGATCGCACTCATCGGACCGCTCGCCGATGACACGCGTGAGATGCAGGGAGAGTGGGGAGGCAGCGCTCGCATTCCCGGAGTCGTCACCTTGAAGGACGCACTTGAAGAACGAGCAAAGCAGAACGGCGGCACGATTGTCTATGAAGAAGGTACGACAATCAATGGAGATTCTGAGTCCAGAATCCCTGCGGCCGTTGACGCTGCGCGCAAGGCGGATCTGGTAATTCTGGCGCTGGGTGAATCGGCGGAGATGAGCGGCGAGGCCGGTTCGCGCGCACATCTTGACCTTCCGGGCAACCAGGAGAAATTGCTCGAAGCCATTGCGGCAACCGGACGTCCAATCGTGTTAATTGTTTTTTCGGGCCGCCCGCTCGTGCTCGATTGGGCCGCGGCGCACATCCCTGCGATTATTGAGGCATGGTTCCCGGGCACTGAAGCCGGAAACGCCATCGTAAACGTTCTTTATGGAGATGTTGCACCGAGCGGCAAGCTGCCCATGAGCTTTCCCCGCGCGGTGGGGCAGGAGCCGCTTTACTACAATCAGTTCCCTACGGGCCGGCCACCGATCGATGTCGATTTGAATGAGCCGGCCACTTTCGATACGCGGTTTGTATCCCGCTATCTGGATATTCCCAACACGGCCCTGTTTCCGTTCGGCTTTGGCCTGACGTACACCCACTTCGAATACTCTGGCGTGACGCTGTCCCGGCCGCGGGTCCCTCTGCGCGAAGCAGAAAACAGCGGCGCGCGAAAGCTCATTACGGTGACGGCTACGCTGCGCAACACAGGAGACCGTGCTGCTACCGAAGTAGCGCAGTGCTATGTGCGGAACTTCGGCGCGAGCCTGGAACAGCCAGTTCGCAGCCTGGAAGGTTTCAAGAGAATCACGCTACAACCTGGCGAGTCAAGGCAAGTTTCATTCGATCTGGGTTTCCGCGAGCTCTCGTTTTATACGAATACCGGAAAAGCCGTGGTTGAGCCGACCGAGTACACCGTGTGGATCGGCGGAAGCTCTCTGGCGACGGAGCATGCGGAGTTTAAGATCGTTCCATAGATCATTGAGAAACTCGCGCATGCTGAACGATCTGAAGCCACTGTCGATAAACCGTCGTCGCGTTCTGAAGTCTCTTACGGCCTCGGCTGGTACGCTCGCGATGCGGCCGCTTTGGGCTGCAGTAGGTGGTCGCGATGCAGAGGCGCAGACGCCAGGCGCTACGGGCACGGGGCCTTCTCCAATTCGCTTCGAAGAGATTGCAGAGAAGTCGGGACTGCGCTTTACTACGCAGAATTGCGCGACACCTAACAAAAATCAGATCGAAACCATGGTCGCTGGCGTGGCCCTGCTCGACTACGATGGAGATGGATTTCTCGACATCTACCTGGTGAATGGCGCCGAGATTCCGTCCCTCGAAAAGACTTCTCCGAAGTATTGGAATCGGCTGTTCCACAACAACCGCGATGGGTCGTTCAGCGACGTGACAGAGAAGGCCGGAATAGCCGGCAGCGGCTATGGGATGGGTGTTGCCGTCGGCGACTACGACAACGATGGGAGACCCGATATCTTCCTCGCCAGCGTGACGGGCAATCAACTATTCCATAACAACGGAGATGGAACCTTCACGGACGTGACGCAACAGGCTGGTGTCGCTGGGGCCTTGTATACAGGACGCAAAATGTGGTCTGTGAGCGCCGGGTGGTTCGACTACAACAACGATGGCCTGCTCGATCTCTTCGTTGTGAACTACTGCCAGTGGGAGGTGAACAGAGACCCCTACTGCGCACTAAAAGAGGGCCTGCGCGCATATTGTCATCCCAACAAGTATCCGCCTCTGCACAACACGCTTTATCGCAACAACGGCGACGGGACATTTACCGACGTTTCGCACGAGACTGGTATCGATGTGTTCTGGGGCAAGGGAATGAGTGTCAGTTTTGCCGATTATGACGGCGATGGATTCCTTGACGCATTCGTCGCTAACGACACCACCCCAAATTACCTGTTCCACAACGTCAAAGGAAAGCGGTTTGAAGAAGTGGGAGTCGCCGCTGGAGTTGCGTATTCGCCAGATGGCAACGCTCTCTCAGGCATGGGGTCCGACTTCAAAGACATCAATAATGATGGCCTACCTGATATCTGGCACACTGCGGTTGAGCACGAGGACTTTCCTCTCTATCTGAATCAGGGCAGTGGTCTCTTTGTTGACGCGACTGTTCCCAGCGGGCTGGGTCAGCTGACGAACAGGATGACCGGTTGGGGTAACGGCATCTTTGATTTTGACAACGATGGCTGGAAGGATCTGTTTGTTGCCCGCTCCAACGTGATGGACAACATTCAGCAGGCGATTCCCAGTCAGGCGTATCCGGAAAGAAACTCGATCTTTCGCAATCTCGGCAACGGAAAATTCGAGGAAGTTGGCGGTCAGGCAGGGCCTGACTTTCTCATCGCCGGAGCGCATCGTGGTGTGGCCTTCGGTGATATCGACAATGACGGACGCATTGACGCCGTCGTGACCTCACTCGACGGAAATGTAAAGCTGTTCCACAACGTATCGCAGAACGACAACCACTGGATCCTGCTGCGCCTTGTGGGAACGCGTAGCAACCGCATGGCTATTGGGACGAAGGTCCGGATCACGACGGAAGACGGCAAGTCGCAGTGGAATGAAGTTACGACCGCGGTGGGCTATGCTTGCTCCAGCGACTGCCGCGTGCATTTTGGGCTCGGCGCCAATCATAGGATCAAGGAGCTCGAGATCATCTGGCCGAGCCGGGTGCGCCAGTTGCTTCGAGATGTGGGAATCGACCGGGTTCTTACGGTTGAAGAGCCTCGGGCATAGTGCGGTAGTTAGAGCGGCGATCGGCTCTCAGCGGTCTTTCGGAGTAACATCCGATCCGACCGGCACATTGACAGGCACTTCCTGGGCTTCGGGACTTTGCGCCTGTCGCGCGGCTTCTTGTTTCAAAACAGCGAACCTTGCACGCGCCTTAGCTGCATCCTGTGATCGACCCGACTGCTCATACGCGGAGCCTAGCGCCCACCAGACTTTTGGGTCCCTCGGAAGCCCCTTGCTGGCGGCCTCCAACTCAGGGAGTGCCTTCGCGTAGGCGCCGGTATTCATCAGTAGAAGTCCATAGAGAAAGTGGGCAAAGGGGAGATGCGGCGCGAGCGCGACTGCCCGCTCGGCATAAGGAAGCCCAGCGGCCGAGTCAATTTTGTACTCGGCCGCTGCAATCTGTAACAGTGCCTGGACGCGATCATGCCCCAAGGCGAGCTCATCCTTGAATTGCGCAACAGCACCGGCGGTATCGTGCTCGTCGACCAGTTCCCGGCCAAAGGCGTAGTGGACATAGGGAACCTGCGGATACGACTCAATGGCTTGAGAGAACAAACGTCGCGCAGAGTCAACATCCTTCTGGGCGGCAAGGCAAGCTGCGCGGCCGACAAGTTCGACGGCTCTGCCCGATTCAGTGTTGGGCAAGGGAACTTCTCTGTCGGCCATATGCAGAGAAGCCATGCCGAAGGCGCGCACGACATCTTCGCTGCGAGTGCCGCCGAGACAGAGAGAAGAGAATGCTCCCTGCGCGCCAATGAAATGACCGGCTCGCTGCAGCAAGACGCCTTCGTGGTAGAGCACGACGTCACGCAGCTGGGGATCGATGCTGGTTCCAAGGTTTCTGCTTAGCTCAATATTCTGCAGCGCGTCTTTGTCGTCGCCAAGTTCAAACTGGCAGAGCCCAAGAAACGCATGCGCTGTTCCGTGCCTGGGGTCGAGAGCGACTACACGTTGGAAAGCCAGTTCACCTTCAGCGTAGCGTCCCTGGTCGTAGTAAGAGGTGCCGAGCGACCACCAGCCCTCAGCCCATCGCGGATTCAATGCAAGCGCCTTGCGAAGGAGAGGAATTGCTTTGTCGAGCTCGTCAGCATCAAGCGCTGTCTGGGCACGCCTGGACAGATCGGCAAACTGCGCCGGGGCCTTAATGGGCGAATCGCTTGCGCTCGGGCGAGATGCTGCAGCTTGCGGGAATGCACGACTCGATGCAAGGGCAAACGCCAAGAAAGGCATGAGAGCGGCGGCGAAATACCGACCACGGGTTCCGCAGACAGCGTTCATGAGAAGACACAAGGAGGCTGCTTTCAAGTGCATCAGTTACACGTCATCGCTGTCAACGACAGCACATAAAAGGAAGGCCGCCGGCGATGCATCCATCGTACGGAACATCGCCGCCGGCAAAGAGATTCAACTTTTCAAGTTGCCCTGGGCGCGGCAGTTGCGCTCATGCCCAGGGTAGTCACATGAAGCCTTAGAATTTGAAGTGTGCCTCCATCTCGATGGTGCGCGATCCGAGTGAAGAGTTGGCGCGGCCGAAGTTCGCGTCCGAAATGTTGTTGTCGATGTTGGCCAAATTCAGCTTGTTAAAGACGTTGAAGATATTCGCACGAATCTCGAACCGCGCGTCTTCGCCCAGCACCTTCATGGTTGGCAAGCCGAATACCTTTGTGATGGCCAGATCGAGGTCAGAATACCGTGGGCCGGTGAAGGCATTGCGGCTAACTCCGGGGACTCCGGGCAGCGCTGACGGTGTTGGAACCGTTGATGTCGTGCTCCATCCCGGACCTGGGTTATCGACTTCAGCAGGCTCTGTAAAGTAGTTTGTGCCACCGTTCGGGAAGTGGCCAGACGCAGTCTTGAATGAGTCGGTCGACTGGCTTGTACTGGCTCCGCCCTTATAGGAGGCCGGACGCAGGTTGCAATTGCCCGCGTTGGGATAGAACGCATTGCAGGCTGCGCCGCTGTATATGGGGTTGTATGGGAAACCAGAGTGGTAGACGAAGATGGGACTGAATGTCCACCCACCTGCCAGTTTCTCCGCCCAGGTATTGCCGTGGAAGATCTCCGGTGACCAGACCCCGTTCAACTTGAGCAGATTGCGCATGTCGTAGTCGGAGGAACCCCAGTTGTAGCCGGGCAGGAACTGATAGTCCGGTTCGGTGTACGGGCCCGATCCATTGTCCAGCGAGTGCGCCCACTGATACTGCACGTCTGCCTGGAAGGAGTGCGAAAACTGGTGGCGCAGTTCGGCCAGCATGGAATTGAATGCTGACACGCCGGTATCTTCATACCAGTCGATGTTGTTTACGACGGGATTGAAGGCCAACGTTCCGGCGAGGATCTGCGGCGCGTATTTGTTGTAAAGGTTGTACTGCAGGGGCAGATGACGGCCCGTGCTACCGGTGTAGCCGAGAGTCGCCACCCACTGACGGCCGAGATCGTACTGGCCCTGCAGCGAGTAGCGATAAACATAAGAGGTCTTCAGCTTGTTGTCGATTCCCGTGATTTGAATGGCGGTTCCGCTGGTAGGCAGGTTGGCCGAGTTGAAGGTGGAGATAAGCGCGGGATTCGCCGGAAGCGCCCCATACTCGTAGATGTTCGCTGCCGTGCCATAGACGATCTGCGATCCCGTCAACGTATTGCTGTTGGTCAGAAAAGGCGGATCGAAGCGTGTATTCGTCGTAATGGCCTGTTCCAATCCATTGAAGCCGAGGCCAAAACCGCCCCGAATGACAAGCCTCCCGCCATTGCGCGCCGGACTCCAGGCAAAGCCTACTTGCGGGCTGAAGTTGCCTTTCTGCGCGTCGACCTGCGGCTTGTTGAGCGCGATCGCCAGGTTCGTGAACATGTTCGGGCCGGAACCCAGGTTCAAGCGCGGGTTGTTGCCGTTCTTCTCGGTCATACCGGCGAAGTACTCCCAGCGAATGCCGAGGTTCACGGTCAGATTCGGCCTGACCTTCCAGTCGTCCTGCACAAAGACTGCCGGAATGTACTGCCGGTCATCCTTGCGCGACATGGTGGGAATACCTGTGAGCGGGTCAGCGCCCGAGACGGTTTCCGTGGTAGGTGCGTCGTTCAGGAAGTCCCAGTAGTTATTGAAGTAGAAGTTCTCGCTGGCGGCCCAGGTTGCGGAGTCGAGGTACGCAAGGCGGGTATATTGGGCGCCAAACTTCAGGTTATGGCTGCGGTAGACCTTGGTGACCACATCCTTGAAATTCAGGGTCCACTGATCAAAGATGCTGCCGATGCTAGGACCGAAGCCTCTCGGACCGTTACCTCCGGTGCTGTTGACAATATTCGAGAATGAAACCGCATTGTTCAATGCAATGTAGTCATTGGGCAAGCCCAGCGGCGACTGAGGATTGTCTTTCAGTTCATTCCACTTCCAGCCGGCCATGTCGGCACGCGCTTCGTTCAGGAGCGTCGGCGAGAAGGTGTGATTGTAGAGCAGTCCGCTGGAGTAGTTTTTGGCGTTGTGGTGGAAGAAGTTAGAGGCTCGTTGCGGACCGTTATAGCTAGTGCTGTTGACCGGAACGTAGTAAAGGCTACCCGCAATCAGGTCCTTGTCCGTCGGCTGGAAATCCACGCGCCCGTTGTATTGGCTGTTAATCGTGTTGTTGGGGCCAACAGTCTGGATGTACATCATGTCAGCATTTCCATCCATGTTGTTGGCATAGCTGCCCGTACCGTCGCCGCCAAGACCGGGCTTGAAAGTCTTGACTCCCCCTACTGTGACCGGGTTTCCGTAGGACGGGTCATGTTGGCCGAGGCCGATCGTCAGCGGCTTCCCGATGTCGAGGCCCTTACCCTGAATCCAGTTGCAGTTCACACCTTGAACAAGGCCAATCTCTGCACAATCATTGCCGTCCGAGGCACCCTCAAGGATGTTCGAGTACACGGCCTGGGCACCCTTGATGCCGAGGAACTTGCTGGAGATGGAGCCGGAAGGCGCCTGACCGTCAAGGCTCGCCGTGTCATACCAGTCGTTTCCATAGACGGTGCCGTTGTTTCGAATGGTGTCGTATCCGAAGAAGAAAAACAGCTTGTTGTGAATGATTGGACCACCCACTGTTCCGCCGAATTCGTTGTAGCGAGCGTTATCGCGCTGGACGGCGTGCACGCCACCAGGGTTATAGCGCTGAAAGGCATTCAGACCGGGCCGATCGAGTTTGAAGAGCGCGGTCCCGTGGAACTGATTCGTGCCGTTCTGCGAGATCATTTGAATCTGCGCGCCGCTGAAACGGCCCAGTGAGGCGTCGTAGGGATTCGTAACGATCTTCATCTCTTTGATGGTGTCGGGGTTTGGGGTGATGACGGCTGCCGAGCCCCAGGTCACGCTGGTGATCTGCACGCCATCCAGCGTGACGCCGTTGGTGTCGTTGCGGCCGCCATTGCCAAAGACCTGCGGCTTGTTTTCAGTCATGTACGGGCCAGAAGAGGCGCTGGCGCTGCCGTCGCCCTGGTTGCCGGGAAGGCTGAAGGTACCACCACCAGCGGCCTGCGAGCTATCGCCGAACATCCCAGGGGCCAGGTTGGCCAATTGCAGCGGATCGCGGCCGAAGTCTGGCATCTTGGCCAGGTCGTTCTGGGTGATGGTTCCACTGACACTGCCCGTCTCAGTGTCCATCACAGGCGTCTCCGCGGCGTTCACCGTTACGGTCTGCGTGGCCCCGCCGACTTCGAGGGCTACGGTCAGCGAATTGGCCTGCTCGGCGAGGATCTTCATGTTATCAAGGACTTTAGTCTTAAAGCCGTCGCGTGAGACCTCAAGCTTGAAGGTGCTTGGCGGAAGCTGGTTGAAGACAAAGTGGCCATCCGGACCGCTGGTGGCAGTCAGGGTGCGGTTAGTTTCCTTGTCGGTCAGGGTAAGAGCGGCATCTGGGATCAGTGCGCCGGTCGTGTCGGTGACCGTTCCCTGCAGGCTGGCACTGTACTGCGCGCGCGCGGGCAAGGCAAAGGCCAGGGCAAGGAGCACAAGGGCCACTTGCCACCAGGCGCTGATGATGGACGCGGACCCCCTGCGGTCCCAGCGGGTCCAGGCGGGACAGATTCGATTCATGGCTTGCATCACTTTCTCCTGAAATTGTTGCGGGCTTGCGGCCGTTGAGTGGTTCAAAGCACTTTCAAAAAGGGTGCGATTGCGTCGTTTTACTCCCAGTTGCGCAATCGATTGTGCAACGGCGTATTCGTACCACTCTTTCTATTTCATTGTCAATGTGTTCTTTGTCGCAGGATTCCTGACCCTCTAACCTCGGTCCAGCCTGGGCCCGCTCCCTCGCAAGTAATTCGCTTTGTTGTTGCTTCCGCGACTCCAGTAAAATTCGCGTCTGTCCGACGTAAGGCGCGGCTTTGATCACCTCGATCTGAAAATCACCCGGCGGTTTCCGGACCGAGCCGGTCCGAGCTGTATGCTGGTTCGCGGAGAGCGGACTTACACCGCTCACGCGGGAAAATGAGATTGGGAGCCATATGTACCGGCAATAAGCGTGCCGCGCTTCGGACTCTTGCCGCTTTCACGGCAACAGTTGGTTGCTTTTGCGGCACTTTTGCTCTTGCACTCGAAACGCCCCGGCGGTTCGATCTCAATGTCAAGCCCAGCGATGTGATCCCGACAGGTAACGAATGGCTCTCGCTTCCCGACATTCAGGCCGGCGATGGCGCCCTCGCCAGCTTCAATGTCATCTCCATGCAGCATCGCGGCCTTCTGCAGGTGAACGGATACCGTGGCGGCCCCACTTTACAGCCCTACTTTCTGGTCGACGGCCTACCGCTCGCGTTCCACAACCCATCGTGGCAAGTCATAGAGTACTGGATTCCGGAGGCGCACGAGGTTGTCGACGGGATCAAAGTCACCGTGACTTACTGTGTTCCGCCGGGGTCGCGCGCAGCGTTTCTCCGGCTGACCATGACCAATCAACGCGCCACTGCGATACAGGTCACTCTGGGCGTCCGCGCCTCATGGGGGAGCCTCAGCCGCGTGACCTACAACCCGGTTGAACTGCGCGGCGAGCGGACGGTTGGGCCGGCACCCTGGGTCGAGGCCGGCGAAGTGTTCAGCTACATCACAAACGACACACAGTTTGCATGGTCGCTGGTGCATCCCGGCTCGACAGCCCAGATCAACATGCCTCCAACCACGCCCGCTCCAACCGACGACGCAGGCCGCACCGTCGGCCTTGCCCCCGGACAGTCGGTCGAATCGCTTTTCGTACTGGGAGTCGGCATTGAGGAGTTCAGCGCCGCCCACAATGCCAGGGCACTGCGCGAGCTTCTTGACCGCTTCGGCGCGGATGAGATGATTGCCCGCACCGCAGCGTGGTGTCGCAGCCGGACCCGGACAACCGGCAAATCGGATCTCGACCTGCTGATGAACCGCAACTTCCTCTTCACCGAACTCTACGCATGGGGCAAAACCATAGACACGGAACAATGGGTCGGGGTGACGTCGCGCAGTCCACGCTACTACGTCTCGGCAGCCTATTGGGACCGGGACGCCATGCTCTGGAGCTTTCCTGCGCTGCTTGACGTCGATCCGCCGATGGCTGCAGATGCACTGAATTACGCCCTGACCACGCAACTTCGAGACACGGGAACGCATAGCCGGTTCATTGACGGAGTCGTTCTGGAAGATGGCTTTCAACTGGACGAGGCAGTGGCCCCGGTGATCGCGCTGGCCGAGTACGTCCGGAAAACGAACGATCTCGCATTTCTGCAAAGCCACCGGGATGCGATGGTCCTGATTCGTGATCGCATTCTCTCTCGCTATGACGCACAATCTGGACTGTACTCTTCGCTGCAGGATTCGCAGGATGAGTTCCAGGTACTGCCTTTTCTTACCTATGACAACGCTTTAACGTGGCGCGCTCTGCTCGATCTTGCAGAACTGTACAGCCGGCTCAACAACGCCGCGGATGCGCAGATGATGAAGGACAGGGCGACGTCGCTCCGCGAGGCGATTCTTGCGCACTGCGTCTTCAATTCAGCGCCAGGCGCCGAGGGCCCCATCTTTGCTTCGGCGACGGACGGGACAAAGGCCGTCTTCACTGAGATTCCGCCGGGTTCGCTCATGAAGCTGGCAACTCTGGGATTCATCTCAGAATCGGACCCCATCTTCGCGCGGACCTATCGTTGGCTTCACTCCAGTAATTACAAGTACTCTTACGCAGACAAGACCTACGGCCTACCTGGAAGTTACCGTCTGCCGTTTACGACCTCCTGGAGTGTTGCCGATCACCTCCGGCTCAAAGCAGGCCGCGATCAGGCACTGAGAATTCTTCGCGCCAGCAACTGGGATGGAGGAATCATCACGGAGGGTGTCGATCCCGCCTCGGGAAAGATGGACCAGGCAGGACGCGCCTTTGCGACCGCTGCAGGCTACGTCGCCGAAGCCATTTGCCGGTCAGAATGCGTTGACCAGTCAAAGTGAAGTTAGCCGCGGCTGCTCTCGTCTGACGGCAACTTCCCAAAACGTTGGAATTTGACAGACTAGAATCGATAACCCGGCTTCAACTCACAACTGTAGGCGGTTGCACCGCGATCGCTTTGCGTATCCCTGGACGCTGTACACGTGGCCCAGCTCAGATAGAGGTCGGGCCCCAGTGGAAATACCATAGGCATTCCGTTGATCTCCGCCTCGATGCTCACGCCTTCCTGCGTAGGGGGCACAGTGAAGTTGAGGTCCCGCCCGAAGATCACGGGATAGGCCTCGCGTACGCTCGAGGTCACCGCAGGATGAAATACCTCGGCCTCAACGAGAAACGTCGCGGTGCCAGACCAACTGATGGCCGAAACCGTGATCTGACGGCCATCATTCTTGAACCCGCGATCGTCGATGTGCGTGAATGGGCAGGGCCCTGCAATGCACGAGACACGAACATTGCGGAATTCGTTTCCTGCTCCCGCATCCATAGAGATCGAGTGTGACGTGGCCTTCCAACGCTCGTCGGGAGAGCATGGCTCCTGGTGATTGCACGGCAGATTCGGCCTGTTCACAACCTGGAAGGTATTGACCGCGCTGCCTACCTCCGTGTCGGACTCGGCGTTGTAGGTATAGCGGACGCGTACGTTGGACACAACCTGTGCTGTGCGGCTCACGGGAGACTCCGATTCCAGAGCCAGCGGTTGCAGTGCTTCGACGTAGAGCTCATTTTCGAGACTGCGAATGGTTCCGCGATACCTCAGCTGTAAGGGCTTGTATTCATCGTGCTGAATTGACAGCGTAAGCGTCTGCTCTGGCCGCAATACGGCGGGAAGCGCAACCTTAAAATAACCGGAGGCATCGGACTTCACGTTGACCGTCGTCACCCCGTTCGAAGCCGCAATCATCGCGTCGGGAATCGGAACCTGCTTGCGGGGGTCCGCATCCCGGCGGATCAGCGCTCCACGGATCGTGATCTGCCTGGGGGACCAGTGATGCAGCCACACCAGGAGAACCGCCACAGAAACGGCAATCACACTCCCGACAATGATCCAGTCACCAGCTTTTTTCCGATTCACCGTGATTTTGCCTATGCCTCATTTAAAGCAGGCATGATCCCGCGGAAGGCGCATTTGCACCGCATTTCCCTCCGGCAAGGACCCGTCTACACAATCATAGGACGAGTACCTGGAGATGACTCTTTTGGTCTGGTGCCCTTGCAGCCCTATCGACCTTCGGAAGAGAATCGAATCGATGCACCAGGGTATAACCTCCAAGCTGACCGGTCCACGAGGCAGCATTATCTCGCGGCGAAAGCTCTTGTCACAAATTGCCGGAGTCTCCGCAGGCCTTCCGCTCGCGCAGCTTTCCGCGCTGGGAGCAGGCTCTCGGTCAGGGCAACAGGGATCCTCAATCCATCGTGTTCCGGCGACCGCGCCAGCTCCGACGTCGCTTACGCCCGAAGACGATCAACTTCTAGAAGAGATCGAGCACGACTGCTTCCTTTTTTTCTGGGAGCAGGGAAATCCGCAGACCGGCCTCATCAAGGATCGGTGCAACGCCCGGGCGAATGATACAAGTGTCGCCGCGAGTATCGCATCCACGGGCTTTGGACTGACGGCTATTTGCATCGGCGAAAAGCGTGGCTATGTCAATTACGCAGATGCGCGCCTGCGGGTCATTAAATCGCTTTCGTTTCTCTGGCACAAACTGCCCACTCATCGAGGCTTCTTTTATCACTTCGCCAACATCAACACCGGAGACAGGTTATGGGATTCAGAAGTCTCTTCGGTGGATACCGCGATTCTGCTTTGCGGAGTCCTGACATGTCACGCACATTTTCAGGATCGAACCATCCAGCAGCTTGCTCATGCCATCGTGGATCGCGTCGATTGGACCTGGCTTTCAGAGGACACCAGCATCCTGTCGATGGGATGGACGCCTGAAGTGGGGTTTCTACCTTACAAATGGAGCTATTACAGCGAATTGATGATGATCTACCTTCTGGGCATGGGATCGGCATCACATCCATTGCCGAAGGAGGTCTGGACCGCATGGAAGCGCACCACATTTGAATATGACGGCCTGCGCTACATCGGCTCCTTTGCACCGCTGTTTATTCATCAGTACTCGCAGGCATGGTTTGATTTTCGCGGAAAGAAAGACCAATATGCTGATTACTTTCAGAACTCTGTCATCGCAACGGATGTACACCGGCGCTTTTGTCTCGAACTGAACCCGCAATTCCCGGACTACAGTAACGCGCTGTGGGGTATCACGGCATCCGACTCCGAGAAGGGTTATGTCGTGTGGGGCGGGCCGCCCGCGATGGGACCGATCGACGGAACCATCGTGCCCTGCGCGACCGGCGGATCTCTTCCATTCCTGCCCCAGGCAACCATGCGCGTCCTGAGGACGATCCGCGACCACTATCCCAAGGCCATGTGCCGTTACGGATATATTGACGCGTTCAATCCGCTCACAGATTGGTACGATACAGATGTCATTGGAATCGATGTCGGCATTACGATGTTGATGGCAGAGAATGCCCGAACTGGCTTCGTGTGGGAAACATTCATGAAGAATCCGGAGGCACAGAGAGGTATGGCGCTCGCTGGCTTCAAGCCATACAAAGCACCAAACCAGTAGGGGCAGCGTCGGTCATGTTGGGAGAGGTGAACCGCGGAGATGATCGATGATCTCGTCGCAACCTCAAGTGGCCAGCCAGGTCTTATCTGCCAACTGACGTTTTATCAATCAGAAACAACGAATCAGGCCCTGTTGGCATCGCACTGAAAGAACTCTGAGTACTCGCGCGGCCGTGAGCGCTTACTTTTCCTTGGCTATAACTCCAATGCATGGCATATAGGTGCCAATACACCAAGCGTGCTATTTAACATGGAAGGGCCAATCCGCTCTGAACATGAGCAAGCCTACGACCGAAGAAAGACCCGTCGCCCCGCCGCCACTCGAACAGAGCGGCGCCGCGTGGGCTGAGCGGTTGCAGGCGCTCGGGAATGTTCCGCCGGTTTTGCGCATCCTTTGGGAATCAGGACCGCAGGTGGTGGTCTGGGGCCTGATTCTGCGGGTGATCTTCGCAGCCCTGCCATGGGGAATAGCCCGGATCGCAGCCTGGATCGTCCAGGGCGTCGAACAGGTGATTCGGCACCAGGGATTGCGCCCATACTTCTGGTACGTCGTGGCGCTTGAAGTTTCGCTCGCAGTCATGACGGCTGTTGTGGGTCGGTTGATTGACTATTGCGACGCACTGCTGGCTGACCGCTACACCCACCACGTCAGCATCAAAGTCATGCACCAGGCCGCGCAACTGGATTTGACGACATACGAAGACCCGGCCTTCTACGACAGACTTGAACGAGCGCGCGTGCAGGCAACTGACCGCCTGATGATGATCCAGCAGATGGGACGGCTCTTCCAACAAGTTCTCACGACCTTGATCTTTACGGGAACGCTTTTGTACTACTCGCCCTGGCTGGTACTTCTGCTCTGTATCGGAGTGATCCCTTCGTTCGCGGGCGAGACCCACTTTGCCTTTCTGGGATACGCGAAAAACTTCCGGCAGACTCCGGCAAAAAGACAGATGGACTATCTACGGCAGGTGGGCGGCAGCAAGGAAGCCGCCAAAGAGCTCAAGCTCTTCAATCTCAGCAGTTATCTAACCAATCGCTTCGCGTCGATCTCTCAGGGAATTTATGAGGAGAATGTAGCCTTGTCGCGGAGGAAACTGTTCTGGGGCGGAGTGCTCTCGATGCTGGGCATCCTGGGATACTACGGCTCCTATGCATACGTAATCTGGCGCGCAGTTAATGGGTCCTACGCGATCGGAACCTTCGTTTTCATTACGACCTCAATTCAGCAGGCCAGTTCGAATCTGCAGATGGTCTTCTCGACAGCGTCCGGCATCGCGGACCAGGCGCTCTTCCTCACTGACCTCATCGCCTTCTTTGAGATGAAGCCAACGGTCCAGTCCAAGCCGAATGCCATCCTTGTGCCCAATCGCATCGTGCGAGGATTCGAGTTCCGGAATGTCTCGTTTGCATATCCGGGAACCGAGCGCCAGGTATTGCGCGACTTCAATTTCCGGCTGGAGCCGGGTGAGCGCATTGCGCTCATCGGCGAAAACGGGCAGGGCAAGACTACCATCGTCAAACTTATTACACGACTCTATGATCCAACCGAGGGTCAGATTCTGCTGGATGGAGTGGACCTGCGCGAGTACGACCTGTCGAGTTTGCATGCCGAAATCGGAGTCATCTTCCAGGACTTCATGCGCTATGAAATGACAGCGCGTGACAACATCGCAGTTGGACGCATTGACGTGCCGCACACACAAAGTGAAATTGAGTACGCCGCCCAGAAGAGCCTGGCTTCCGAAGTCGTCGCCAAGCTGGGGGCCGGTTATGATCAGATGCTCGGACGGCGTTTTGAAACCGGCGTGGATCTTTCGGGTGGTGAATGGCAGAAGTTAGCACTTGCGCGTGCTTATCTGCGTGACGCACAGTTGCTGATTCTCGATGAACCGACGGCGGCCCTCGATGCACGCAGCGAGTTTGAGGTGTTCGAGCGATTCGCGGAACTAACGCAGGGCAAGATGGCCCTGCTGATTTCCCATCGTTTCTCTACCGTGCGCATGGCAGACCGCATCGTGGTGCTGGAAGGAGGTCAACTGGTGGAAGAAGGCAGTCACGCATCGCTGATGGCCCTCGGTGGCCGCTACGCTGCGATGTTTGAGATGCAGGCCGCAAGCTACCGTTGACGATTCATGACAGATACCGCAACATTTTCGAAGACAGACCGAGAGTCCGGGAGCGAGCTGACGGACAAGCTACGCGCCGCTGCGCGCGGCTCCGCCTCATGGGATGTTGTGCATCGGCCGTCCGCGCCCAGCAGCTTTCCTACTCGCCTGGTTGCTGCCCAGAAGTCGGTCAGACGGCTCGAAAGAGAGCTTTCCCGCCTGAAATCGAAAGAAGGCGGCGAGCGAAGCCGGGATGCGACGCTGCTCGAGTTGCGTTCGAACATGCGGGTGTTGCGTGCGGCGGTGCGCGCTTTGTCGACCGGCTCGGAGGAGCTTGTGCGACTTCCACGCGTGGTGCTGCCTGCGGAGCGGGACGAGCCGCGCGCAGCGGCTGTCGCGGCTCGGTATGTCCGCACGGTAGATTGGGTCTTCTCCGAGTCGACGTATCGTGTTTTCATTGAGGCTCTTCAACTTCTCGAGCCATTGGAACTGGGTGAACTGTGGAGTTCGGCGGCATTTCTGAGTTTTGTTCTTGCTGAGACAGTTCTCGAAAAGGCTTTCTCCCTTCTACGTTCGCCGGATGAATCGACCGACCCCGCCATCTCCACGTGTCTTCGGAGCCTGATTGCCGTCAAGAATGCGGCCTGGGACCCGCTTATCGAGCCGCTCATCATCTTCGATGCCACGCTTCGCCAGGATCCTGCGGAGACTTACCCGGCAATGGATTTTGAGAGCAGAGAGCTTTACCGCAAACGCGTTGCCTTCATTGCGCGTCAATCGGATTACACCGAGTCGCATGTCGCACAATGCGCTCTTGACCTTGCGCGTGAAGCTTCTCTGAACCCGCCACTGGATCCGCGCATCCGACTACGCCGCACGCATGTTGGCTACTATCTTGCCGACACGGGCTTTCCCTTGCTGGCCTCCAGGATCGAGTTTCATCCGCGCCCCATTGACAGAGCACGCGCTTTCATCCGCGAGCACGCAGACGACTTCTACATCACGGGCACGCAGCTGGTTGCGATTTTTTTTCTCGCCATCCTTCTATTTCCGATTCTTACCAAGATTGGGAGCTTTAGCAGTTTCATCGCCACCCTGGTGTTCATGCTTCTTCCGGTGATGCAGTGCGCCGTCGATCTGGTCAATACCGCGGTGACCACAGTCTTTGACCCGGAGCCCCTGCCGAAACTTGACTTCAGCAAGTTGGTTCCCCGGGAGTTTGCAACACTCGTCGCGGTCCCCACACTGCTCTTGAAGGAAGAGCAGGTCCGCGAGCTCGTCACCGATCTCGAGGTCCGTTTTCTCGCCAATCGGGATCCTCATATTCACTTTGCACTCCTGACCGATTTGCCGGATTCGATTGTCAAGCCGCACAAGAACGACACTCACCCGCTGGTGGAACTTACAGTGAAGTTGATCAACGGCCTGAATGCGCGCTATGCCTCTTCGCATAATGGTTCGTTTCTCCTGCTGCACCGGCATCGGACGTTCAATGTGCGCCAGGGAGTCTGGATGGGATGGGAACGCAAACGGGGCAAGCTGCTTGACCTGAACAAGCTCCTTGCCGGAGAGTTCGATGCCTTTCCGATCAAGGCCGGCCCTCTCGATGTCCTAACCGGCATTCGCTACGTGCTCACTCTCGATTCGGATACACAACTCCCCCGCAAGGGCGCCGCCCGATTGATCGGCACGATTGCCCATCCGCTAAATCAAGCCATCATCGATCCAGACAGGCGTGTGGTCGTTGAAGGTTACGGCATTCTGCAACCGCGTATCGGCGTCAGTGTGCACTCGGCATCCCGGTCAAGGCTGGCCGCACTCTATTCCGGCCAGAGCGGCTTCGACATTTACGCGCGGGCAGTTTCTGACGCGTACCAGGACCTCTATCACGAGGGTAGCTTCACGGGAAAGGGCATCTACGAGGCCTCGGTCTTTCACTCCGTCCTCGATGGCCGCTTTCCGCGAAACTCGCTGCTCAGCCACGACCTCATTGAAGGGGCGTTTCTCCGCGCTGGTCTTGTCACCGACACCGAACTCATCGATGACTATCCCTCGCACTGGAGCGCCTATTCCCGGCGCAAACACCGCTGGGTACGCGGCGACTGGCAGATCGTCCAGTGGTTGTTGAGACGGGTTCCTGACGAGTCAGGGAAATGGGTTCCCAGCCCAATCTCGACCATCTCGCGTTGGAAGATCTTCGACAATCTTAGGCGTTCTCTGGTTGAACCGGCAGCCATGGTGCTCTTTGTTGCTGGCTGGCTTGGGCTTCCGGGTGGACCTCTTTACTGGACGCTGGCATCGCTCGGAATGATTTTCTTCCCCGCCTTCGTCCAGTTTGCGCTCAGCATGAGCCGGGCGCTTTTCGGCGAACAGAAAGGTAAGGCCGGCGAGGCCATCACAGGTTTCCGCAAGGCGCTGATGGTTTCGATCATCACCCTGGCCCTACTGCCGCACCAAACGCTTTTGGCGATTGACGCAATCGTTCGCTCTCTGGTGCGCCGGCTCATCACAGGAGCACGGCTGCTGGAGTGGGAGACAGCGGCCCAGGCCGAATCAAAATCCGCGCGCCGCACGCAGGTCGATCGCTACCTGGGTCTCACGCCTCTTCTTGCATTCGGCTTTGCGGCGCTCGTCTTTTTCGTGAAGCCCCACGGCAGCTCGATTCTGGTGGCTGCGCCGATCCTGATTCTGTGGGCCTGCGCAAATGACATCTCGAGCTGGCTTAACGCTCCACCCCAAGAACAAGGCAAACGACTGGATGGAGCGGATGGTGAGTACCTCAGAGGGCACGCGCTGCGCATTTGGCGGTACTTTCACCAGTTTGGCCGGGACCGGCACAATTACCTGATTCCCGACAACGTCGAAGAAGAGGGACTGCGTGAAGCGGCCCGCATCTCTCCAACAAACGTCGGTCTTCTACTCAACGCCCGCCAGGCGGCCTGCGTTTTTGGATTTCTGACCGTACCAGAATTTGCCGCCGATACCGAGATGAGCCTGGCGACGATCGAGCGGCTCAGAAAGAATCACGGTCATCTCTATAACTGGTACGACACGCACACTCTCCAGCCGCTGGGCGATAACCCGTTCGTTTCGTCGGTCGACAGTGGAAACTTCCTTGCATCCCTCTATACACTGCGTGCCGGCGCGCTGGATCTGCTGAAGAGGCCTTTGCTGCCTCCCGAGACCTTTACCGGAATCCGCGCGCACTGGCAGTTGATGCAGTCGCAAGTGAAGTTGCCACCAGCCCTCGCGCGGCTCGGCCTGCCCAAGCCCAAAGCGAAGGTTCGCGCGTGGATCGAATGGCTGGAAGCTGCGCAGACCGCCTTCGCCGGTTCGGAGGCTTCTCCGAAACTGAGGCATGGAATTGAAGACGCCTGGTGGTACGAAGAGACACAGACGCGTATCAATGCAATTCTCGCCCTGGTCGCCGATTACCTGCCATGGCTTATGCCGGAGTTTTCCGGCGTGCCCCAACTGACGGCGCAATCCGGAAAGAAAGATGCAGCCTTTTACTCGTTCGATGAAGCAGAATCATTTTCGAGAACGCTGCAGACGAGCCTGTCGCGAGCAGAAGGCACTGCGACTCCATCGGACGACGCTGCGGAACGGCTGCGCATCAGGCTTCCCCTGGCGACGCAGAAGTTGCTCGCGCTCGCCGCCCGGCTGCAGTCCATTGCTGATGCGGCGGAGCGTTTGGCAAACGCAATGGACTTCAAATTTCTTACCGATCCCGGGCGGGAGATTCTCTCGATCGGTTACGAGAGCGGCAAAGGGAAGCTTTATGACGCATGTTACGATCTACTCGCTTCAGAAGCACGCGTCGCTACGTTTCTGGCCGTTGCCCGCGACGAAATTCCGCAGCAATCGTGGATCAAGCTTGGCCGTGATCATGCGCACGCGTACGGCCGCTTTGTTCTGCTGTCGTGGACGGGAACGATGTTTGAGTATCTGATGCCGGCGCTTTGGATGCGCACATATCCAGAGACACTTATCGCGAACACGCTGCAGGCCTCGGTGTCGGTGCAACGCGATTTTGGCCGCGATCATGGCCTCCCCTGGGGAATCTCGGAGTCAGGTTATGCCCAGAAGGATGAAGCGGGACATTATGGCTATCATGCATTCGGGATTCCGCAGATCGCCCTCTCGGCCGAAGCGAGCGCTGGACCAGTCGTAGCTCCGTACGCAACCTTCCTCGCACTCAGCATCGATTCGCCTGAGGCGCTCAAGAATCTGCGGCGCATGGAGTCATCCGGATGGGTTGGAGCCTATGGCTTTTATGAGGCTGCCGATTACAAAGCCTCGAATCGGAAGCCGGAGCTGGTATGCGAATGGATGGCCCATCACCAAGGCATGTCATTCCTCGCGGTGCTCAACCTGATGCATGACAACGTCGTGCAGGAATGGTTCCATTCCAATCCGGTAGTCCAGTCGGCCGAACTCATTTTGCACGAGACACCGGTCAGTCGAGGTGTTCTGCGGGCCAAGATGAAAGAACAATGAATTGTTCCCCGAACCGCGCTCACCGCAACTTTGCGTGAAACATGAATCACGGGGCAGGCCTCGGAGCATCCTACATACGATCCACGCTATTCTTTTAGAAGATGGGCGTCAGAGGAGCAGAGCATGGCAACAAGTATTGAAAAGACCCCGATAAGCGCAGAAAGTCAACCGTTGACAAAGAAGCAGGCCTGGCAAAAACTCCAGAGCCACTATGAGCAGGTGCAATCGCGGCATTTACGGGAACTGTTTGCCGAAGATCCGTCACGCGGGACGCGCCTTACGGCAGAGGGTGCCGGGCTCTTCCTCGATTACTCAAAAAACCGCATCACCGAGGAAACGCTCAATCTGCTGATCCAACTCGCGGAAGAATCGGACCTCAGGCAGCGCACCACAGCGATGTTCACTGGCGAGAAAATCAATATTACCGAGAAGCGTGCGGTTCTTCACATTGCACTACGGGCGCCCAAGGGTGCGTCGATTCTTGTAGACGGCAAAAATGTGGTGCCCGAAGTACACGCAGTGCTCGACAAGATGACTGCCTTTGCCAATCGCGTCCGGAGCGGCGAGTGGAAAGGGCATACAGGCAAACGGATCAAAAACGTCGTGAACATCGGCATCGGGGGCTCTGACCTGGGTCCCGTCATGGCCTATGAGGCGCTCCGGGACTACAGCGACCGGTCGATGACGTTCCGTTTTGTGTCCAATGTCGACAGTACGGATTTTGCTGAGGCCGTGCACGATCTCGAACCGGCGGAGACTCTCTTTGTCGTCTCGTCGAAGACATTCACCACGCTTGAGACGATGACCAATGCGCACACGGCGCGTTCGTGGTCCCTGGCAGGCCTTGGCAGCGATGAGTCTTCAGTGGCCAGGCACTTTGTCGCCGTCTCCACCAACGCCGCTGAGGTTGCGAAGTTTGGGATTGACACGGCCAACATGTTCGGCTTCTGGGACTGGGTCGGCGGGCGCTATTCAATGGACTCGGCCATCGGCCTCTCAACCATGCTGGCTATCGGCCCTGAGAATTTCCAGGCAATGCTCAGCGGCTTTCACCAGATGGATGAGCACTTCCGCACGGCGCCGTTTTCGCAGAACCTGCCCGCGCTTCTTGGCCTGCTGGGAGTCTGGTATGCGAATTTTTTTGGCGCGCAGACCGTCGCTGTATTGCCCTATGAGCAGTACTTGAAGCGCTTTCCTGCCTATTTGCAGCAACTGACCATGGAAAGCAACGGCAAGCACGTCACGCTTGCTGGCACTACTGTGAATTATGCGACCGGGCCTATCTATTGGGGCGAACCTGGAACCAACGGGCAGCACTCGTTCTATCAGCTGATCCACCAGGGTACGCACCTGATTCCCTGCGACTTCATCGCGTTTGCACAGACTCTTAATCCGCTTGGGCGTCATCACGACATGCTGATGGCCAACGTCTTCGCGCAGACCGAGGCATTGGCCTTTGGGAAGACTCCTGAGCAGGTGAAGAGCGAGGGGACGGCCGACTGGCTGGTGCCGCACCGCGTATTTCAGGGCAATCGCCCGTCCAACACCATCCTGGCCGACCGGCTGACCCCGGAGGTTCTGGGCAAACTGGTGGCTCTGTACGAACATGCGGTTTTCACGCAGGGCACGATCTGGCAGATCAACTCCTTTGACCAGTGGGGAGTGGAACTGGGCAAGGCACTGGCTCAAAAGATCATCCCTGAGCTCGAAAGCGCGACGGAACCTGCACTTAAGCACGACAGCTCAACCAACAATCTGATCCAGCGCTACCGTAAGTCGAAGAAGAGCGCATAGTTAGAGCTAGCGGAGCCGCCTGAAAACCGGCGGTTCCGCCTCGCCGGCTTCGAGCATTGTCCGCAGCAGGTAGCTCTTGGCACGGCGTCACCCCAATTCTTCTCTTGGGAGTCGCCGTCCCCCCGACGGAACCTTCCCACAAGAATCCGCGTATGAAGACTGAAGCGTATCGAGCCTTCGGCCGCAATTTCTTCATGAGATTTCGGCCAAGCGCTGCTTTGCCTCGTCAAAGGGTTATCGGGACAGTTTGCGTACACTGTAAGTACCCGGTGGAATCCCTTCGTCTCCCGTACCAGCGAAAGAAAAACGAATCATGCAGCTCATCGAGGCCTTCAAACTCGCGCTCCAGTCACTCTGGGCCAACAAGTTGCGCTCCATTCTGACACTCATCGGAGTCGTCATGGGTGTGGCGTCGGTCATTATGGTCATTACCCTCGTCAATGGAGCAAACAAGTATGTGAGCACCAAACTGTCAGGGTATGGCGCCGACGTGTTTACCGTGACCCGCATGCCAAGCGTGATCTTCAGCGCAGAGGAGTATCTGAGCTACCAGAAGCGAAAGATCATTCGCATTGAGGACTACCAGGCGATCAAGGAAGCCTGCACGGCTTGCAGCGAGGTTGGGGCGCTGCTGCAAAAATCGACAAACGTCGTGGCCAACGGCCACTCGAGCAATAACACCAGCGTACGCGGATACACCGCGACCATGCTTTCATTGAACAACGTCGACATTGCGCTGGGGCGCGGATTTACGCCCGCGGACGAAGAGCATGCCACAAAGGACGTGATTGTCGGATACGACATTGTCGATAACCTGCTGGGCGATGGCGATCCGATCGGCAAGGAAATTCGCGTCGATGGCGTGCCCTACACCATTGTTGGCGTCGCGGAGCGGCAGGGCAAGACGCTGGGCCAGTCGCAGGACAACTGGGTGGCGATTCCGATTACGACATATCAGCAGATCTACGGCTATAACGACTCGGTCGATGTTTATTCGCGCGCCGCTGGCAATGCGCAGGCCATGCAGGCTGCTGAAGACGAGGTTCGCGTATTGATGCGGGTCAGGCGTCACGATGCTCCGGGCAAGCCCGACGACTTTGACCTCGAAACCAACGACACATTCCTGGATATCTGGAAGCAGATCAGCTCGCTGTTTGCCTGGGTTGTGCTTGGTCTGGCCTCAATTGCGCTGGTTGTTGGCGGCGTGGTGATCATGAACATTATGCTCGTGAGCGTGACCGAACGCACCCGCGAGATCGGAGTGCGAAAGGCGCTGGGCGCCAAACAGCGAGACGTGCTGATCCAGTTTCTTATTGAGAGTGCGTCACTGGCGCTGGTGGGCGGTGCTTTCGGCGTCATGGGTGGAATTCTGGTGGGTAAGATCATCACCGTCGTGGTCGGATTTCCGACCGCAGTGCCTCTATGGGCGATCTTCCTGGGGCTCCTGCTGGCTGCTGCGGTGGGAATTTTCTTTGGCGTCTACCCGGCAAGCAAAGCGGCACGGCTTGACCCGGTGGTTGCCCTTCGGGCAGAGATGTAAAAGAGCGAGCCGCATTGGCGCGGCTCTGGAGTAGGCCGTATGGCGCAAGGACAGACCCGGGAATCGGTGAAGATGGCGATCGACACGCTGAAAGCGAACAAGCTGCGCTCCGGCTTGACGGTTCTTGGCATCGTCATTGGCGTAACAACGGTCATCGCCATTTCTTCGGTAATTAACGGGCTCAACAATCGGGTTGCCGACTGGGTCAGCTCGCTCGGGACCAATGTGATCTGGGTCTTCCACATGCCCGTGATCGGGGTGAGGCCGACCGCCGAGATGCTGGCGCGAAAGAAGCTCACGCTGGAGGATGTGCTTGCCCTGCGGACGCTGCCCCACGTTGTGGCCGCAGACGGAGCGCACCAGCATGTAGGTCAGTTCCGCGTGGGCGCCGTGAGCGTGAAGTACGAAGGCAAGAAGGTCGCAGGAACCGTCCTGCAGGGCGATACGGCCGAGGTCAGTGAGGTCAACGACATGACCCTGCTGGCGGGTCGCATGTTTACTGACGACGAAGATCATCGCGCAGCGCACGTGTGCGTGCTGGGCTACGACACATGGCAGAAGCTGTTTAACGGGCAAAATGCGATAGGCAAGGAAGTGAACGTCGAAACCGGCCTCTACACCGTGATCGGCGTGATGGATAAGCTGAAGCAGCCTTTCGGCGGGGGAACGAATCCGCAAGATAACAAGGTCTACTTCCCTCTGGGAACCTACCACAATCTGCATCCTGAAGATCTGGATATGTGGGTAAGCGTGAAGTACGACGACCCCAAGAACAAGGCTCTTGTGCAGGAAGAGGTGCGGGAATTGCTGCGGATTCGCCGCAAGGTGCGCGTGGACAAGCCGGATGATTTCGAGATCTTCGGGCCGGACTCGCTCTCCAAACTCTGGGGGCAGCTTACAGGCGGCCTGGTTCTCTTCATGATCGCGGTGAGCAGTGTAGGCCTAATGGTTGGCGGGGTGGGCGTGATGAACATCATGCTCGTCAGTGTTACGGAACGCACGCGCGAAATTGGCGTACGCAAGGCCATTGGCGCCACCAAGCGGACACTGCTGACGCAATTCACGACGGAGGCGGTCACGCTGTGCGCCATCGGCGGCATCATCGGCGTCCTTGCGGGAGCCGTGATTACCTGGATCATTTATCTGCTGCCGATCGGACTGCCGGCCACAGTCTCGACCGTATGGGTCTTTACCGGTTTTGGAGTTTCCTGTGCCATCGGACTGCTGTTTGGAATCTATCCGGCATGGAAAGCGGCCAATCTCGACCCTATAGAAGCTCTGCGCTACGAATAACTTCCCGCCACCAGGCGCCGGCGCCTTGCGGGAGCGGGAATGAGGCATAGGGACCGGCACGCAGTCTCCGGGTCAACCCCCAGACCCTATAGAACCGCACCCCAGCGGGAACCATGACCAGCCGTCCGCCGTACCCTACATCACCACCCAGTCCCGCAAATCCGCGTAAACTGGGAACGCAAAGGGACGGCTGTTGCATCTGCGCCGCAGGCGCAGGGCAGGGCCCTCGAGCGTACGAGAAAGTTGCACCATGGAACTTTTTGAGGCTGTTCAGCTGGCGCTGCAATCTCTATGGGCCAACAAGCTCCGCAGCATCCTCACGCTGCTGGGAGTTGTGATCGGCGTTGCTTCCGTCATCATGGTCGTTACGCTGACCAACGGGGCTAAGAGCTTCGTCACATCGAAGATCAACACTTATGGTGCCGGCGTCGTCACTGTGACGAAGATGCCTCAAACCTTCATCACCCTGGATGAATACCTCAGCTTCCAGAAGCGCCGCGACATCACCATCGACGATTTCAGGGCCATAGTCTCGGAATGCCGCTTGTGCGTCTCGGTCGGTGCACGGCGCGATGCGACGGGAAGCATTGTGTACGGCAACCACTCCAGCACAGACACGGACATTCGTGGATGGACATGGACGATGCCGGCGATCTCGAACCTGAACATCGACATCGGCCGATCATTCACGGAGGTCGAGGATCAGCACAGTACCCATGTAGCGATCGTCGGATCGGATATTGTCGACAATCTGCTCGGTCCAGGCGACCCGCTTGGCAAGGAAATCCGCGTGGACGGTTCTCCTTACACCGTGATCGGCGTCGGCGAGCCGCAGGGCAAAATGTTCGGGCAAAGCATGGATAACTGGGTGGCGATTCCTCTCACGGCGTTCCTCGCATCACATGGGGCGCACGATTCGCTCGATATCTACGTAAATGCAGGCGCAGGTGGCGAGGTGATGGACATGGTCTCAGATGAGTTGCGTACCATCATGCGTGCCCGGCGTCATCTCACGCCCGGTGTTCCAGACAGCTTCACCATCGATACGAGCGCGACATTTCAAAACCTGCTGAGCAAGATTCTCAACAGCTTTGGCGCCGTGGTTGCAGCGATCGCCGCGATCTCACTGGTCATCGGCGGTATCGTCATCATGAACATCATGCTGGTGTCGGTGACCGAGCGGACGCGCGAGATTGGCGTTCGCAAAGCGCTCGGCGCGCGCCGCCAGGACATTCTGCTGCAGTTCCTGATCGAGTCGGGCACGATGGCTCTGGTCGGTGGATTCATTGGCGTCTTTGCGGGCATTGCTGCTGCTAAGACGATCACATTGATTATCGCCTTCCCCTCATCCGTTCAATTGTGGTCCATCCTGGTCAGCCTGGCGGTCTCGGCCAGCGTTGGCATCTTCTTCGGGGTCTACCCGGCGCATAAGGCCGCACAGTTAGACCCGATTGCCGCACTGCGGGCGGAGCTTTAGCCATGCGCATCAACAATTCAAGGGAATCCGTCAAGCTCGCTCTCGACACGTTGCGGAAGAATAAGCTGCGCTCCGGCCTGACCATTCTCGGTATCTCAATCGGCATCTCAACCGTGATCCTTATCTCCTCGGCTATCAACGGACTCAATTCCAACATCGACCAGTTCGTCCGTTCGCTGGGCACCAACGATCTCTGGATTTTTCGCTTTGAACCGTTTGGCAAACGACCGACGACCGAGGAGCTGAACCGCAAGCAATTGACCTACGAAGATGGGATTGCGATGCGACAGCTACCTCATGTTGTTGCCGTGGACCCGGCGCTCACCTATCAGAATTTTCAACTGGGAATCGGTAACGTCTCGCTCAAACATGGAACACATAAGATCCAGAACACGATTCTTTACGGCGACACCACCGCGGTGAAGCAGACGAACGACATCGAACTTCTGGAAGGCCGTCTCTGGACCGATATGGAAGAGCAGCGCAGTGCCGACGTCGTGGTTCTGGGGCATGACGCTGCGGAAGACCTGTTTCCGGATGGCTCCCCGATCGGACAGGATGTTGAGTGTGGCGGCGACGTCTTTACCGTCATTGGTGTTCTTGACAAACAGCCCCAGCCCTTCGGCAGCGGCCGCAACACGCAAGACAACGCGGCCTACTTTCCTCTGGGCAGCTTTCGGAAGATCCATCCCGAGGTGAAGGATTTCTGGATCACCGTGAAATACGACAGCCAGGCAAATAAAGCGGTCGTGATCGATGAGATTCGCGAGTTGCTGCGACGCCGGCGTAACGTTCGTGTGGAGCAGGAGGATAACTTTGCTATCTTCGGGCCTGACTCTCTCACGCGCCTGTGGAACTCGCTAACGGGCGGACTCTTTCTCTTCATGGTTGCAGTTTCTTCAGTGGGCCTGATGGTAGGCGGCGTTGGCGTGATGAACATCATGCTCGTGAGCGTTACCGAACGGACGCGCGAAATCGGAATCCGCAAAGCGATTGGCGCAACGAAGAAGAATATCCTGGTGCAGTTCACGACCGAAGCCATCACGCTTTGTGCAGTTGGCGGGCTGATCGGCATCCTGGCGGGTTCGGTCTTTACGCTGATCCTGCATTTCGCGGTTTCGTTCCTCCATGCAGCCCTTTCCTATAGCTGGGTGGCCATCGCCTTTGCGGTCTCTTGCGCCATTGGCCTCATCTTCGGCATTTACCCGGCATGGAAGGCGGCGAATCTCGACCCGATCGAGGCGCTGCGCTACGAATAGGTTCTCGCTTCGATACACTAACCGTGGTGATGCCGCACGCTCTTGCCCGGGCCGTGGAAGTGGCGGCCACGGTGCTCGCCGTGGCCGGGATAAGCTATTTTTGCTTTGCGATCGTGGCTGCGCGCATCTACCTCGCGTCGCGCCGTGCGCACCTCGCGGACTTTGAGCCAGACGTTACTATCCTCAAGTCGCTTAAGGGCCTGGACCCCGGAATGCTCGATGCATTCCGCAGCCACTGCACCCAGACTTATAGAGGCCATTACGAGCTGCTCTTCGGCGTCTCGTCTCTAGACGATCCCGCTGTCACCGCCGTCAGGCAGCTCCAGAGCGAGTTCCCTGAGCGCAGCATCCGGCTCGTCGAGTGTCCTTTGAAACTGGGCGCCAACGGCAAGGTCAGTACACTGGCGCAACTCGTGCCTCACGCCTGCAGCGAGTTTCTGCTTGTCAATGACTCTGATATCACCGTGAGTCCGCGCTATCTCGAGCGCGTGATGGCGTCATTCGCCCAGCCTTCGCGCGAACGCCCACAAAATTCGCAGCCTGTCGGCCTTGTGACGGCGCTCTATCGTGGCCGCGCGCGCGGCACGGCTGGCTCGCTGTTTGAGGCGCTCACCATCTCCACGGATTTCATACCGAGCGTGTTGATCTCAAAACTCATTGAGGGCGGACTTCATTACGGGCTCGGTTCCACGCTTGCGGTCCGCCGCGAGGCTCTGGGAAGGATCGGTGGCTTTGAGGCTCTCGTCGACCAGCTCGCAGACGACTACGAATTAGGCTTTCGAGTCGCTCAAGCCGGCTATCGCGTTGCGCTCAGCCGCGAGGTGGTGGAAACCAGCGTCCCTGCCTACTCATGGCGGGAGTTTACCGATCATCAGTTGCGCTGGTTCCGCACGGTGCGAGATGCCCGCCCAGGCGGCTACGCGGGTCTCATATTCGCCCAGGGACTGTGCCTGGCGCTCCTGAATGTGATCGCCAGCGGCTTCAGCCCATTCAGTCTCTGGCTGCTGGCGCTCAGCTTCTTCCTGCGCCTGACGCTGGCAATGGTGGTGGGCGCCGAAGTGCTGGCCGATCACCAGGTTCTGCCCAGCCTCATCCTGCTTCCCGTCCACGATGTCATCGCATTCGCCCTCTGGATGGCGGGATTTGCCAGCAACGAAGTTGTCTGGCGCGGCGAGAGATTCACGGTGGAGAACGGTACGCTGCACCGCAGCGAACCATCGGGACAATGAACCGGCCAACTGATGCGGTGGGCTCTCCGCTGAACTCCCGACTGTGACGCCTTTCGGACGGTTCGAAGCCCGAACCAGGCTCTCCGCAACACAATTAACGTTTGCAGCTATCGGTGGGCGCAGGCACTCTGGTAGATTGCCATCACGCGGTCCCCGGCAGCTGTAGTACAACCGCAAGTCGAAGAGACCTCTGCCTGTCTTGAGATCTGACCCAGACCGCGAAAGGAGAGCCGCATGCGCATCCCCCTTGTACTAACGGGCCGCATCCTCGGTTTGTGTTTCATGGCCGCAGCCTCAACCCTCGCATTCCCGCAAGCCACCCCGGCCAAGCCGGCTGTGGGAACGCAGATGACACCCGCAGAAACCTATGGCAAATTGCTCTCGCTGCTCGAAAAGGAGTTCGTCTCCGCCGCAGAAGCCATGCCGGAAGATAAGTTTAACTTCGCGCCGGCCGACACGATGGGTGATTTCAAAGGCGTGCGCAGTTTCAGTGCGCAGATCAAGCATGTCGCAGGCGCCAACTACTACTTCTTCGGCAACCCCGGCACCACAGAAGCCGACGTGAAGGCGAAAGAAGACGCAATCGAGAAGCTGGCCACTAAGGCGGAGATCATTCAGGCGCTAAAAGACTCCTTCACCCAGGCGCACGCCTATGTTGACGGCATCACTCCGCAAAATGCATTCGTGATGACCAGCAATGGAACCCGCGGAGGCATGGCGGCATTCGGCATGGCGCACATGATGGATCACTACGGGCAGATGGTTGAGTATCTGCGCATGAACGGCGTTGTTCCGCCCGCGAGCCGCGGCGGAATGTAGATTGACCCGGAACTTCAAGCGCCTTATCCGGGGGCTGCATCGCGGTGCGGCCCCCGGGCATGTTCCCCTCATTGCACTCGGATCGCATCCACTGGGTTGATGCGCATTGCCCTGACTGCTGGAAGATAGCAGGCAAGAAGGGCGATCCCTGCAAGCAGCGCGGTCACGCAAACAGCAGTCACCGGGTCGGTGGCTGAAACGCCGTACAGTTGGCTGGAAATAAGATGAGTCAGACCGAAGGCCAGTGCAAGTCCGAGAGCCAGACCGATGATGGTCAGACGAATACCCTGATAGAGCACCAGCTTCAGAACATCGACTTTTGCAGCGCCTAGCGCGACGCGAACACCGATCTCGTGTGTCCGGAGCTGGGTGCGGTATGCCACCACTCCGTAGATGCCGGTAGCAGCAAGCACGAGGGCAATTGCCGCGAACATTGCCGCAAAGGTGCTGGCCAGAACGGCGAAGAGACTCGACATCTGCGTGGTTTCGCGGAGGGTGCGGACATCGTAAACGGGAAGGCTGTGATCGACCTCCCGGATGGCATTGATCAGCGCGGGCGCAAGGATGGCGGGATCGCCGATGGTCCGCACCTGCACGATGGCCTCACTATCAGGCTCCTGGAAGTAACTCAAGTAGATCATCGGCTCGGGCAGTTCGTTCATGGATTGGTGCTTCGTATTCTTAACCATGCCGACAACGGTGAAGAGCTGACCCCAGATGTTCAGGCGGCGACCGATGGGATTGGAGGAGGACCAGTAATGTTGGGCCAGGGTCTGGTCGACAATAGCGACACGGGGCGCAGTTTCAGTGTCGTTCACCGTGAAATCCCGCCCAGCCATGATCGGTATCTCAAGAGATTGGAAGTATCCGGCGGTGACGTCCGCGCGCCGCACCTCCAACGATTCATGGGGACGTGGGACATAGCCTTCGGGCCAGGAATCGACTGTTTTCCGGTTGAAGTTCATTGGCAGCCAGTCGGTAAGTGCTGCAACCGACACACCCGGCATGGTGGAGGCACGATCGAGAATCTTATGCCGCATTGCGATGGCAACGTCACGAGGATACCCCGAAATGTTGAGCGCCACTGAGGCGGTAAGTACGTGGTCCTGGTCGAAACCGGGGTTAGTGACACTGATGTTGCGAAGAGTGCGCAGAAAGAGCGCTGACGTCACAAGCAGTGCCAGCGATAGAGCGATCTGTATCACAACAAGGGCACTGAGCAAGCGGCGATGATGACCGCTTGAGATGCTGGCAGCCTCGTCCTTCAGCACCTCGGCGGCGTTCACTCGCGAAGAACGCAGCGCCGGAAATGCGCCGCAAATGAGCGTGGCCAGCGCAGACAGCAACACGACGGCGAGCGCAACCGAGCGATCCACCATTCCGTTGACGAGAATCGGGCTGGAGTTCGGCGGAATGAAGTCTGCGAAACGCCTTGCCGTCCACGCAGTGAGCAGCAGGGCGAGCGCGCCGCCGGCCAGCGAGACAAGCATGCCTTCGATGATCATCTGGCGAACGAGCTGCAAACGGCCCGCGCCCAATGACTCGCGAATGGCGATGGCTCGGCGGCGCGCAACAAACCGGACCAGCGCAAGCGTAGCCACATTGACACAAGTGAGCAGAAGGACGACTCCGGCGATTGCCAGGAGGATCGGCAACGACATCGACATGTAGATATTGGCGCCGAAGGGGGAGCGCCAGAGCGGGTCGAGTGTGATGGTGTTCGCTCCAAGGTGTTCGTTGGGATAAGCGGCAACAATGCCGCGCATCAGGCGATCGAGGTCTTTTGTCGCCTGTTCGCGGGTCACACCCGGACGAATGCGGCCGAGCACATTAAGGAAGTTGGCGCCGCGGTCTCTGAGGCGGGGTTCGTCATTCCCTAGCGGATCGAGTGGCAGCCAGGCATCTTGCCGGATTCCAGGCATGGCGCCAATGAAGCCTTCGGGGGCGACGCCAATGACGGTGCCTGATTGGCGAGCCATCTCAATCGGTTTGCCCACAATGGCCGGGTCGCCGTTGAACCGGTTCTTCCACAAGGAATAGCTCAGGATCACATACGGCGCACCGCCCGGACGCGCCTCTTCGTCGGGCAGAAAGAAGCGGCCAAGCATCGGGCGGACACCCAGAAGATCGAAATAGTTTGAAGATACATTGGCAACGTAAATGCGCTCGGGGGCGGGGCCGGCCGTGAGCGTGAGCCAGTCGTGGTGATAGGCGAGCATACCGGTGAATGAGCGATTCTGCTCGCGGAGGTCGCAGTAGTCGAGATAAGAGAGCGGCGGCACAGGCGAGACATTCCACTGACCGCGCAAAACACTGACCAGGCTTCCGGTATTCTGGGCACCCGGTATCGGATGAAGCATCGTCCCGTTGATCCAGCTGAAGATGGTGCTGTTGGCGCAGATTCCGAGGGCCAGCATCAAGACAGCAGTGAGTGTGAACCACGGGCTTCTGCGAAGTTGCCGGAGCGCATAGTGGATATCGTGAACCAGCCCCGTCATACGGTGCCTCCCCCGATTGCTCTTGGAAGTGAGATTATGCCCGGCTGATCTGCATGTTCTGCGCCAGAGATCACACGTACGTAAATCACTGCAAATACACGATTTGAATAAACGAATGAGAGCCAAATCACACCCGGCATCGTTCGGCGCCGAGCAAACTGTCCGTTTCCGCACACTCGCGCAGCCGATTTCAGTTCCATGTTGCTGCCTCAGCCTGCAGCCAGACAGTTCCTCAGGTGCAGACCGTACGAACGCTAATATTGAAATATCTGGTCATGTTCGTTGCGAGAGACCGTGACTGGAATGAGTTCTTCACCCCGAGGCAGCCAAAGATCATGAGCGAACCCGCTACCCTAGCCGTATCGCGTACCCACGAACAGAAGCTGGACAAACTTGCCGAAGTCGCGATCAGGGTCGGACTCGGACTTGAGAAAGGCCAGGAGTTGGTCATGACGGCATCGCTCGACGCGCTGCCCTTGGCTCGCAGGATCACGGAGCAGGCTTATCGGGCCGGAGCTTCGCTTGTTACGACACTCTACGCCGACGACGAAGCTACCCTCATGCGCTATCGCTTTGCGCCCAGCGAGAGTTTCGATCGGGCTGCCCGATGGCTTTATGACGGAATGGGCGCAGCGTTCAAGAGCGGAGCGGCAAGGCTGGCGATTGCCGGCGCCAATCCATCGCTGTTATCGGACGAGGACCCTGACAAAGTGGGCCGGGCGAATCGTGCTGTCTCACAGGCCTACCGGCCCGCGCTTGAGCTGATTACGCGCCACGCCATCAACTGGACAATCGTTGCCAGTGCGACTCCGGCCTGGGCGGCTTCGATGTTTCCCAACGATGCGCCCGATGTTGCGTTGAACAGGCTATGGGAGGCGATCTTCCAGACGACGCGGATCAACACCGGGGACCCCGTAGCAGAGTGGAAGCGGCATGATGCCGGACTGCAGAGGCGCGCGGCCTTTCTCAATGAGAAACGTTTCGCTGCCCTCCAGTACAAGGGGCCCGGCACGGACTTTCGGCTTGGGCTCGCCGATGATCACCTGTGGCTGGGTGGAGGCACCACTGCGGGCAATGGTCTCTACTGCATCCCCAACATGCCAACGGAGGAAGTGTTCACCACTCCGCATAGGGACCGCGCCGATGGCGTTGTGACTGCCACAAAGCCTCTCTCGCATCAGGGAACGATGATTGAGGGCATCCAGGTGCGGTTCGAGAAAGGCCGCATCGTTGAGGCGCACGCGACGAAGGGCCAGGAAGTGCTGCAGAAACTGATTGACACCGATGATGGCGCGCGCCGCCTGGGCGAGGTTGCGCTTGTGCCACATTCCTCTCCAATTGCCTCGAGCGGCATGCTCTTCTACAACACGCTGTTTGACGAGAACGCGGCTTCGCACATCGCTATGGGCCAGGCGTACTCGTCGTGTCTGCGCGACGGCGAGAAGCTCACACCCGAACAGCTGGCTGCCAAAGGAGCCAATGACAGCCTGATCCACGTCGACTGGATGATCGGATCGGGCGAGCTTGACATCGACGGAATTACGGCTTCCGGGGTCGCCGAGCCGCTGATGCGCAAAGGCGAGTGGGCTTGATTCGCACCGCGGC
>Ga0335085_10002278_pt1 | contig 36485 bp, 33 predicted proteins | sample Lox_Sample_45_FD_206712 | JGI IMG/M metagenome (GOLD analysis project Ga0335085, IMG submission 206712) | Soil microbial communities from Loxahatchee National Wildlife Refuge, Florida, United States - Lox_Sample_4.5 | ecosystem: Environmental > Terrestrial > Soil > Wetlands | place: USA... | reverse complement strand
CGAGGCTCAATCTTGACCGATCCACCCGGAAGAGTCGCAAGTTGGGATGGCGAGCCGTGCGTGGCCCAATAACGCACCATCAACATTTGCATGGTCGTGGGGGCATAGCCGGTGATGGTGAAGTAAGGTCCGGCTGGCGCCATCGCTTCTGTCTGTGTGTCACGACTGCGGAGGCGGACTTTTCCGTTTTCAATGGTTAGCGACTTGTCGATCGAGAACCCGCGGGCTACGCTGCCTACAATTTCGAATGCCTGGGGAGTGAGGTCGGAGGCGCCTCGAAAAGTTGTGGTGAGAGGGACGGGAGTGCCGCGATCAGTGAACTTGAAATTGATTTTGACAGAGATCGAGTCATCGTCACGGCGAATTTCGTAAGTCTCCTCTCCGATTGCCTGCTCAAATTTGTGCAGGGTGAACTTGCCCTGCTCGATGATGGGGGCACCGTTGGCCGCTGGTTGTTGCGCCAGTGCGGTGATTGATGTTGCGGCGAAGAGCAGTGAGAGAAACAGCTTGGCGATTCGCAGAAATGATCGATTCATGGCAGGCAATAAAACGTGCGCGAGGATTGTAGCGGATTTCCGTGAGAAGATGTCACCGTGCGAACGACGGCATCAGTCACCGAATCGGGCCAGGGAGCGGGCCTTGGCTTTGGCAGCTTCTTCTTCGCGGTTCTTTGGAGGAGCAGAAGTCTCAAGCGTGTATAAGAGGCGTCTGGACACCAGGGTGATTTCCTCGACTGCAGCTTGAAATGTGGCCTCGTTCGCCTGGGATGGCTTGTTGAATCCGCTGATCTTGCGGACGAACTGGAGGGCTGCGGCGCGGACTTCGTCGTCGGTAGCCGGAGGCTTGAAGTTGAACAGGATTTTGATGTTGCGGCACATGAACTGGACCTCAGGGGACTTGCCGAAAGTGAATCCTGCCTTAATTCTGGCGCAAGTCGGTATTGAATGTCACCCGAATCGCACGGTTTGAGTTGAAGAATGCGCGGAATCCTCATGCTATAATTCTTTATTCTCAGTTGCTTAGAGCACGGAGGACTGTATCGACAAACGTTTTATCCGCATCAATGACCGCATTCGGGCGCGCGAAATTCGCGTGATCGACGACGACGGCAATATGCTCGGGATCATGCCGCCGTACGAAGCAGTCAAAAAAGCCCGCGAGAAAAGTTTGGACCTGGTTGAGATTTCGCCCACCGCGCAGCCTCCCGTATGCCGCATTATGGATTACGGGAAGTATCTCTACCAGCAGGAGAAAAAAGAGCGCGAAGCCAAGAAGCATCAGAAGACGATCACCGTAAAAGAGGTCAAGTTCCGCATCAACGTGGACGACCACGATTACGAGACGAAAAGGAACCACGTTCTGCGCTTCCTGGGCGAGGGCGACAAAGTCAAGGCGACGATTTTCTTCCGGGGACGCGAGATGACGCGGACCGGGTTAGGAAGGCAGATTCTTGAGCGGTTGATCAAGGACGTCGAGTCGGAAAGTATCGTCGAGTTTCGTCCGCGACAGGAAGGGAATACGCTGCACGCGATTCTGGCTCCGAAGAAGTCGGACAAGGAACGTGAGAAGGAAAGAGAGAAGGAAAAAAAGCTGAAGGCCGCGGCGCAGAGTGCGCCGGCCGACGCTCCGCCACCGGCGCAGGTCGCCAAGCCCGCGTCGTAAAGCGCGGCTCTGTCGAGTACAAGTTCATTGCAATCTACACTTAGCACTTGGCATTTGGCCAACCGTGAGAATGCCTGGGGCTAGTTTTTGTTTTGCTATGCTTATTGCCAAATGCTGAGGTTGGTATGCCGAAATTGAAAACGCACAAGGGCGCTGCCAAGCGCTTCAAGAAGACGGCGTCAGGGAAGGTGAAGCGCGGGAATGCGAAGCTGCGCCATATCCTGACGTCGAAGGAAACGAAAACCAAGCGGAAGATGCGTAAAGGCTCTTTGGTGAGCGATGGAGATCTTGCCAAGGTATTGCGGATGATTCCGTATCAGTGAGAAGCGATTGCAGATTGTAGATTGAAGATTTCAGATTGAAAGGCTGCTCGTGGTAAGGGTTTTCGATCTGCAATCAAAAATCTGAAATCTGCAATCTTAGGGCGTGTGAAGAGGTCAAAGGCCATCGGACCTTCCTTACCTCCAGCCGCCATTAGAACGAAAGCAAAAAGGAGAACACCATGCCTCGAGTCAAACGCGGCACCAAACGCCGCCAGAAACGCAAGAAGATACTGGACCGCGCGAGCGGTTATTTCCTGACAAAATCGAAGCTGTACCGCTCGGCGAAAGAGTCAGTCGAGCGCGGGCTGAAGTTTGCCTATGCCGGACGCAAGCAACGCAAGCGCCAGTTCCGCTCGCTGTGGATCGTCCGCATCGGGGCCGCCGCCAAGCTCAATGGATTGAGCTACAACCAGTTCATTCATGGTCTGAAGAAGGCCGGGGTGGAACTGGACCGCAAGATCCTGGCGGACCTGGCGGTGAACGATCCGTCGGGGTTTGCCGGGCTGGCGTCGCAGGCGAAGACGGCGCTGGCGTAGAAGAGCAGGCTTCAGGCTTCAGCAAAATCGGGAAGGGCACGGCTTCACCTGTGCCGCCCGAATCTAGGTAAACTCTGTCATCCTGAGCAAGCGAAGGACCTGTGCAGCCCACGGGAGTGCGTAGGTCCTTCGCGCAAACAACGCGCTCAGGATGACAAGGTGCTAGAACAGCGGCAGCCGCGAAGCGGCGAAAAGAATGCAGCCCACGGCGCAAGCCGTGGGTAAGGGTTCGTTACGAAGATTAAGCCCCGAAGGGGCGAAAGATCGTGGCCTACACCGTTCCCAAACTGACTGATTACTCCCCGGCGGCGCTGGAGAAGGCCGCCGGCGAGCTGCTATCCGCACTGACTCGGGAAACCGACGCCCTATTTGCCCCTCCGGTCGCAGATGAAGCCGCTCATGACGCCGAATGGAACAAACGGTGGGACGAATGGAAGGTCTTCCGTGACAGATGGATGGCACGAAAGAATGGAATCCTTTCACAGATAAACGAAACTTGGCTGAAGGCCGCTCCGAAAGAGGCGAAGCGCGTCGCAGGCCAGCTCGTGAATGATCTCAAGACTAAGGTGACGGAGCATGTTGCGCAATCGGAAGCCCGATTACAGCAGCGAAAATGGGACGATGAACGCGCGATTCTAGAAACTCCGGGCACAAAGTTCTACTCGACTTGGGACGACGCTCTTGTCGCCACCCAGGGAGTCGACATCTCTCTTCCCGGCATTCGCCGACCGATCGGCGCTGAGCATCCCGTCATTAAGACTCGGAACGAAATTGTCTCTGTTTTTCAGCGCGTCGGTTACTCCGTCGCCGAAGGGCCGGTCGTCGAAACGGATTACTACAACTTCGAGGCGCTGAATTTTCCGCCGAATCACCCGGCGCGGGACACGCAGGACACGCTGTTCATCGCGGGACAGGAGTCGAAGCCGCAGCGCGAACGATTGCTGCTGCGTACGCATACTTCTCCAGTACAGATTCGGACAATGGAAAAGATGCGTCCGCCGATTCGCATTGTGATCCCGGGGACGGTTCACCGCAACGATCCTCCGGATGCTAGCCACTCGCCCATGTTTCATCAGATTGAGGGGCTCGCAGTAGATACAAACATCACCTTCGGGGATCTGAAGGGCACGCTCGACCATGCGATGAAGGCGCTCTTTGGATCGAATGTGAAAACGCATTTCCGCCCGTCGTTCTTTCCATTCACTGAGCCGAGCGCGGAGTTGTACGTGACCTGCTTCATTTGTGGCGGAAGCGGGAAGCGCGGGCCGGATGATGCCCCGTGCCGTCCATGCAAGCAGACCGGCTGGATTGAAGTGCTTGGCTGCGGGATGGTTGATCCCAACGTATTTGAGTTCGTGAGGGACAATGGGTACGACCCGAAGAAGGTTTCGGGGTTCGCATTCGGGATGGGCGTGGATCGCCTGGCCCTGCTGAAATACGGCGTGGATGATTTGCAATACTTTTTTCAGGGAGATGTGCGGTTCTTGCAGCAGTTTGGGTAAAGCGTCGTTGATCGTCGGTCGCTGGCTCCTGACGAGTTTCGAGTGAGAGCCGATAGCTGATTCATGAAACTTTCTCCACAATGGATTCGTGATTACGTAGATCTCTCCGTCGACGACCGTCGGCTGGCCGAGGACTTGACCAACGTTGGAATTGCGGTCGAGGGAACCAGCGGCGCGGGCGCGGGCACTGTCTTCGAGATGGAGATCGGGACCAACCGGCCTGACGCGATGAATCATTACGGCGTAGCTCGTGAGGCCGCCGCGATTTACGACCTTCGGCTCAAGCCGATCACGCCCACGCTGCCTGCGGCAATGTCTTCTGCTGTCTTCCCCATTACTGTCGAAGAGCCGCAGCTCTGTCCGCGCTTTTCGGCGCGGGTGATCCGCAACACTCATATCAAGGCATCTCCGGAGAAGATCGCGCATCGGCTGCAGTTGCTGGATCAGCGCCCTATCTCGAACGCTGTAGACGCAACCAATTACGTGCTCTGGCAGATCGGGAAGCCCACGCATGTCTTCGATGCGGACCTGCTGGAGGGCGGGCAGATTGTCGTGCGCAAGGCGCGCAAGGGCGAAGTGCTCAAGACTCTCGACGGTGTCGAGCGCAAGCTTACAACCGAAGACCTTGTTGTGTGCGACGCGAAGAAACCGGTTGGACTCGCTGGCGTGATGGGCGGATACGACACGATGATCACGGAGAAGACACGGAGCATCGTGATCGAGTCGGCGTGGTGGGATCCGGGCATCGTTCGCAAAATGTCGCGCCGGCACGGCCTCCACACGGATGCGTCCCACCGGTTCGAGCGGGGCGCGGATTTTGAATCGACCGTACCTTCCACCGACCTGGTGGCGCAGATGATTCTGGAGTCTGGCGGAGGAGAACTCGTGGGCGATGTGGTCGACGTGATCTCCAGAAAAATCGACCAAGCCCCTGTGATTCTGCACGTCAGCGAAGTGCGACGTATTCTGGGAGGAGGCCTGGACTCCGGGCTTATTTATCGTCTGCTGAAGAGGCTGGGATTCGAACTCATTCCTGAGGGCCAGGGCGACGCACAGTTCCGCGTGCAGATTCCGAGCTGGCGGCTGGACGTGGAACGTGAGATCGATGTCATCGAGGAAATCGCGCGCCTGCACGGGTATGACAAGTTTCCGAACACTCTGCCCGCTTATAGCGGTGCGGTGGCGGAATTGCCGCAGGGGCGGATCGACGTGGCATTGCGCAAACAAGCGCTTGCGCTGGGGTATAACGAGGCTCTCTCTCTGACGTTCATCTCGCACGCCGACGCGGAGAAGTTTTCGTCGGGCATGAAAGTGCTGGAGCTGGAGAATCCGCTCAGCGAAGAAGCTTCCGTGATGCGGACATCACTGGTTCCGGGCATGCTCGACATGCTGGCCTGGAACTTAAATCGTGACGTGATGGATGCGCGGCTGTTTGAAGTCGGTAGCTTGTACGAAATTCTAGATGGCAAGCGGATCGAGCCTCGACGCGCATGTCTCGGTGCGACGTTGGCTGCAGTGCGTAACGCTCTGCCGGCGAGTGGATCGCTCGATGTGAGCAAGGGAGAGCTGGCGTTTGCGGCCGAATCGTTTCGCGGGTTCAAGGGCGATGTGGAGAATGTGTTGGCGGCGTTTGCCTGTGAGGCCCGATACGAGGTGGGCGCGGCCGGTTATTATCACCCCGGGCGCTCAGCGCGTGCGCAGGTGAACGGGATTGTGGTGGCTGAGTTTGGACAGATTCACCCTGACGTGGCGGCGGCGCGCAAGCTGCGGCAGGATGTGTTCCTCGCAGAAATCGAGCTGGAGCAGTTATACGAAATCGGGTTGCGCACAGTGAAGTTCGCACCCCTCGGGAAATATCCAGCCGTGGAAAGAGACTTGTCGTTCGTCTTCGACGACAAGGTTCTATTCACCGAGATCAACCGGAGGGTGATCGATCTGGGGATCCCAGAGTTGCGGGAATTCCGTCCAGTGGAGATTTTCCGCGGCGGTTCGATTGCAGTGGGGAAGTATTCCATCCTTTTGCGCGTCCGGCTGCAATCACCCGAGAGGACGCTGCGCGACGACGAAGTGGCGCAATGGTCCGCCGAGATCGTTGCTGCACTGACCGCGCTGGGCGGAGTGCAGAGAGCATAGTCTGGTTCTTGCATACTGCGGGAATCGCCGGCAACGCCCATCAGAAAATAGACCACAGATTTCAAAAGCTTAGATTTTGCTAACAGGAACGTCGGGCAGACCCCACGTTTTCGAGTGCTCTCCAGATTTCTGTTCTCTCGCCGATAGTACCGTACGTGGGAGATAGGTCTGCAGGACGAGGTGTCGCCCGGGCGCAGGCGCGCAATGTGAAGCCCCTGAGGTACGTGGCGCGGCAGCCGATTTTCGACCGGGAAGAGAATGTCTTCGGTTACGAACTGCTGTTCCGCAATGGTCTGGAGAACTGCTTTCACGGAGACTTGGACGAAGCGTCGCGGGCGACGCTGGACAGTTCACTCCTGATGGGTTTGGACGTTCTATGTGATGGGCGGCGCGCTTTCGTGAACTGCACGCGCGATACGCTGATCAAGGGTTTGGTGGCGCTGCTTCCCTCGACGTCGACCGTCGTGGAGATCCTGGAATCGGTTCCTGCGGATCCGGATGTCCTGGCGGCGTGCCAGAGTCTGAGAGAGAAGGGTTATATGATCGCTCTCGATGACTATGTAGCGGGCGATCCTCGTGAGCCTCTCGTGGAAGTCGCGGACATCATCAAAGTCGAAATGAAACTGACGACGGAGGAGCAGCGGGCGCAGTTAATCCGACAATTCGGCCCGTGGCGGTGCCGGATGCTGGCCGAGAAAATTGAAACGCACTCGGACTTCGTGCGGGCGCGAGAACAAGGGTTCATCTATTTCCAGGGATTTTTCTTCCGGCGTCCGGAAACGATGAGCACGCACGATATGCCGGCCAACCGCTTGAACTACCTGCGAATGCTCCAAGAGGTTTCCCGTCCCGACCTGGATGTGCCCGGATTAGAGAAGCTGATCAAGGCGGAAGCGTCGGTGTGTTACCGACTGTTACGTTATCTGAATTCCGCGGCCTTCGGTTTTCACAAAGAGATTCACTCGGTGCGGCATGCCTTGTCGTTATTGGGCGAACGCGATGTGAGGCGATGGGTACGGCTGGTGGCCGCGGTAGGAGCAGGACAAGAGAAGACGAGCGATCTCGTGCTTTCCGCGCTGGTCCGCGGACGGTTCGGAGAACTGTTATCGGCCAAGGTGCAGCACGGCGAGTCGGATCTGTTTCTGATGGGATTGTTGTCGCTGATCGATGTCATGCTCGAGATGCCGATGGAGGCAGTGCTGGAGAAAATCGCCCTGGATTATGCGACCAAGGCGGTGTTGCTGGGTCAGCCCAGCGTCTTGCGTCCGGTATTTCAGCTGATGCTGGCGCACGAGAGTGGTGAATGGGAAGCGGCGGCGGCGCTCAGCGAATGTCTGCATCTGGATCCTGAAGACGTGGCCGGACGGTACTGGGAGGCGCAACAGTGGGCGCGGGAGTTGTCTCTGGAAGGGTAGTTCCACTGTGGGAACAGTAGGACTGCGAAATCCACCGTGCATGGCCTCCTGTGCAAAAGCCGGACCGATAGGGCCTTGCGCCGGGACGCAAGGGCGAGTACCATAATTATGTTCTCATTTAGGCCTCGTTCCCGCGCAGGCCTTCTGCGCCAGCCAATCCGAGGCGGCGCCTTTACGGATCCGATAAACGGAAAATCGAGACTGAGTAATATTTTCATTCGCGAATAGCAGTTCGTTGCAAAGTTGGGGTTCGTTCCAAAGTGTGTTCCGTAGCAATTCGCAACTGCGCAGAAGGAACGGGAGTGTGCAGGTGAGCCGTCGCCCTGCCAGGGAATTTGTTCGCGCAGAGGTTTCGGCATCCCCAAGTTTTCGAATCGTGAGAACTAATCTGAGAGGACTATGAACGCAGGACCAGGAAAAAACTCCGGTGGCGGAGGAAGAAGACGGCGTCGCGGACGCCGGCAGCACGGGCAGCGGGGACAGCGGCACGGCCAGGGTATGAGCCGCGAAAATAAAGACGGCATCTACACCGCGCCCATGGATCACAGCTATCGCGCTGTGCTGGCAGGGGGCAACAATGGGCACAAGGGCGGACGTCAGAGGCCGGGTTTTCCGGCGCAGTATCCGCAGCCGGAGCCAGAGCCGTTGCCGGTGACCGAAGACTCGAACTCCCGTATTTTTGTATTCATCGAAGATCTCTTCTTCATGGCGAAAATCCAGGAGACGGCGCGCAAGCTCAACGTGAAAGTCGAGTTTGTGAAGACCGACAAGGACCTGATGGAGAAGATGCAACTGAACGGAGAGGAAAAGCCGTCGTTGATCATCTTCGATCTGAACAATAACAGCGTGAAGCCGTTATCGCTGATCCCGAAGTTGAAGAGCAAGCTCAAGAAGGGGACATCGATTATTGGATTCCTGTCGCATGTGCAGGGCGATTTGAAGCAAAAAGCCCACGAGGTGGGATGCGACATGGTGTTGCCGCGTTCGGCATTTTCGCAGAACTTGCCGCAATTGCTGCGGCGGCATGGTGCTCCGGAGGATGCGGAGCCAACGGTGCAGTAGTGGCTCTTGGGTGGAGCGAAGGATGGGCCCCTCTCCTTCAGTCTTGAGCTTTCGTCGCAAACAACATAACCGCCAATCAATCGACACGAGCGTGTGATTTCAGTCCTTGGCCTCCGGTCTTTGCGGGCATACGATTCCCGCAAAGTTGAAAGCGGAGGACGCCCTTGGATTTCTCGACCGGAATACCTCATCAGGACCATTGGAGTTCCCTATTTCGCTGGGGTTCATGGGCGGCGATAATCCTGCTCACCTACAGCGTTATCACGCTTCTCATCGTGGTTTTGCTGGGCGCGGCACCCGCTACCGCGCAAGAGTGCTTCCAAATCATCCAGAACAATCCGTGGACGGGCGTTTTGCGATTGGATGTATTAACGGTTCTTGCGATGCCGGTCTTTCTGTTCCTCTATGTGGTGCTCTGCCGGGCTATGTATCGGAGCAGTGTAGTCTCGACTACAGTCGGCGCTGCGTCGGCTTTTCTAGGTGTTACTCTGGTCGTTTCCAATGCGTCGGTTCTTTCGATGGTCCAACTGAGCAAGCAATACGTGGACGCGAGTACCGAGGCTCGCAAGGCTATTTTTCTGGCAGCTGGAGAGGCTGTGATGTCCACCGACATGTGGCACGCGACCAGCGCAGTGTTAGGTGGAGTCCTGATTCAGGTTGCCGGCGTGCTGATTTGTATTGTGATGGTGAGGGGCGGCGTGTTCAGCAGGTTGACGGGATACCTCGGCATCGTCACGCACGTACTGGATTTGGCTCACATCCTAGTAAGTCTTTTCCTGCCGGCGGCAGGTATCGTCCTTATGGCACTCGCGGGCCCCCTCTACCTTGTTTGGCTTCCTCTAGTTGGACGGAGGTTGTATCAGCTAAGCTGCCAAGCACCTATCCCGGAGGCCAGCTGAGCGGACGTCCACCGAGCAGGTGTACGTGCAGGTGGAAGACGGATTGCCCCGCTCCGGGACCTACGTTCAGCACGGTGCGGTATCCACTTTCGATCTTGAGCTGGCGTGCGATCTGGGCGGCCGCCACGTGGCATCGTCCGATAATCTCTGCGTCTCCCGGTTCGGCTTCTTTTAACCCCGCGAAATGGCGCTTGGGAATGATCAGCACATGAGTAGGTGCTTGCGGTCGTACGTCTTCGAAGGCGAAGACATGATCGTCTTCGTGAACCTTCTTGCAGGGAACATCGCCGCGGATGATTCTGCAGAAGAGGCAGTTCGGATCAGTCATTGCATTACCACGAGGAAACCATAGCAGAGGCACCGCGATGCTGTCAGCGGTTTCACAAACTCAATCCAAACGCACCAGGAACACTGCGCCTTCCGGAGTCTTAGTTTCGTCAGCAAGCTTTTGGGCGCGATCGCGGGCGTCATCGAGGACGCGGACGCGAATCCACCAATCTCCCGCCGGGCTCTTGAAACGCAGTACGTTCGCCGTGTGATAACGGCGCGTCAGATGATCCGCGAGTTTCTTCGCCTCGTGCTCATCAGGCATGCCGCCTATCTGGACCGCCCACTTGCCGGATGCTCCGGGTGCGGCACCGGACTGCATCAATTCGACCTTCACCTCGGCGGTACCGGGCTGCCAGACATCCAGTTTGCGAGCAGCGGCGAGAGAGAGGTCGAGAACACGACCTGGAATAAAGGGACCGCGATCAGTGATGCGGACGAGGGCAGAATGGCCCGTCTTGAGGTTTGTGACGCGCACAATCGAGCCAAGAGGAAATGTCCGGTGTGCCGCAGTCATGGCGTGCATGTTGTAAACCTCGCCGTTCGATCCGCGACGATTGTGATAGGGAGGACCATACCAGCTGGCGAGGCCTTTTTCGGTTTCGATCGGCTTGGCGTCAGCCGGAATCACTGGCTCCGCGAGATCCGCATCCTCCTCGGGCTTTGCGGGTGAAGGCATGCTGTTTGCGGGTGCCGAAGGTGTCGGCTGGGGCGGAGGAACTGGCTTGGTTGTCGTTTCCGGTGACAGAGGCGGCGGGGCCGGGACGTTCACGTGCGCGGGTCTCGAATGTCCGCAAGCGCTCAAGAACAGGATCGTGATCAAACCGATCAGGAGCATACCTGTTGCGAGGAAGTGAGCGCGGGAGTCTGTGGAATTGAAGGGGTCTACTTGGGTGTGTTCTGGTGCTGCTCCATGTAGTCGGCAAACTCGGCTAGTTTCTGCGAAGCTACACGAAGGGCCTTCGTGGAATGGGTGCGCACTGCGGGGACGACTTCGTCGTTGAGGTACTTGATGAATTCCGGAATCTCTTTTTCCAGGCGCTCGGCGGCGTTGTTGATGGTCTGACTCACACGGGCCGACGCGTCTTCGACCTTGCGGTTGAAGTCGTTCATGGTACTCCTCGCGATAATTAGGCGTGAAAGCTTTCACGCGATACAGCGGAATGCCAGGCGGAATCATTATTTCGTGACCGGAAGGCCGGGTCAATGGCATTCGCCGATTGGGCTGGTTCCGGGCCTGCTATAAAATGCGGATTTCCGCGATGAAGACCAAGTTTACAAAACGGCGCGGGCAGGTTGACGAGCAGGCGTTTCGGACGCGACTGCTGGCATGGTACGACAGGAATGCTCGTGATCTGCCATGGCGGAAGAGCTGCGACCCGTACCGGGTGTGGGTGTCGGAGATCATGCTGCAGCAGACTCGCGTTGCGGCGGTAATCGAGCACTATCACGAATTCCTGCGGCGATTTCCGACCGTGCAGAAGTTGGCGGCGGCACGGGAGGCCTCTGTACTGGCCGCATGGAGTGGGCTGGGTTATTACCGGCGCGCAAGAATGCTGCATGCAACAGCGAAGGTGATCTCGCGCGAACGTGGCGGTGAGTTTCCCAAGACGGCGGATGCTTGGCGTGAATTGCCGGGCATCGGGAGATATACGGCCGCGGCGATTGCCAGCATTGCGTTCGGAGAGCCGGTCGCAGTGGTGGATGGGAATGTGGAACGCGTCTTGCAGCGGATGGCGGGTCAGCCGATCTCGGGAGAAAAGGTTTGGGCAGCGGCAGAAACACTACTGGATCGAATGCGTCCCGGCGATTTCAATCAGGCCATGATGGAACTGGGAGCGACGGTGTGTACGCCACGTGCGCCGGCGTGCCTGACGTGTCCAGTTGTCGGTCTATGTATGACGCGCGGTGAAATGGCGACGGGAGCAAAGCCGACAAAACAGAATAAGCGCGAGATTCACTATGCTCTGGATCGCCAGAATGGATCGGTCTTCCTGGTACAGCGTCCCAGAAATTCCGCTCTCATGGCAGGGATGTGGGAACTGCCGCAGATCACGGGGCTGGAAGATGATGCCAAAGCTAGTTTTAGGCTTCGGCACTCCATCACGGTCACGGATTACACGGTACTTGTGTGGCAGGAATCTGTTCCCAAAGGCACCGTGGGAGAATGGATCTCAGTTCGAAGATTGCGAGGAATTGCACTGACCGGGCTCGCGCGGAAAATTCTACGCAAGGCAATGGACCTAAGCGCGATCCCTTGAGAACGGCATGAAGGTGCATTCCGTGAAATCAGGATTATTGTTGGCAGGGCTTACAGTTCTGTTCATACACTGCTTTCCGTTCTACCTCTACGGACAGGCAGCTTCAATGCCGGAAAAGCCCACAATCATGGCTATCAAAGTGTCGCCACCAACTTACCCGACTTTGGCGCACCGGGCCCACATCGCTGGCGATGTAAGGATACAACTCGCAATTCGAACTGATGGAACTATCGAGTCGGCGGAACCGCTCACCGGACATCCGATGCTAATTCCTGCCGCTTTGCAGAGCGCCAGAGAGTCCACATTTCAGTGCCTTAACTGCACAGATGCGACTACGGGATATTCGCTAATCTACACTTTTGAGATAAAGCAGGAATGTTCCGACGATCCGGATTGTTCTGGGTTGGCTTCTCATCCGCCCGCCGTTCAGCAGTGGCCGGGACATGTGGCGATCACGGTGGACCCGCTATGTACGTGCGACCCTCAAGGCACAATTAGCCGTCTCAAGTGGCGTTCGGCCAAATGCCTGTATTTGTGGCACTGCTCGTCTCGGGTGATCGACGAAAAATAGGCGACGCACGGTTTTTCATCGAACCAGCAGAGTCAGTCATCTAAACCTAACGTAGAATTCTTGCAGAGGAATAATTGATGGCAGCGTTGGCAATTGGAGCAAAGGCTCCCGAATTTGATTTGAAGAGACTGGATGGCAAGGCGTTCTCTCTGAACGCGGAACTCGCCTGCGGCCCAGTAGTGCTCGCTTTTTTCAAAGTGTCGTGTCCGACGTGCCAATATGCGTTGCCATTTCTCGAGCGACTCTATCAGGCATACAGGGACAAGGGAGTGACACTCGTCGGTGTGTCGCAGAATGATGCGAAGGAGACGGCGGGGTTCTGCAAGCAATTCGGCATCACTTTCCCGATGCTGCTCGATGACACGCGGAATTACCGGGTCTCGAATGCCTATGGGCTCACCAATGTGCCAACAGTGTTTTGGATCGCCCAGGATGGCGAGATTGAAGTCTCAAGCGTGGGTTGGGTGAAAGCCGATTTCGAGGCGATCAACCGGAGGATAGCCGAGGCCGGGAAGGCGGATCTAGCTGTAGTATTCCTGCCCGGAGAGGACGTCCGGGACTTTCGGGCTGGTTGAGGGTCGAAGAACTAGGCGCCGGTCCGGCGCTCAATTCAAAGCTCATACCCGGAACCCGGAGCCGATCATCGGGACACGACCAACGGTGCCCTGATTCCGAGGGTGGTTGCACTCTCGTGCACTACTGGGGCCACTTCTCCTACAACCCCAGGCGGAGCCTCCGTTACAATTTCTGCAGACTTCACAAAATAATGAGTCTCCAGCAGGCGTTGCCTAGCGGGGGGAGAGACCTAGCATGGGGGGAATGGCCCGAATTCTATTGGCGTGTCTGACGGTGTGCGTAAGCTTGTTTGCGTGGGCAGAAGGTGGATCGGGATCGGGAGGATCCAAAGCACCCTCAATCCGGCTGCCTGGGCCGGCATTTGCGGCGCTCGAGACCATCAACCCTGAGCACATCCGCTGGCACGTGCGCTACCTGTCACACGATTTGTTGGAGGGACGCGGCACCGGACAACGTGGCGGCGATCTGGCGGCTGAGTACATCGCCACGCAATTTGCCGAATACGGATTGAAGCCGGCCGGGGATCACGGTACATACATGCAGCGCGTTCCTTTCGTCGGAATTACGACCCTGCCGGAGACGCAATTTTCGCTGATCCCGAAGAAAGGCGAGTCGATGAACCTGCACCCGCTCGATGAATACGTCGCGTACGACCAGAGCCAGCAACCGCAGTCGGATATCGACGCCGACATCGTTTTTGTCGGATATGGCATTGAAGCTCCCGAGTACAACTGGGACGATTACAAAGGCGTGGATGTGCGCGGGAAAGTCCTTCTGATGCTGGTGAACGAGCCGACATCGGACGATCCCAAGTTCTTCAAAGGGAAGGCACTGACCTATTACGGCCGCTGGACCTACAAGTACGAAGAAGGATTGCGCAAGGGGGCAGTCGGCGTGCTTCTGGTTCATCAGACGCAGATGGCGAGTTATCCGTGGGAAGTGGTGCGGAACTCGAACTCCGGTGAGAAATCGTACTTGAAGCTGAATGGATCTGCGCTGAAGGTGGCATCGTGGATTCATCTGGATGTGGCGAACCGGCTGGCTTCGGCTTCGGGCATGAACCTGGAGAAGATGATGGCGTCGGCGCAGTCGCGCGATTTTCATCCCGTGGAAATGGGAGCGCGTCTTAAGGCGCACATGGTAAGCAAAGTGCGAAATTTCGAAGCAAACAACGTCATCGCGATTCTGCCGGGATCGGATCACAAGGTAGCGGATGAAGCGGTGATGTACACAGCTCATTACGACCACTTCGGTATCCGTCCGGATTTGCCGGGAGACAACATTTTCAACGGCGCCGACGACAATGCAACCGGGTGCGGCGTTCTGCTGGAAGTAGCGCGCGCGTTTGGTACCGCGACAATAAAGCCGCGACGGTCGATTATCTTCGCTGCGGTGACCGCTGAAGAGCAAGGGTTGCTGGGGTCGGAATATCTGGGGAAACATCCACCGATTCCCGCCGGCAAGATTTCGCTCGATCTAAACTACGACGATGTGAAGCCGCTCGGAGCGCCGGAAGAGGTACAGGTCGCAGGGGCGGAGAGAACAAGTTTTTACTCGAACGTGGAAGCGACGGCGAAGGAATTCCGGTTGACGATTCGTCCGGATGCGCGGCCGGAGGCTGGACACTTCTACCGCTCCGATCATTTCAGCCTGGCAAGGGTCGGGATTCCATCGTTCTCAATCAATGAGGGGATGAAGTTCAAGGGACATCCGGAGTCGTGGGGACTCGATCAGGAGAAGGAATACGTGGAGAAGCATTACCACCAGCCGAGCGATGAGTACCACACAGAGATGGATTTTGTGGGGAACTCGGCGATGGCGCGATTTGGATTCGCCTTAGGCTGGGAGGCGGCGAGCCTGCCCAAGCTGATTGGATGGCAGAAAGGCGATGAGTTTGAGGGGGCGAGGGTGAAGAGCCAGCAGTAGCCTCGGAGAACGGATTACCGAGCAAAAGCAACCAAATTTCGCAGCGGAGAGTTGCTTTTTGCCGGTCGGCAGCCTCACATTGATTCCACACGAGTTAGTCCCCGTAACCTAGGTAACTTTCGCCCTCCAGTTCCTCCTGTTAGCCTCGATATGTAGTTTTGTAATCAGCAACTTCCGAACTGAATCCTGTCCAGGATGCCGCGCATTCCTATTTTTCGGCTCGGTGGAGCTCCGGAAAAGCCGGAGCTTCCCAATCTTTCGGCGTCGACCCCCTTCGTCTCGCTCGACGGATTGAGCGTTGGTGTAGACAATCTGCGGCACGACGTGGTGCTCAGTCCGAAGTTTATGGAGTTGGCGCGAGCGCAGATTGCACGTCTTGTTGCCAGGCACGGCGAGGTGGAAGGTCTGCTGGGAGCTGAAGCTTCACAGACGACGCAGGCGCCGTCCTGGCTCCGCAACCAGTTGGGGAGGCCGGCGCGTCCGAAGAATGATCCGGGCGAATGGAAATCGGCGCTGACCGAATTGCAGATGGCGTCGCTCAACCGGGCCAAGAAGGAGTTCAAGCTCTCCGTCGATCTGCTGTGCCGTCTGGCAGTGACGAAGTTCCTGCGCACGGAGATGAACCAGCAGTTTGCGCAGGTGGTAGAGCGCTGCCGAATTCTGCTCAAGAGTTACGACAACACCCGGCAACTGAAGGCGCACGAGTATCGCGAGAAACTGGCAGCTTTCCAAGTGCGAAAGAAGATCATCCTGCGCAAAACAGGACAGGAAATCTTCGAAACGCTCCGCGAGGTCGAAAAGAGTACGCTGGGGCGCACGCGCCGCTCATTGTTTGGGGAAGAGACCAGCGGCGGCAGTTATTTCACGTATCCTCTGTTCCTGAACCGGCTGTTGTTCTCCGAGGACGGCCGCGACGACTATCTGTGCGCCGAGCATTACGTGATGCTGGGCAACTGGGACCGCGACCCGGATCGCTATGGCCGGATGCGAGAGCTTGTTTCGGGATTCTTGCGATCGTTGTACGGCGAGGAAACGAGCGCGGAGACCATCGATTCCTGGATGAACGTTCCGGAAAACGCCCGCGACTTGGTGGGCTCTGGAACTCCGGAAGATTCTTCGGAGGGCGCTGCGCAGCAGGAGCGGCTGGCTGCGTGGGTGCGGCTGCTTGAGGATGAGCAGGTGATGGAGAATGTGATTGCTTCCTATCACGTGGTGCCACTGCTCAGCGAATATGCGCCGCGGATCAATCCGCAACAGCTGAAGAACGCCCTGATCGACCGCACGGACTGCGATCGCGTGGAGCGGATGATTCAGGAACATGGCAAGCTTTCTCCGAACAGCCTGTATGCAGCAGTCGCGAAGGTGGCGAGTTGCAGGGGAGGAGAGAGGGCCAAGGTGGCGGCCCGGTTCCTGGCTGATTTTTTCCACTATCATCGCGACCTTAGACGGCTGGAGACGCTCAATGCCGCGCTGGATTCGGTGAACATCGTCGCTAATGAGCGGCTGCAGGAACTCTCGCGGGTGAATGGCACGTTATATGAATTCCTGCTTCCTGAGGAGCAGGGAGAAACGGACTCGGATCGAGTACTGCGCCACGTGGTGCTGAAAGCCGACGTGCGCGACTCGACCCGCCTGACCCGAACGATGATGGAGAAGGGACTGAATCCAGCCTCGCACTTCAGCCTGAACTTCTACGATCCGGTGAACAAGTTGCTGGAGAAGTATGGTGCGCAAAAGGTCTTCCTGGAGGGCGACGCGATCATTCTGGCGATTCTGGAGCGTGAAGGCGAGCCAGGGCTGGCCGTGAGCCGAATGTGCGTGCTGGCGCGGGAGATCATCGAAATCGTCCGCGGCTATAACGAATTGATGCAGCGCTCGGGTATGCCCCAACTGGAGTTGGGACTGGGAATCACCCTGCAGGAGTCTGCGCCGCTCTACCTGATGGATGGTGACCACCAGATCATGATTTCAGAGGCGCTGAACGAGAGCGACCGGCTTTCGTCGTGCAACAAGCGGGTGCGGAAAGTGATGGAGCCCCAGGCGGGGCCTTTCCATGTGTATGCGTTTCAGGCCGCGGAGCTGGACGAGAATGGAAATCCCGAAGATGTGATTCTGAGCTTCAATCTGGGCGGGATCCGCATGAACGAGACGGCATTCCGCAAGCTGGAAAGAGAGATCACGCTTGAGCCGCTGCGAGTCAAGCTGCCCGCGGCGCTCGCCTCGTCGGACAAGGGTGAGTACAAGATGTTTTCAGCCACTGTGCCGGTCGACAAGGACATTTTCCGCAAGATCGTGGTGCGTGAGAGCCGCATCCCGCGAATCGATCCGCTGGACTTCGCGGTTAAGGGTTGGACCGACCGATCGTATTACGAAGTATGTACCGACCAAGCGATCTATGCGGCGCTGGAAAAGCGCAAAGGCGCGAACGGATAACTAAAAAGACGGAACCATTCTGCGTTGCGCCACTCCCATTGCAAAATCTGAAGAAAGTTACGAACGGCTAGAAGTTTGACCCCACCCGCGCGGGCCGGAACGGGATTTGGAAGGTAGCCTCAACGTCGACGGGAGCGCCGTCCTTGGTAGCCGGCTCGAACTTCCATTGTGCCAGCGCTTCGCTGGCGAATCGGTCGAGCCGGTCGTCCACACCGCGTAAAACACGCACGCTGCCAACAGTCCCATCCGCATGAATTACTGCATACAGGATCACTGTGCCGTGGACGTTTTCGCGCATGAGCTGCATGGGATAGGCCGGGTCGACCTTACGCGTGGCCATTGGCTGAGAGATGTCAGGCGCTGGTTTAGTTGCGTCCTGCCCAGGAGTGCCGGATGAGTGATTCAGTTCTGCAAAACGAACGACCCAGCTTCCGCCACCGGAGTTCAGATTCGGCATGTTGAGCGTTGCAGAATAGAAGCGGCGGTTCCCGAAGACGGCGCGTTCCGGTTCGCTGAGCTTGGCGGCCGTGTCCGGTTGCATTGGACGCGACACAGTCACGCGGGGCGGATGAACGCTGGCAACAAGGTTGGGGTTGACTACGTTCGGCACAGTTTTTCCTGTGGGCTCACCCGCAACCGCAGATGGCGCCTTCGCCGCTGCTCCAACATAAAGCCCTGAAGGCAGATCACTCGACCCTTTTGTTCCTCCCGATCCGCGTTTGTTGCCCGAGTTTGTGCCTGAGCTCGTACCTCCCGTGGCTGATCCAGGGGCACCTGAAGCGCCAGCACGTCCGTCCGGCGTTGCGGCGAATGTTCCACGCCGGTTGCCTTCCGGCGGATTTGGCGGCACCGTTACGGTTGGATGGAGACTCAGTGCGATCATTCGGCCCGGCGATCCCGCAGCGGCAGCCAAACCCGATGAGGAGAGAGATGGTGGCGGAGGAGCAATCTGGGGGGCCCCGACGCTGCTTGTCCTGCCACCGGGCATGGTGCGCTGCGCGGAGACCGGCAACTGCGGAGCAGGAGCGATGACGTCAGTACGGGCGATGTTCAGATCTCCTAGTGTGCGAACGGGTGCGCCGTCCAGGCTCGGTGGCGGGGCAACCAGTTGCGGCTGCAATCCCGGAACGCCGGGAGCTGAAGAGGAACTGCGCAGGTCTGTTGGAGGGGCTACAACAGGATCGAGCAACGCCGGAGAGTTTCTTCCGTGGACGACGTGGGTCGGGTCCTGTGGCGGAGCGACGGCTGGATTCTCCAGCTTTGGGGCAAGGCGTGTGATTTCGGCGGCCGGCGTCAGCGGTGCTGGGGGAATCGCCAAGCGCGGCTTCTGCACCGTGTTGGACCAGGCCACGGCATTGGGCAGCGCCATATCACGCGTGATCTTCACGTTTGGCGGTGTAACAATCGTTTGAGAGCGGTTGTCGCTCTCGCGTGGGACCGAGATGATGGGCTGCGGTGAGAATTCAGGATCGGCCTTCGCGGGACGATCTGCACTCGCTTGACGAGTATCGAGAGGCGGCAGGTACTCGGAAGGTTGGTAGTAAATGACTTGGGAGTGATCGAAGGTGGGCGTCGAGACAATTCTCGGCTGCAAGGAAAAAAGGTGCGTCAGGCCGAACAGCGCGGCTCCCGCAACGAGGTGATACAAGCCGGACTGGAGAAACCTGCTCCAGGGAAGAGGTCGGGTAACGAAAACGTCGGGCCAGAATGGCGCCGGAGCCGAGTGCAGCGCCAACGGCGGAAGCTGTCGCGGAAAGAAGATATCGCGCAGGTTCTCGAAGAACACTCCGGGCCAGGACGGCAGTTCTACCAGCAGCCGCGGAGCTAGGCCGGTATCAATGAGATGGATAGCTGGGCGGACTGCGGACATTTCCTAATAGTAGATGCGGCGCGACCGGTTCGGATAGCCAGGAGGGCATATCTAAACGTGGATTGCCAGGGCCCAACGGCGGAAGTATGAGCCCGGCCATCGGGTGAATTCGCCCAAACCATTTATAATCAAGGGCTCGGTATACTGCCGTCATTCTCACTGTAAGGACATACTTTTGCTCGACTTCCTAGGAGACCTACGACGTACCCACATGTGCGGGACGCTGCGCGCGTCCGACGCCGGCAAGAAGGCCGTGCTGATGGGCTGGGTGAACAAGCGCCGCGACCATGGCAGCCTGCTGTTTATCGATCTGCGGGACCGCACCGGTGTGACGCAGATCGTGGTCAATGCCGAAAATGCTGCGATTCACCAGAAGGCGGAGACGCTTCGGAACGAGTATGTCATCGCTGCGATTGGAACCGTGAAGTTGCGCGACGGAAACACGGTGAATCCGAACATGCCGACCGGGGAAGTGGAACTGGTTGCGGAAGACATTCGGATTCTCAACGAGTCGAAGCTGCCGCCATTCCTGCCGTCGGATACTTCTCTGACGAACGAAGAAACGCGGCTGAAGTATCGCTATATCGATCTGCGGCGTGATGCGATGCAGTTCAACATCGAGACGCGGCACAACGTGGCGAAGGCGATCCGCGACTATTTGTCGTCGCAGGGATTCTTCGAGATCGAGACGCCGTTCATGACCCGCTCGACGCCTGAGGGTGCGCGCGACTATCTCGTCCCCAGCCGCGTGCAGCCGGGGACGTTTTACGCGCTGCCGCAGTCGCCGCAGATGTTCAAGCAGATCCTGATGATTTCGGGATTCGACCGGTATTTCCAGATTGTGCGCTGCTTCCGTGACGAAGACTTGCGCGCCGACCGGCAGCCCGAGTTCACGCAGATCGATCTGGAGATGACCTATCCGCAGCCGGAAAGTGTCTGGGGAGTGGTCGAGGGATTCCTGCAGGCGGCCTTCAAGGCAGCGGGCGAGAAGATCGAGACATCGTTTCCCCGTATGGATTACGACGAAGCGATCCGGCAGTACGGGATCGACAAGCCCGATCTGCGGATTCCGCCATTTACCGACGTTCGCGATTGCTTCAGCGAGCAGAATCTGACGGAGTTGGCGATCAATCCGAATCTTCCGGTGATCGCGATTCGCACGCCAAAGGTTGGAGAGCTGTCACGCAAGGAACGCGACGACATCAAGCCGATGTTCCACTCCAAGGGCGGGGCTCGCGTTTACGAAGACTTCAAGCGCATCGGGAACAAGTATCCCGACGCTGCCGCAGCGATCGGCAAGAAGTGTGGGATGGAGGAAGGCGACCTGATCGTGCTGGTCGCGGGCTCGGCGCAGACCGGGCCACAGACGGCCATGCCTGCGCATCGCAAAGTCACTCCGGCGGAGTTATCGATCTATGCCTCGGCGGGGCTGCTGCGGCTGGCCCTGGCGCAGAAGTATGCCGACCGCCATGGAATCTTCAAGAAGACGGGCGATCCTGCGAAAGACTATCGCTTCCTGTGGGTCACGAACTTCCCCATGTTCGAGTGGGACGAGGGCGAGAAGCAGTGGATGGCGGCGCACCATCCGTTTACCTCGCCGCATGAGCAGGACATGGGACTGCTCGAGCAGGGCGTGGATTCGGTGAACGACCCGCAGTCGACGCTCAGTGCCGTGCGCGCGCTGGCGTATGACGTTGTGCTGAACGGCACGGAGTTGGGCTCAGGATCGATTCGTATTCACCGTCAGGATATTCAGGCGAAGATCTTCAAGGCGCTCGGCATGACGGACGAAGTGGCGAAGAAGCGCTTCGGATTCTTCCTGGAAGCGCTGGAGTACGGCACGCCTCCGCATGGAGGAATCGCGCTGGGACTGGATCGCATCGTCATGATTCTGGCTGGAGCGGAAAGTCTGCGCGAAGTGATTCCATTCCCGAAGACCGCACGCGCGGTGGACTTGATGTGCGACGCGCCTACGCCGGTGGATGAGAAGCAGTTGCGGGATCTGGGGATATTGCTGAAGAAGTGAGGCGGCGGAAGGAATGGTCAAAGAGTGCCAATCGCCTTTTAACTCTCGCTAGATCCTTGCGTTCGCCATGCTAGGGCATAATCTCGAAGACGAAGCCGGCTCCCGCCCCATAGATGTTGCCCGCCGAATCCAAGATGACCGGACTTACGAATTCTCCGCCATCGGCGCTGTTGAAATTGTGCAGAATAACCTCATTCCAACTACCGCTACCTGACGGCATCAATTCGAATACGATCCCATAGCCGTATGTTCCTGCGCCATACGTTGTTCCGTAGAGATTTCCGTGCGCATCGAAGACCACTCCGGCTTCGGGACCTTGGCCGTCTGTCGTGGTGCCGCTGAAGTTGTGGATCACTTTCTCCTTCCAGTTGCCTAACGCCGTCGGAGAGAGTTCGAACACGGTGCCATTATTGAAGGACGTTCCTCCTTCGTTGGTCGTGCCGAAGAGGTTGCCTCTTCTGTCGAAGGCGAGAGAAGCGCGGGGATTGTAGCCGTCGACTCCGCTGCTATAGAAGTAGTGCAGGACCTTCTCGGCGTATGAGCCGGCTGAGATGCGTTTCAGTTCGAATACAGTGCCCTGATTGGTATAGCTGCATTGGCAGGCGGTGGTCGTACCATAAAGATTCCCGGCGCTATCCAGAATCACTCCGCCGTACGGGTTGAAGCCGCCGTCCCCTTGAGCATTGGGTACGAAGTTATGGATCACTCTTTCCTGCCATCGATTGGCGCCATGCACTAATTTGTAGACAGTGCCGACCCGACCAGTTCCCCCTTCGAAGGTCGTCCCATAAAGATTGCCCACACTGTCCAGAACCACCGGGGAGTACGGAAAAATTCCATCGGTGCTGGTCGAGCCAAAGTTGTACAGAATAGTCTCTTTCCACATGCCATCACCTTGCGGCGACATCTCGAACACCGTGCCCTCGCCGGAAGGGCCGCCGAAGCGAGTGGTTCCGTACAAATTCCCGGCCCCATCGATGGCCAGACCGGCGTAGGGCTGGTCACCATCGACACGGTCGTTATCAGCGAAGTTATGCAGTACCGTTTCTGTCCATATCCCGCCCGATTGCGGGGATAGCTCGTACACGATTCCGGCGTTAAAGGTTCCCCCGTTGGTCGTCGTCCCATATAAATTTCCCGAAACGTCGCGAACCAAGCCATTCGAATAGATAACGTCACTCCCCACGTGATAGAGCACTTGGAACTGCTGGGCGACAACAGGCGACGCCGTGATGAGCCCGGTCAGTGCGACGGCTGCTGCCATTGTGAAGCTGAGGAGAGAGTGTCTGCGGCGCATTGGGTAGTTCCCTTCGTGATTCTCACACGGTTTGCCGTCGGCTCATGCAGATGAGCGTGCTGAATCCAGCACCCGCCGGAGCGTGGCGCCTATTCTAAAGACAGCGATCATTTCACTCTGGAGCGGGCGAGGCATCAACGTGAAAGATTCTTCACACTCCTCAATACCCGTTACGCTCAATAAGTGTGCGCAACCTCGCGCGGGTGCCGCGTCCTTGCGATCTTTGCAAGGGCGGGTATGATGCCGCTTGTGCCATGAGATTTCGGCGGGATCCAAAATCGAAGCCGCATGCAGCATCGCGCCCACCCTTCGCAAAAATCGCGAAGCATGGGGCACCCACTGTCTTGGTTGTACCGGCGAGATCAAAGGCCCGGCCCCGCCCTGGTTATTGTAGTTGCTCGACTGTGTAGTAAACGGAGTAGGTACCTGTGGTTCCCGTGCCTTTTGAAAGATCAACGGTGAAGGTTATCGGTTCACCGGCTACCGCCTCGAACGCGAACCCTGCGGGGAGTATGAAGCTAAGCGCGTAAGAGTTGGGAGGGACCGCATTCACTTGAACATTGGCAAGCTGGTCAGCCTCCTTCCCGGCGTCGTCCTTCCAATTGAGGACGAAAATCCATTGACGGTTTGGAGTGTTCCCCGGCTTCGTCATGCACATATAGGCGGACACACGAAATAGGCCCGTCTCGCTAGGCGTGTAGAGCGTGGTTGTAGAAATGCCCTTCGTCTGCCCGACCATTTTCCCGCTAGCGACGATCAGCGGCGCAGTCAGCATCTGTCCATACGCAGCACTTGGCACACCGAGTGAGAGAGACAGAAACGCCGCGGAAAACGCCATCAAACAAACGAATCTTGACATAGATGCCTCCAAGCAGGGAGTAGGAGAGAGGGAGGGGATGGGAATCATATCACGGAATCCGATTTTCGTTGGGGTGCCACAGGTACAAGTTGCGAGAGTGATGGTTGGCGTAGCATCGCCAGTACGCTCATTGAGAGCGTGCAACTCGCATACCCATCAGTGAGCCATTCAACACATTCTCCACGGATGCGCTTTGCCAGCGGTTGGCTTCATGACAGCCGCGAAGCCGAAGCTTTAAATAGTTATCCGTCAGCGCCTCGGTGAACTCGCCGTCTGAATCTCCGCACAGGACATTCAGCGTGATCGCTTCCACCGTTTTGCCGACGAAGCTATGCATGAAGGCCAGCTTTTTCTCTGACGCCAGTTCTCGCAGGGTGCGGTTGCGCTCGCGGGCGATGTGCACCGGGATCTGATTCTTCATTTCCGCCGCCGGAGTTCCGGGCCGCGCCGAGTAGGTGAAGACGTGCAGGTAGGTGAACGGCAGGTCTTCGATCATCTGGCGCGTGGCTTCGAATTCGGCGTCGGTCTCGCCGGGGAAGCCGACCATGACATCCGCGCCGATGGCGGCCGTCGGCATGGCGGCGCGAATCTTCTCGATCTTTTCGCGATAGTGCCAGGGGCGATATTTGCGGTGCATCCGGCGCAGGACGGCGTCGCTGCCGGACTGCATCGGGACGTGGGCGTGCTTGGCGATTCGCGGAGACGAAGCCACCAGTTCGATCAATTCGTCTGACCAGTCCATGGGTTCGACGGAGGAGATGCGGAGTTTTTCCAGGGTCGTTTGGTTCAGGATGGCTCGGATGAGTGAAGAGAGTCGTCGGTCGTGGGTCGTTGGCCGTTCGCCAAGAACCGCTGGCGAGCTTTGCTCGCCCGGACGGACGAAGGCGTCCGTCCCTACATGGTCCGTGGCGCTGTCCAGGTCTCTTCCCCAGCGGCCTAGATTGATTCCGCTGATTACTACTTCTCTATATCCCGCCTCTACAAGCGTGTTGACTTCGCGAACGATTCGGTCTGGCGTTAGCGAGCGACTCTGTCCGCGCACATACGGGATCACACAGAACGAGCAGCGGTTGTCGCAGCCGTCTTGAACTTTCAGGTTGGGGCGGGTGCGTTCGTTGGCGGCCTCAAAGACTGGTGCGGCCAGAAGCTCGGTGTGGGCGAAGATGTCGGAGACGAAGATCGAGTTCTCAGTTCTCAGTTCTCGGTTCTCAGTTAAACCTGCGAGCGGCACGAAGCTTGAGGCAGAGGGCTCGATAATGTCAGAACGTCGTAGAGCGATCTCCGCGAGTTTGTGTTTGTGGGAATTACCTACGACCAGATCGACTCCCGGCAGGGCGGCAATTTCTTCGGGGGCCCGCTGGGCGTAACAGCCGGTGACCACGATTCTTGCTTCGGGATTATGACGTCGGACTCGGCGGATTGCAGCGCGGGCGTCCTGGTCGGCGCCGGTGGTCACGGTGCAGGTGTTCAGAATGACAAGGTTCGCCTGACGGGCTGTGGAGACACGAGTCAACCCTTGCTCTTCGAACTGGCGTTCAAGAGCGGCACCATCAGCCTGAGTGGCGCGACATCCGAAGTTTTCAACGTAGAATCCGGGCACACTTCATGGTAACGCACCCCGTGGATTCTCTGGTGGACGGGAAACCGAATCAGGCCGAAGCCTGGGTTCTCCGGGCCTGAAAGCACTCTCTACAAAAAACAGGACGCCCCTGGGTCGGACGGAATGGGACGGTGGTCTGTTTCCCGCATCCAGAGCACGTGGCTTGCGTCTCGACCTTGGTATAGCGATTCTGCCCGGGTGCCGTAGCGGCCCCCAGAACCGCAACGCGCTTGGTCTTGCAGTTCTTGCAGCGTTTCGGTTCGTTCTTGAACTGTTTGTCGTGAAAGAAAAGCTGTTCCCCAGCCGTGAAAATGAAGTCAGACCCACAGTCGATACACTTCAGCACCTTGTCCTGAAATTCCATTGAGGATGGCTCCTTCAGCCCGTTTCCGTCGCGCCCACTCGCGGGGAAAGAACTGCGGTGAACACCGAAAGACAGGTCGTGTACTGCTCCCCCTCGGTACAGCCCCTTGGACTCGGCCCGCCGCGCGCCTGGAACGGCACGCGGGTTACAGACTATTTCGAACTATGCCGGGAAAACTTTAGAGTATGAGGTCCCTGTTGCAGCTCAACCGGGTGGGGGGCCAGATTGAGCAGAGCCGCTCCGGGAAGGAGCGGCTCTTTCCTGCCGTTAATCCTGTTCTTTACGTGTCTTTTTTCTGGCGCGCTTTCGAGCTAGCGCAGCTTTTACCCGCTTCTTTTCGCCGGGCTTCAGGTAAAAGGAGTGACGCTTCACTTCCTTGATAATGTCTTCCTGCTGCACTTTGCGCTTGAAGCGGCGAAGGGCGTTTTCTAACGATTCGCCCTCTTGAAGCCTAACTTCTGCCAAATCTACACACCCCCAGACTCGTCCGGGATGGACCGAATAGTTATTACAAGGATTTGACTCTAAGTCAAGAGGCCTGTCGATTTTCCCTACACATTTCTGTAAGTTGAGGGATGCCGATTCTTGTTGGGTTGACTCTTCGGCTGTCAAAACGGGAGAGGCGCGGGAACCCCTGTGAAGCAGTCGATAGCCAAATGCACAGAAACGGCTGGATTTAGCTGCGCAGACGTAGCAAAACGGGAAGGCCCCAGTCGAGAGGCCGAGACCCTTCCGCAAAGTACAACAGGACACTCGCTATTTCTTGGTGGCTTTCCCGTCCATAAACGGCGTCCAGGTCTTGCCATCCATCGAGATTTCATACTTGAACGTGTAACTAGTGGGCGAGAGCGTTTTCATGGTCAACTTGCCCTGAATTTCCATGCCACCGTAGTTCGATGTGTTTGTCCAAGTCCAAGTGTCACCACTGAGGGATCCTTTCGACGATTCGTGCTGGCCCAGACTACTGAAGCGATCGGAGGTGTAGGTGCTCTGCTGGGAGTCGTAGCCCATGATCATGACAGCCTTATTGTCGCCGCCGATCTCAGCGGGCATCTTAGACTCCGACTGCGCCTGCATGAAGAAATTGCCGGGCAGCCATTCGTTGGTCGAGGTTGCGGTAAATTTGCCGCCCACTCCCCATGGACCTTGCGCAATAGTACCCTCGCTCGTCCACGTGCCGAGGAAGTAGTCGAGTTTCTTCACTTCCGGGCCGGGAGGACCGCCCATCTGGCCCCACGCAACCCCAGCGAGAACGAATAAGAACGGGATCAATGCCAATCTTCGATTCACGTGTTTGCTCCTCAGCGCTCGAATCTAAATTCTTCGAGAGCTTAGCGGGCCAAGAATGCACGCACCAGTGCGATTCGTCAACCCCGGTGCATGACATTTGTCACGTTTTCAGCAACGGAGATGAGCAAATTACTACCAATCACCCCAATGCGCCGCGCTCATTTGCAGGAACTTCATTTTCCAGGCATCGCCCTGCTTGACCCAGACGGTGCTGAAGTGCTGGTAGCGCGGCGGTGGTCCCTGGTCCTCCGATGGAGGAACGCGCAGCACGACGTTGTAGGTCACGATGGCGACGTCATCGCCGGCCGTGACCACTTTCATTTCATAGGGCATGATGTCGGTGCCGGGTTGACCGAACTGATCAAGCATGTCCTGACGCTCGTAAAGCTGTCCATCGAAAGAGACGAAGGAGAAATCAGTGGTGAGCGTGCGCTTGAAGAAGGCGATGTCGCCCTGCTTCGCCGCTTCCACAAAGTTCTTCTCCGCATTCATGAGCGTTTGCTCCAGCGCCGTTGGAGGCTTCTCCGGCCGTGTCTGCCCGGCGTGCGCGAAAGCAATGACACTGCAAAGAAAGATGACCACACCACAGGTGCGCTTCATGATTGTTCTCCCAGTCTATTCCGCCAGGCCCGGCAGCCCATCGATGCTGCGCCGGTTCCTCTCCCGCTTGTACGTCTTGAGCCCATCTTGGCCTTTCTTCCGGGCCCATGCAAAGTGCTGATCCCGGTCTCCCGCGTATTTCATGAGCGGGACGCCGAAGCCGCAGGAGTCGGACACTCGAGTCACATCCACCAGGATGATCGCTCGCGTGGTCTCGTACGCTGGAAACTTTGAGGCTAGCTCCCGAAATTCAGGTAAGTGCGGCTCGATTACGCGGCCGTGGCCGTGCAGACGAATGATGTTGGGCGGGCCCTCAAACATACAGAACATGAGGACGATCCGGCCGTTTTCCTTCAGGTGTGCGATGGTCTCTACGCCGCTTCCGATGACGTCGAGATAGGCGACCGTCCTGGGTCCGAGGATGCGAAAACAGTCAAGGCCCTTGGGAGATAGATTTAGATTTCCTTCTGGATCGAGCGGAGCGGTCGCGACGAAGAAGACATGCTGGTTCTGAAGGGTCTTGGCGAGCGATTCATCGATCTCTGTGTGTATTTTGCCCAATTGCACTCCGCTGGTTGCCGACGAGACTACGCCTGAATTCTTGAAGCCAGTTCAGTTCGCATGACGGAAAGCTGCTCGCCGGTGGCAAGATTCTTCAGAGCAAACGCGTCCGCCTTCACTTCGTTTTCACCGACAATCAGAATGTACTTCGCGCCCGCCTTGGTTGCCGCCTCGAACGACTTCTTCAACCGGAAACTGTCATCCCCAAGTTCGACAACGAGATCGTGGCGGCGTAATTCGCGTGCGAGTTTTGCAGCGTCTCCATTCATGCCTGTCATCGGCGCGATGTATACATCCGGTTTTCGTAGCACGCTCCCGGCCGGTGCTGTTTCCTGCAGCGAAATCACCAGGCGGTCTTCGCCGATCGCAAAGCCGATACCAGGGGCTGCGGGACCTCCCAGAGCTTCCGAGAGGCCGTCGTAGCGTCCGCCGCCGAGAATCGCGTTTTGCGCGCCAAGTGCGCCGTGCGTGAACTCGAATGCCGTGCGAGTGTAGTAGTCGAGGCCGCGGACCAGGCGATCGTTCAATGAGAATTTAACGCCGACTTTCGTCAGGATCGCCTGTACTGCTTCAAAATGCGTGCGGCACGCGTCGTCAAGAAACTGTCTGATGCGCGGAAGCTTTTCGATGATCGGCTGGTCCTCGGGAACTTTACAGTCGAATACGCGTAGAGGATTCGTCACAGCCCGCCGCTGGCAGTCGACACACATCTTGTCCTTCACGGGTTCCAGCGCGTTACGCAGCGCTTCGTTGAACTTCGCACGATCGTTGGGACAGCCAACGGAGTTGAGTTCGAGATTCCAGTCGGTAATTCCGAGGCGGTCGAGGAGGGTAGCCAGCATTTCGAGAAGCTCCGCATCGCGTGCTGGAGATTCGCTGCCGGCCGATGCCGGTCCAATGACTTCGGCGCCAATTTGATAAAACTGGCGGTACCGCCCCTTTTGCGGCCGCTCTCGACGAAACTGCGGGCCAATGTAGTAAAGCTTGTTCAGACCGCGATCCCAGAGCTTGTGTTCGATGTAAGCGCGGACAACACCGGCGGTATTTTCGGGACGAAGAGTCAGAGATTGTCCTTTATCGCTGGCGGCACGGCCACGGTCCTCCCAGGTGTACATCTCTTTTGCGACGATGTCGGTTTCTTCGCCCACGCCTCGCGCAAAGAGGGCAGTCTCCTCAAAGATCGGCGTGCGAATTTCCTGGAAGTTGTAGGCGCGGAACACATCGCGCACTGCCGCTTCCACGAAATTCCACTGCGCCGTCTCTGGCGGCAACAGATCGCGCGTTCCTCGGACTGCTTTGATCATCTTCTCTGCAATCCAATCTCACTTCTGTCATCCTGAGCAAAGCGAAGGACCTATGCAACCGGCCGGTACCGCGGCGACGGCGAGCGAAATGCATAGGTCCGTCGGCCTACAAGAAATGGCAGGCCTCAGGATGACAAGTCTCAGGAGCGGGGCTCGCTCAAGTATTCGTCTTTATATCTAAGATAATTCTTTGCGTACCGGAGGATCGTTTCCTGATCGGCTTCCTCCAGCTTCCTTCGAAAGTTTCCCGGCGATCCCATCCACAACGATCCTGGCTCAACGACTGTCTTCTCCGGGATCAACGTGCCTGCTGCGATGATCGATCCCGCCCCGATCCGCGCTCCATTCAGAATAATCGAGCCCATTCCGATCAGGCAGCGATCTTCAATTACACACCCGTGCAGCGTCACGGAATGGCCGACGGTCACGTACTCGCCGAGGTAAACGCCCCACTGCTGCTTCATGCCGTGCAGTACGCTGTTGTCCTGCACGTTCGAGTATGCCCCGATCCGGATTTCATGGACGTCTCCGCGGACAACTGCGTTCATCCACACCGAGGCATGTTCGCCGAGCATGACATCGCCGATAATCTGCGCCGAATCATCAACATAGCAGGTTGCCGGAATCGTCGGGCGCACACCTTTGTAGGGTCGAATCAACGTTCTAACCTTTGGTTGTATGCAGAGAAGGTAAGGACATTCAACATATCAGATTTTGCGCCAGACACGCTTTTCACTCTCGGGAGCAGTCTTTGACTTGACCAGTTTCAGATTGGGAAAGTGTTCGAGGAACTATGCGCCGAATCACAGATTTGCTGTCCCGGCTGATGCTATACAAGCCGTGGGTTTCTCCCGATCCGTGGAGGAGAGTGCCCAAGCGCAGACAAGTGCGGCTTTGAACTTCCTCCACACCATTTCCCGTTTTGCGTCCGGTTAACGCACGGCGGGTCGCACCTCCGAGCCTCATTCCGAAAGCAAGGGCGGCCTTATGCACGCTGTGCGGTCTTCTTCTGTTGTATCTCTCCTCGCCATTTTTATTTGCACAACGATTCCGGTGGCGGCCCAGGATTCTGATACCGGCTCGTTACGCGGAACGGTTTTGGATTCAGCCGGAGCACGTATCGCGCAAGCGTTGGTGGTGGTTGCGAACAATGCAACGGGCATGCGCTACACAGCGACCAGCGATGCCGAAGGGCGTTTTGTGGTGGATCAGTTGACGCCAGGAGACTATTCCGCCCGCGTCGAGGCGCAAGGCATGTCGCCCCAAGTTACCCCTCAAATTCACGTGGACGTCGGTGGATCGGCCGACGTTCAGTTTCGTCTCAAGGTGGCAGGCTCGCAGGAGAGTCTCACCGTTTCAGCTGCGCCCGCCCTTGTCGAAACCAAACCCAGTGCGGTGTCGACGCTGCTCGACGAGAGGTCGCTAAGTGATTTCCCGCTCAACGGCCGCCGCTTCTCCGACCTGGCCTTGTTCTCTCCCGGAGTCACGCAGGATCCGCGCAGTCTGACGTCAGCCACGAACGGCGATCTGGCTTTTGGCGGCATTCGCGGTTTTCAGAACACGTTCCTGGTAGATGGCGGTGACTACAACAATGCGTTCTTTGCCCAAGCCCGCGGGCGCTATCGCGAGCCCTACCAATTCTCGACGGAAGTGGTGCAGGAATTCCGGGTTTCGTCCAACGCTTACGGCGCAGAACAAGGACGCTCGGGTGGCGCCGTCGTCAATATTGTGACGAAATCGGGTTCGAATCATCTGCATGGGACGGCCTTTTACTACTTTCGCGACAATTCGTTCGGCGCAGCGGTCCCTTTTCTGGCCTTTAAACCACACAATCGCCAGCAGCAGGTTGGAGGCACCATCGGTGGTCCACTGAAGCAAAATAAAGTGTTCTTCTTTGCCGGATTCGATCAGCACATCTTCCACGTTCCGAACGTCGTGGAGTTTCTGGATGGTAGTTCCCAAGTAATCCCGCAGCCCGCCTCGGGCCCTTTTACACCGGGTGACTACGAGGCTACGGACCAGGATCTCGTTTTCGCGGCAGCCAACCAACTTACTTCGCTGGCCGGAGAATATCCTGCCGCTCAAATCGGCAACTCGTCCTACGCGAAGCTCGATCTCAATCTCACCCCGCGCCACCAGTTGGCATTGGGGGTAAACACCTCGCGATACTGGGGATCCAACAACGTTTTTCTGGATCCTGCCAGTCCGGTCTCTTACGATGCCATCAGCAACAACGGCGAAGAACTCGTTGACACAGAAACCGCAAACCTGACGCTGACCAGCGGATTCTCGTCACGAACCATCAGCCGGCTTCGCGTTCAGTTTTCTCGCGACCTGCAGCAGTCGTATAGCAATACCGCGGATGTGCTGGTGAAAATACCGACCATTCTTGATGGCATAGGGCGGTCGAACATTCTTCCGCGTCAGACGCGGGAGCACCGTCTCCACCTGGCCGATACCGTCAGTGTTGAGGGTTCGCGGAACAGTTGGAAGTTCGGCGGGGATGCCCTTTTCACTAAGATCTTCGATTTCTTCCCCAGCCAGCAGAGTGGAGAATATCTTTTCTATCCGATCAAGGTCGATGCGTACACATTCGAGCCCGTAGAAGCCGGGATGCAACTTACGCCTCTTCGTGCCTACGCTCATGAAGTCCCGCACTACTATCTACAGAATTTCGGCGGCGCCACATCCCATCCGGACACAAACGAATACGCCGCTTTTGCGCAAGACACGATTCGTGTAACCAACCGGTTCGCAGTCAACCTCGGCGTCCGCTGGGACCTGCAAACATTCACTACGGCCGGATTGGTGTCCAATCCGCTGTTCCCACCCTCTGGCAGAGTTCCGTTCCAGCCCTACAATTTCGCGCCACGGGCAGGGTTCGCATATTCCTTGGGAGACAAGCGGCCGCTTGTGATCCGCGGAGGATACGGCATCTTCTTCGTTCGCATCCCCCAGATCTACAATTCCGTCATTCAGACCGAAAACGGCATCAGCAACACTCACCTCTTCCTCAACAATTCGGACTACTACGACCACCAGGTGTTTCCCAGCTATCCGAATCCGCTGGTCGTCTGCCCACTCGACGCGGCCAACTGCGCCCTACCCAGTGGATTTACACAGGGAGTAACGCACGAAGTGTCCGCATTTGCGACGAACTTCGTGACCCCTCGCGTGCAGCAGTCAAGCCTTACGGTGGAGAAAGAAGTAGTCGATCGCACCACCGTGGCAGTGTCCCTGCTCAGCGTGCGGGGTGAGCATCTCATTCGCGCCCTGGATGTGAATCTGCCGCAGCCGACCGCTCTAACGTATCCGATCTTTGATTCGACCGGATCGATCTTTCAAGGTGACTACTACTCGGTTGATTCCTTTGCCACGTGGCAGTTCAGCCGTACGTTGGAGTGTCCATGGCCCCCGTGTATCAACCCGCTTGGCCGCCCGATCGCGGAGTTGGGATCCATCAACGAGTTTCAAAGTGCTGCGTCGAGTATGTACAACGGGGCCACTCTTTCGATCAATCGAAGGGTGGCCCGTGGAACGTATGCGCGGTTTTCGTATACCTACGCCCGAGCCGTGGACGATGGTCAGGACGCACTGGTCGCCGGTCAGCCGGCTACGGTGCAGAACTCCTACAATCCGGGTGCGGAACGTGGACCGAGCGTTACCGATCAACGGCAACGACTAGTCGTAGCATTCTCCGCTGAGCCGCGGCCCTTTCATCGTGGACATGAGCTGCTCGGTCACTTCTTTAACGATTGGAGGTTCTCTACGGTCGTGAACTACGGATCAGGACGTCCGTTTAATGCGACCGTCTCAGGCGATCCCAATCAGGATGCCAATGATCTGAATGACCGTTTGCCAGGTTATCGTCGAAATGCTTTTACGGGACCCGACTACGCCACGACCGACCTCCGCATCACTCGCACGATTCGATTTCACGAACGTTACAAACTCAATCTTATTGCGGAATCTTTCAATCTGTTCAATCGCGAGAACCAGCGGGTCGCTATCACCTCAAATGGGATGATTGCGTCGGCCAGTAGCTTTGTTCAGAACTCAGTGACAGCGGACATCGCGCCCTATCCCGGCTACTACCAATTGCCGGGAAACTTCATGAAGCCCAGTGCGGCGTACGCACCCAGACAGATTCAATTCGCTATCAAGTTCGTATATTAGGGAGGACGTCGGAGTCAAGATTGGACACGGAGAAACGCCCCGCGGTGCGTTCTGTTTCCGATATACTGCGCTCGTTCCCATGAAATCTTCGTATGCCTCTAGCGGCCAATTCGTGAAAGCGGTGTTCGTGGCCGGAATTCTTTTGGGATTTCTCCCGGTTGCAGTCGGGAGCATCGTCCCTGATGCTGCGGCTGCCTGCTTGGTGGCCCAGCCGCAAGAACCCGCCAAACCCAATGACTCCAGCAAGTCCGAAAAACCTGCGCCGCCACAAGACGAAGTGAGCGCGCAGTCTTATTCGGGTATGTACACGTTTCTCAAAGAAGGGGAGTTCGTACAGGTAACTGTGGAAGATGGTGGGAGTGTCACGGGATTTGTCTCGCGGTACGGTGACGGTGAGAGCGACAAGGGGGCCTTTCTCGACCAGTTTTTCAAAAGCGGAAGACTGGATGGCAACAAGTTGATGTTCACCACCGAGATTGTCCATGGCATCTCTTTTGACTTTCGCGGCACCATTGAGCGCGGAACAGGCAAGAATCCGGGTGATGAGGCGTACTACGTTCTGAAGGGAACCCTCACCGAGAACGTCAGAGACGCGAATAAGAAAGTCACAGCGCACTCCCGGGAAGTTCTTTTAAAGATGTTTCCGCAGGAGGCTTCATCGCCGCCCGCAGTCAAGGAATGATTCTGCTACTGTCCGGCGCGGGCTGGCGATAGCTTGAGGCTGGGAGCCTTCTTCCGAGCGCCTTCCTGGCCGTACACGAGGTCGGGTCCTCCGTCAGAATGCGAGGCCTCTGCCAAGGTTTCCGCTAGGGCGCGATATGAGCGGCTGATCTCGGGGCCCTCCTGCAGCACAATGGGAGTGCCGTGATCGATCGAAGGTGAGATGACCTGAAAGGCGTTGGGTACTTTCCACAAGACCTTGCAATTCGTCACTTGCTGGACATCTTCGTCGGTGAAACCCGGAATTTTCTTATAGCGATTCAGGACGACCCGCAAGCGGTCGCGGCCCGTTCCTTCCTCAAGAAAAGTATGAATGCGTCCTACGCTCCAGAGCGATACCACATCGGTTTGGGCAACCAATAACACTGCATTGGAGAGGTCGGAGAGCAGTCGGGTGGTTGGATCAAGCCGGCTGGAGGCATCCACCACTACAAATCGGTAGTGGTTCACTACGAGATCAAAGAGGCGCGCGAGTTCGCCGGGGGTAGGCTCGGTCGGATAAGGCTGCTGCGGTCCGGCAAGCAAGTGCAAGCCTTCTTTCGTCGCAGTCATCAAACCATCGAGCAGAGACACATCCATGCGGTGAAGGTTCTGCAAGGCGTCCAAAACACCGAACTGCGGACGCAGATTGAGATGCAGAGACGCATGGCCAATCGGCGCGAAATCAAGGAGGGCTACATCTCCATAGGCTTGCTGCAGGGCCAAGGCGGTGTTCACGGCCGCAGTGGTACAGCCGGCACCGCCCTTGGCGCTCAGAAACGTGAACACGCGAGCCCGGCCTCCAGCCCCGAGAGATCGAGTGCGAGAGGAACTAAATCGGGTAAGGGCCTCTAAAAGTGCGTCTGAGCCAGCTGAATCATCAAGATATTCGCCCGCGCCAGAACGCATGCTGGCGACAATGTTTGCGGGTTGCGTCATCTCGCCATTGGCGAAGATGGCGATCTGAAGGGTTGTGGCCTTAATGAGTTCAATCGCGCGGATGGCCCGCTGAGGTTCACGTGCAGAGATATCGACGACAACGACTTCCGCCTTCGAATCCTGCAACTGGCGAAGGATGGCATCAGTCGGGCCAGCTGGAAATCCAGCATGGCTGAACACCGCGCGTCCCAGTCGCGTCGCCTCCAGACGATTCTGAAGTATCGATAGTTTTTCCCGGTCCTCGGTCAGGAGGGCGACTGCGATCCCATGCATAGCGCGGTGCTCGCTGTTTTCTCTCGGTGTCTGCATGTTAGAAAGAGAACGTACTCTCCGCCAAGTGACCTAGGTAATCGCCAAATCCCGTGGCCATCCGCGATTTGCCCGGCAGATGAAAGCTCGCAACTACTCGGTGGATGGCTGGGAAGACGTGCACAGAAGAAGCTCTGAAGTGCCTTCTCTATGTTGCAGCTCATTGTATGTCAGCTTCCACTCGCTTGAAAAGCACTTCGGCGCCAATCCGAATAGGAATGAAGTGCTAGGAGAATTTCTTAGCACCAATGGGCCATTTCGTACTAGGGACGGAGCGCAGGCTGACTTGAAGGCCGCTCTTCGTCTTGCGAGTGCAAGGCTGAAACACGAGCTAAGGCAGGGGAGAACTCCCGCGCCTCCGGAAGGTATTCGTATCCTTCCAAGCGAACCGCTACACCGATCTTGGTCTCGGCACAGGTGACACCGACCGAGTTGCAATTGGAAGAGACAGGACGAACGATCCGCAAAACGCGCCCCCGGCAGCGGACGGGCATGCTTTCTCCCAGCGTGATCTCGGAGGGCATACGCAGAGTAAGTTCGAGTTCGGCACCCTCTGCCAAGGCAGCATCGGTGAAGAAAAACGCTCCCCGGGAGCTCAAGTCCTGGGTGAAGCCAAGGCCCTCAACGGAAGTTGTAGCCTGTCGCACGGACACTGGAAGCAGATAAGGAAACCGCTGACCGGCGCGCCGTTCAACCCGAACTGGAGAAGTGGTCATGATCATCACTTCCTTTGGCGAATCGCCGAAAACGCAGGTTGATACTTTAGCCCACGATCTCCGGGAAGAGAAGTCACAAATTAGTTACAGGGCATGACAATTCCCAAATTGGTCATTTCCTTGTACTTGTCGATCAAATGGAACTTTGGCAGCGGTGCTGGCTGGGTGTACGGCTGTGGAAAAGTCGGTATTCGTCATGGTTCACGGAGCCGCTTCTATGCCACACGATATAGTGAAGTGCAATTGTTT
>Ga0335085_10002277_pt1 | contig 36486 bp, 30 predicted proteins | sample Lox_Sample_45_FD_206712 | JGI IMG/M metagenome (GOLD analysis project Ga0335085, IMG submission 206712) | Soil microbial communities from Loxahatchee National Wildlife Refuge, Florida, United States - Lox_Sample_4.5 | ecosystem: Environmental > Terrestrial > Soil > Wetlands | place: USA... | reverse complement strand
TTGAGCGCCACCATGGGGTTGTCAGACATGCGCTTGAGCAGGTCGTAGAGCGCCAGAATCTGCGGCCAGTCGGTATCCTGGGCAGTGGGTGCTTCATCATGGACGGCGGCAATGGCGGCCTGGAGTTGGTAAGCTCCAACCGAGCCTTTAGAAAGAGTGGCGGTCAGGAGCGCGACGCCCTCGGCAATCTCCGCCTGGTCCCAAAGAGTCCGATCCTGCTCGCTGAGCGGGATCAGTCCCTCGTCAGGGCCGGTTCGCGCCGCGCGGCGTGCGTCGGTGAGCAGCATGAGCGCCAGCAGGCCGGCAACCTCACAATCATCGGGAAGCAAACCGTGAAGCGCGCGCGCGAGGCGAATGGCCTCGCGGGCGAGTTCGAGGCGCTGCAGGTGCGGCCCGCCGCTCGCGGTGTAGCCCTCGCTGAAGATCAGGTAGAGCACGTGCAGCACGGCGCTCAGCCGCTGCGCGCGTTCCCGGCTGGTGGGCATCTGGAAGGGCACGCCGGAAGTCCTGATGGTCTGCTTGGCGCGGCTGATGCGCTGCGCCATGGTCGCTTCCGGAACCAGGAAAGCATGGGCGATTTCCGCGGTAGTCAGGCCGCCGACCGCGCGCAAGGTGAGCGCGATGGCGGATGAGGAAGTGAGCGAAGAATGGCAGCACATGAAGAACAGGTTAAGCGTGTCATCCTGGCCCGCTTCATCCTGCGCGCCCGCCTCGGGCGCCGGCCAGGCGAATGGCGCGGCCGATTCGCTTTCCCGGTGACGGCGCGCCTCCTCGCTGCGCAGTTGATCCGTCATGCGGCGCGCGGAGACGTGAATCAGCCAGCCGCGAGGATTCGCGGGCAGGCCGTCTCGCGGCCATTGAAGCGCGGCCGCGATCAACGCCTCCTGCACCGCGTCCTCGGCGGCGGCGAAATCATGGAAGCGGCGGATCACCGCGCCCAGCACCTGCGGCGCCAGATCTCGCAACAGGCGTTCGGCATGGGCGTCTAACAGCATGTTGGTCATGTTAATTCGTCAGGCTTCCGGGTCATCACCGGCCGCACTTCAATCGGCATGTTGGTTGGAATCCCGCCGGGTCCCGGCCCCGCCGAAATTCGGGCGGCAATCTCATAAGCTCGCTCCGTACTCTCGACGTCCACGATCCAGTATCCCAGCAGGAACTCTTTGGCCTCCGGAAACACGCCGTCGGTGATCGGCGTACCGTTCGTTCCCGCACGCACCACTTTGGCTTGATGGGGCATTGCCAGGCCCTCCGTGGTCACGAACTCCCCGGACTCGGTCAGGTCCTTTTTGAGTGCCGTCAAGTGCGCGAAGTGCGTTTGGATGTCCTTCTGCGACCACGCCCTGTAGGTGTCCACGCCCGCTTTCGTTCCGGTCATCATAAGAATGTATTTCATGGTTTCTCCTCCTCGCATTTTAGCGCCGATCTCTTGGGCTTTCATAGCGTAGTCGGAGCCGGCGGCGTGTTCTCGACATCAGGGGAAATGAATTTTCAAAGAAAATTCCGGGCCACCGAAATGTCGATTTCTGGCAGAGTGGAACGACCTGCGGGGGGAGGAACGAAAATGACGAGCGAAGCCTTGGTAGTGGATGGCAGCCGGGATTGGGCGACGGCCTGCGACGGATAGAAGCGGTTTATGCAGGACCTGGACCGGAGGTTGAGGATTGCAGATGTTGGGTAGAACCCCGCAATGCAGGGTTGACTTTACTCCCTATTGGGGATGATGGTACCGTGCCAGAACGACCGTCACATTGTCTTTTCCGCCGCCATCGAGGGCTAGGTCCACTAGAGCCTTGCACGTGTCGGCGGCGTTTTCGGGCTTCAGAAGCGACTCCGCGATCTTCGCCTCCGTCACCATGTTGCTCAATCCGTCTGTACAAAGCAGGATTTGGTCGCCGTCTACTAGTGGCACAATGTGAAGTTCCGCCTGAGCGTTTCCCCTCTTCGTGCCGATGGATCTTGTCAATGTGCGTCGAAAAGGGTGAGTCTTTACATCCTCTTCCCGAATTGCCCCCGCATTGGCCAGTGCCTGAGCTACGGTGTGGTCTCCTGTCAATCTTTGCAGTCGGCCTTGGCGAAACAGATAGGCGCGTGAATGCCCGACGTGGGACACGACCGCATTCGACCCGTAAATACAGGCGGCCGTCATCGTCGTGCCCATCCCGGTGAGATTCGGGTTGTCCTTTGTCTGCTCGATAAAGGCATCTTCTATTTGGCGAAAACGCATCGCCGTCCGCTCCAAGACCCGCGGAGCGCTTTCTTCATCAAGCTTCATGATCCAATCGGGTGTGTCATTCAACAGATCCCGCAGAATACGGATCGCGGTCCTACTGGCGACCGTGCCGGCCGGGGCGCCGCCGATCCCATCGGCGACTAGCATGGCGTACACAGTCGCGTCATTGAGGTCCGGCAGGTCGCCTTCGGGCACATTCGTCAACAAGACCTGCATCCTGCGATCAGCTTGTGCCACGAGAAAACAGTCTTCGTTGGTAGGTCGCACCTTCCCTGGGTGCGATAGGCCACCGAGATCGACAACTTTCATCTCTTCACCCATGCGTCACACTCTTAGTCCACTCATTTGCCTTGACATGGTGCGAGGCGCCCACGCTCACCGGCGAGTCCCTATTCATCGGAGTGCCTGAGGTGACCCCGCCGCCTGGCCCTGGCAGGATTTCGGCGTGAAAGGGTCTGTGGGCCGACCTGCTGGGAGGCTTCGTTCAAATCGGCTTCCCGGAAAACAGCAGCCCTTCAGTATAGACCCAGTGTAACGGCGGAGGGTAGAGCAAAGTCGCCCAATGCCTAGATGATCGCGCACTCGGAAAATACTCTCATGTGGTCGCAGAGGAATCTATGGTCGAATTGCGATATGAGGAGGGCAGTCCCCATGCGGAGGCGGTTTGACCTTGCCGGTTCCATGCGACCGTTCGCCCGCTGCCTGAAGTGCAATTCCATCTTGGAGGAAGCTAGCCGGGAGTCCGTATTAGAGCGCTTGCCGCCCAAGATAATGGACAAGGACGTTTTTCGCGTTTGCCCGAACTGCCAGCGCGTTTACTGGGAGGGATCGCACCATGAGAGAATGAGCAGATTGCTGCACTGGGTGAAGGCAAATGTTCATGCGCCTCCCCTGGCGTGAAGTTCGCCTAAGGCGGGCCTCGGGCATCGAATCACCAGACCCCTTGCGTCGATACGCTTCTCGGTTGTTCCATAAAAATGGGATGGGGTCCCTCATAGTATGGCTTGGTGAGAAGTGGATAAAACACCGCCCCTGCCAGGAAATCGAGCAACCGGGCAGCCGAGTCAAAGTGGATGGTCCGGCTCTTCTGTTGAAGGGCGAGTGTACCGACCCAGATCGGGATCAGTCGATCCAAGCCATGGGCAAGCCGAAATCTGGGTGCGCCGTAACTGGCGAGCTCGTTCTAAACCTTCAACTTCTGCCACAACCTCCTGTCACGCTGGCCTTGGCTGAGCTCATCGCAGCCTAACGTTAGGTTCAACCGACATTCCTGGCCTGAGCAGGTGCTCGGGATCCTGGCCCTTTTCGAATACGATTTTCACCGGAATTCGCTGCACGACCTTAACGTAGTTCCCCGTCGCATTCTCGGGCGGCAACAGGCTGAAGCGGGCTCCGCTGGCGCCGGCGATGTTGAGAACATGCCCGTCATAAGTGCGTCCGTAGGTGTCGACAGAAATCTTCACAGGCTGCCCGGGGCGCATATACCTCAATTGTGTTTCTTTGAAGTTGGCTGTCACCCAGATGTTTTGGCTGTCCAGAGGCACGATGGTCATCAGTTGCTGGCCCGGCGACACATTTTGGCCCGTCTGAACGGACCTTTGTCCCACTACCCCGCTGACCGGCGCCACGATGGTTGTGTATTCCAGGTTTAGTTGCGCCTGCACAAAGATCGCAGTCGCCCGATCCGTCTCCGCCTCCGCCCCTTGCGCCCGGGAGCGTTGCACGGATATTTGTTGAGGCCGAGTCTCGGCGTACTGCAATTGGGCCTGGGCTTGCGCAAGTTTGGCGCGAGCCTGTTCCACCCCCTGGGCGGCGGCGGCAGCAGACGCTCGGGCAGCCTCAACAGCGGCGGCCGTAGACTTCTGGGTGTCCACAGCTTGCGTGTACCGTTGCTGCGGGATCTCGTCTTTCGCGGCCAGCGGCTGGTATCGGCTAACATCATCCTGAGCCTTCAGGTCATTGGCCTCGGCCTGCCGCAGCGAGGCCTGGGCGGCCTCGAACTGCCGCTGGGCGGCAGCGAGGCCGGCGTTGGCATTTTCCACGTCCGCCCGAGCGCCAAGGAGCTGACTCGATGTGTTCACGGAAGTGAGCGGAACATTGGTGGCGAGAGCGGCAGCGCTGGCTTGATCATTCACCAGAGTTGCCCGGGCATTGGCAAGGGCAACCTTATAGTCCTGGGGGTCGAGTTCCGCCAGAACGGTGCCGGCCTCGACGTACTGGTTGTCGTCTACGGTAACCCGCGTGACGTAGCCGGAAACGCGAGAGCTGACGGGATAAATATATCCGTCGATCTCGGCGTCGTCCGTAGATTCCCAGGCCGCGAAGTGGCGATATAGCAAGACTGATGACATGATCGCCGCGAGACCGAGCAACACGAAGAGGATTCGCTGAGGCGCTTTTGTATGGCGGGCGGGAGCGCGGCCTGGGCCCACTCCGGTGCTGCTCGTTCTCGGAGCGTCGCGCCCCACTGTCTCCGGGGTTTGTATCATTGTGTCGGCCATGGTTACCTCACTCCCAAATATTGAAGCGCCGACTGCTCGGCGATGCCCAAGGCTTGGGCAAGGGAAATCTTTCCCAGGTTATAGGCATAAAGACTGGCGATGTAGGACTGATTAGCCGAGGCTACCGATTCCTGCGCCTGCACCACTTCGAGATTGTCAGCCACCCCCGCCTTATACCGGTCCTGAGCTTGCGTCAGCGTCTGGTTGGCAAGGTCGATGTTGCTCTTGCTCACGGCGACAAGCTCGGACGAGGACCTGAGGTTGAGGAAAGCCGTGCGCACTTGGTCGTCGATCTTGCCCTCCAGGTCGGCGAGTTCGGCTTTGCGTTGTTGCAAAGCAGCGTCTGCCTGCAATTTGTCTGCCCGCACGCGGCTCCCCTGGAATACGGGAATGTTCAGCGTCAGGGCAAACGCAAATGTCTCATGCGAGGTTCCGAAGTTCGGACTGCCAATGTCCCCGAAGTCCGTGGCGGTTGACAACGAGGGATAGTTCTCGGCGGCGGCGGCTTGGCGGGTCAACTCTGCTGCTCGCACTTGCGCTTGGGCACTGACATAATCGGGTCGGGTCGAGCGGGCCTGCTGAAGCGCTTGCTCCAGCGTGATGTCCTCCAGCGGCGCGTAAGGAACCGGGTCCGTCAGGCGAAACTCCTGGCCGTTCGGTAGCCCAATCACCCTCGCCAGGGCCAGTTTGTCAACCGCCAACTGGTTCTCCGCGGCAATCAGCCGCTGCTGCTGGGTCTGGAGTTCGACGTGGGCGCGCAGCAAATCGATGCTCGCGATCAAGCCTGCCTTATTTTGATCGAGATCGTTTTCATAGAGCGTCTGCGCCGTCTTGACTTGAGCGCGAACTGAATCCACCGAGGCGGCGTCCGATATGACAAGCAGATAGGCAGTGCCTGTGGTCAGCACCACCAAATCGCGATCGCTCTTATAAGTAAACTGCGACGCCCTCTCGGATTCCGAGGCTGACTTCCAGTTCTTGATATCGGACCAATTGAAAAGTTCCTGGGAGTAGTAAGCGCGGGCGTCCGCAACGCTGAAAGGTCCGACGATCGTCGGAATACTGAGTCCAGGTATGGGGATGGTGAGGCTAAACCCCAGCGCTTTTAGGTTGATCTGCTCTACGGCGGCGGTTACGCGCCCCGAAAGATTCGGCAGCAGGGCATTTAATGCGCGAAGACGCACGGCGTGAGCCGCGCGCATGTTCTGGCCGCTCTCCACCGCCCCGAGGTTGTATTTCAGCGCGCGGTCGAAGGCCTCTCGCAGGGAAAGCTCCAGCGTCGCTCCGCTAGCCTGGCCGGTAGGCACACTTCCGAGAAAAGGGCTTTGCGCCTGCGCCCAATTCGGTCTCGGTGAGCCGAGGAGCGTTGTCACGAGGACAGAAAGGTAGATTGCTACGCGCCCAAGCCGGAGATTGCGAAGCATTGCCACTCCTATCGCGAGGGAGATTGCGGATCAACTCCGCTGATTTGCATAGCGTTCGACGGCACCGAGGACAGTCTCGACTGCCACTTCGTCGCTCATGCCGGAATTAACCATCAAATGGAACCGATGCCTGTCAGGCCAATCGACGTGGAAATATCGCTTGATAAAGTCCGCGCGGTCACGGTCCACGGTCTCCGCGAGTTCGATCGCCTCCTGCTCGCTTTTGTCTCTCAACCGCAGGCGGCGGACCCTCTCTTCGAAGGGAGCGTAAACGAAAACGTGAAAGGCATCAGGGCGGTCGCCGAGATAATAGGCTGAGCCCCTACCCACGATCATGCAGTTGCCCGCCGCGGCGATCTCCTGCACGATCTGCCGCACGGTCTCGCGGACGCAATCGGTATCGACCATCTTCAACCGCGGGGCATTCAAGCTCCCTTCATAGCTCCCGCGCATGAAGGCTTTGAGGAGCCGCTGGTACGCGGGGTCGCGTCGCTCCTCATGTTTCTCCACCGCCCGGCAGTCGCAATCCAAGCGGCGTGCGATTTCCTCGGTCAGCAACTGGTCCCAGAGTTTCCAACCCAGGCGTGCCGCCACCTGCTGAGCGATCACGTTCCCTCCGCTCCCGTATTCGCGCTCCAGGGTGATGATTCGGATCTTCATGGATGCCTCTAACAGTCGGCAGTGATCAGTTCTCAGTAATGCCCAAGAAAGGGACCGCTTTTAGTGATAACTGATTGCTGATGACGGATGACTTCTAGCCGATGGCCACTTCCCCGCCACCCCCCGGATCGTTCCTTCTCAACGCAAAGGAAAAGAAAAACATGATTCCCGCCCCCACCGCCAGAACCCAAAAGGTGTCGATGTAAGCCAGAGTCGTTGCCTGGCCGATCAGCGCCCGGTACACGAGGCCATAGGCCTTGCCGCTCGCCCGGGTGACATCCAGTCCTGAGGCCGTCAGGCGCGCGGCCAAGGCCTTGGCCGCCAGGGTGAAAGTCGGCCGGCCCGGGGTAATGTGCGCTGCCAGGTATACTTGATGAAATTGCGCCCGGCGCGCCAGGAGCGTGGTGACCATTGACGTCCCGATGCTGCTCCCGATGTTGCGCATGAAATTCACCAGGCCGGCAATACTGTTGTTTTTCTCCGCCGGCATGCCGATATAGGAGACCAGGTTAATGGGAACGAACAGGAACCCCAGGCCGAACACTTGCACCACTCGCAACAGGCTGGCCGCCCGAAAGCTGATCTCCAGGTCGAGGTGCTGCGTGGAGTAGTACATCGAGAGGGAAAGGGTTAACCAGCCAAAAGCGATGATGTAACGCGCCTGGATTTTGGACACGAGCATCCCCACGACGGGCATCAGGAACAGCAGCAAAAGGCCGCCGCCGGAAAGCACCAGACCCGCCGATTCGGCCGTGTAGCCCATGAGCGTCTGGAGAAAAAGGGGCATCATCACGAGGCTGGAAAAGAGCATGATCCCCAGGACAAACATCATGGCGTTGGCGCCGAGGAAGTTCAGGTTCTTGAAAAGGCGCACGTCGACGATCGGGGCTTTGTTAAACCATTCCCAGATGACCAGCGAAACCAGTCCGAGGCCGGCGACCACGGCGAGCGTGAGGATGAATTTCGAGCCGAACCAATCGTCTTCCTGGCCCTTGTCGAGCATCACCTGCAAGGCGCCCACACCGAGCGTGAGCAGGGCCACGCCGATGTAGTCGATCTTCACCCCTGCGCCCGCGACGCGCTTTAGCCAGGGCGGGTCTTCAACGAGGCGGAAGACCAGGAGCAAGGTCAGGATGCCCACCGGCACGTTGATGAAGAAGATCCAGCGCCAGGTATAGTTATCCGTGATCCATCCGCCCAGCGTGGGTCCGATGGTGGGTGCGATGATGGCCGTGATGCCATAGAGCGCGAACGCCAAACCCCTTTGCTGGGGCGGAAAAGTGTCAGCCATGATGGCCTGGGCCATCGGTTGCAGTCCGCCGCCACCCGCACCCTGCAAGACTCGAAACAGGATGATCGCCGCGAGGCTCGGCGCGAACCCACAAAGGACGGAGCTCAGCGTGAAAATCACGAGGCAGATCATGAAGAATCGTTTGCGCCCCAGCACGGTGGCGAACCATCCACTAATGGGCAGCACGACGGCGTTCGAAACCAGGTAGGAAGTGAGTACCCACGTGCTCTCATCGCTACTCGCACCCAGGCTGCCGGCCATATAAGGCAGCGCGACATTGGCGATGCTCGTATCGAGCACCTCCATGAAGGCGGCCAAGGCGACTACTACACCGATCACCCACGGGTTTACCTTGGGCTGCCAGGGTACGGCGCCCACCTGTGGCGCTTCGCTCCTGCCAGGAGGATTCTCGGGTCGCGAGTTGCTTCGTCCTTCGGCGTTATCTGACATATTGTCGCTTTTGGGATTGGATGCTGATAAACCGCATTCCGATTCAGGGTTTCGAAATCGTTTCCAATGTGCCTCGGGTTGGTGACGTGGTCGGACGTTGAGGGTTCTGATCTCGCCGGAGTACTCCGCAGTACCCTCGTCATGAGGCGTACGAGAACGCGGAGTGTGGGAGGTCCGCACGTCAGGTAGGCTGCGAGAGTTAGAGACAGGGTTCGGGAGGGATCCCGCGCCGTCACCGGCCGAACGAGTTGTGATCGTGCTTGCGCTCTACCTCTTCCTTAATCGTGCAAAGGGCATGGTTCCACACGATATCGTGTGCGAACTCCGGAAACAATAATCTGGCGCCCTTCCACATCATCCGACTCGCGAGGCCCTTGCCTTTTTTGTAGTCGAATGCCGCGTAAATGGAGAGCCGGCGGTTACCGTCCTTAGTGGGTGCGACGTTGAAAACGATTTTTCCGTGGTCCACCAGCCGCTCGTCGACTTGATAAAGCAGAGTTTCAAAGCCGACTCTTTTGGCCAGGCGAAGGATCGTACTTAACCCGACAAGTGGCACCCTGTATTGAATGACCGATCCGACCTGGTTGGCCTCCCCTTGGACCTGCTGAACGTCAATGAATCTTGCTTTGACGAACTTCGCCTGGGGTTGGCCGAACCTGGCCATTTCCTCCATGATCTCCTGCTCAGAACCCCGGACCTTGATCGCGTACATCCGTTCGAAGTCGGGCGACTCGCCCAGACCCATTCCCAAGCCGGAGGCAAGCTGCTCCTTCAGCACCTCGCGCTTCTCCTTCAACACCACGGTGGGATAGCGTCCGTACTCCCCCCATTCCAAACCCAAAAGGGCCTCGAACGCCACATTTCTCAAGGTGATTGCCGCTCCCACCAGAAGGGATCGAAGCACGTCGAAGCCGCGCATTTCCCGGTGTACTTCCCGATAGTCGGCCGTGCCGCTGGCGATTTTCCAAAGTACGACGCTCAAGGGCCGGCTCCGTTCGTCACGAACCTTGCACTCTGTGGCAAATGCCTGGTACACAATGCGGCTCACCACGGGCATGGTGAACGCTACACGGCTCGCGGCAAATACCATCTGTCCGAAGCGATTATCAGCCGCCAGCCATTTGACGGCCCCCCCGTACCCCCGGGCAAGAGCCTGCTTGTCGGTTCCCTCATGGAGCACGGTCTGGGCAAGACGGCTCGCCGTGGCCTGGGCGGAGTAAAGGCCGTCTTTGTTCAACCGCGACCCCAACGCATCGCCAATGATGGCAAACCGGTCGCCGAAAGGAGATGTCGCCGTGGTCACGGTCATTCGGGGCGCGCAGGCGCAAGCGAGGGGAGCGGCGGCGATGCCGGGCAGGATCCGGTCAATCTGCGGCAGCGTGAGAAAATCACGGACGATCTGCTGAGTGTCACGCGGCAAGACCGCCTCGTCGATACACCTGCCGATTATAGCGACGGTTAGGAATCTGCCCTTGGGGATGAGGGCCGCATGCTCAAGGGCGAGTTGTTTCGAGCCGTACTCGATGAAGTAAATCTCGCGGTGCATGTTGCGTTGGATGTAGTCCTCACCCACGTCGAGCTCGAAGATGAAGGTCTTTCGCGACTTGCCGGGAACGAACTCCGGATTCATCCGCTGGATGGAGGCGATAAGCCCGTCATCAGCATAATCGAACCCACAGCGGGCATTGATTCCGGTGGCGATACTCGCGAAGCTGGCATCCATCGGGACTGCCTCTCCGGATGGCGGCCGCACCGTCAGTGTGGGCATTCCCGAGGCCCCGTAAGCAATTGCTTGGACCTCGCCATACTGGATGCGCGCTCCTTCCTTCACCGCCTCGCCGAGCAGAAACCCGTCGAATCCTGCCGGTCTGCCCATTCTTCTGCCTGGTAAGGAACCCCTGAAGACGGAGTACATCCGCGCGTCCGGGGGAACTCGCAGCCGGAAGTTCTTCCACTGCCCATGAATCCATACATAGTCAATGTGCCCCTGGATGATCTCTTCGGGAACGACGAGACTCTGTGCGGCGAGGATCTCATTCAACCGTGGTGAAATGAGGCCTGCACAGAAGTTACATCCCTTGCATTGAAAGTGATCAGAGCCCAAATCGGTTGGACCACGCTTCTCGACGATGACGACATCGAGTTGTCGATTAAGACGCCTGGCTTCGCGGAGAAGGTGGATGGCGAAGAACGAACCTGCAGGCCCACCGCCAACGATGGCAACACGATCGCCGTTCTGGAGGCTCAATGACGGAGATGACATTGCTGTCTTCGAGCACGCAGGCTTATGGGATGACAGTAGGGGCCAGCGGCGCTGGCCTTGAGCTGAACGCTGTTCGGCCCTCCTTAACTATTCCACCTGCTGGAGATTCAGCGCGATTCTTACACCATTCACCAGAACGATGCTCTGCTGGATCAAATCCTGGTTGGTGATTTCGGCGTCGGCAAAGTGACGCAATGGGCTGATGGGGCAGATGAATTCCAGCGCCGCGGATGAGCCCGAGGCCGAAGGCGCGTGGGAAAACTGGTCAAGAACCGTGAAATCGACTCCCGCAACTTCCAGGTCCGCGGGAATCTTTGCCAGAAGTTCCTTCAGGTGCGGCGCCAGGAAGAGGTCAAGGCTTTGCGCCGCCCTTTTGTAGATGGAAGTCGAACTCTTATCAAAGAGCTCAGGATTGCGGAGGGTGAGCTGCAAGTAGATCTGGTTGTGAAAGAGGCCGAGCGAGGCGGGTGCGTAGCTTACAAAATGAAATTGGGCTATCCCGTCCTTGGTGAGCTGGTCAAGCTGCGCCTGATACTTTTTCTGAACCGCGTCAACGTCGATGGGGGAGGGTGCAGGTGCGGCGGGGGGAGCGCCGGCTACGGGGGCGGTCGCGGGCGTCGAAGTTTCCGGCGCACCCAAAGTACGTTGCGTCTCCTTGCCTGCGGGCGCCCACTCTGGCGGCCCGGCTTGAGGAACCTCGGCCACGGTTACCGGCTGAACCGGAGGAATGCGGCCGGAGCTAGTCTTCGGTTCACCGGGTGCTGGAGCAGTCTCCGCGGGCTTGCTCTTCGGTTGTTCAGCTACCACCGCGGCTTGAACCGAGTGGCCGAGCTCAGATTTATCGAGCTGCTCCACGTCGAATGCCTTTTTCTCCCCCAAGGCCAGACCGAATTCCTTCCCATCCAGGTAAACCTGGGAGTGGTCGATGATCTCCTGCTTCGTGGATTGCCTCTGAGCATTGATGAAGGCCGGCACGTCGGCTTTGTTGAAAACTACCACCAGGTTTTCCCTGCCCTCGTATCCATACTGTTTGGTCTGCGTACGCACGTGGTAGGAGATTTCGAACCCAAACGCATCAAAGGGTTGATTGTCGGGGATGGATTTCGACAACACCGGGAGGATGGGAACCACGACGCTATTGAAAACTTGATTTGCCCGCTCGTTTTGAGTGAGCATATCGGCATTAAATGCTGCGCCGTAATTCCCCGAGACTTTGAGAACCGTAAGGTCATGGAATTTTACGAATTCGATGCCACGGGTGTCCGCATCTTGCCGTTTTCCGGGATCGAGCCCTACGTATCGCCGGAGTGCAAACGGATAAGGGAACGTCAAGGCGCAGATTTGGGTATTCAAATCCATCAGTTTGTCCAGGTTCGCCTTTGCCAGGGCCTTCAAACGGGGATTCATGATTTCAGCCGGACTCACCTGGCATGACGCCGGCGGAGGCGCCATCAGCAACCAAGCGCTGAGGACCGCGAGCGCCAACAGGATCAGTTTTCGTGAAATGGCCATCGAATACTACCTCACCGAATACTTAGGGCCTGGCCGAGCGGGTGGCTGATACGGCGGTTGAGCGATGGCTCGGTAAAAAGCGATAACCGCGTCAATGTCGTCCTGACTGAGGGTCTTTCCCCAGGGAGGCATGGAAGCTGACTTCCCTGCTGCGGCACCACCCAACGTTACCACGTTGCGCATGAAATCGTCACTTAGAGCGTTGAGCGTGGCGCCATCATTGGCCAGGGGGGGATTGGGGTTCAGGTTTGAGCGGTTGGAGGGGCCGGCGGGCGTGGAATCCGCGTGGCACCATACACAATTCTGATAGAATACACGCTTGCCTTGCGCCTGCTGGTAGTTGAGCGGTATCACCTTTGCAGCTTCGTTCCAATCTGTTTCGCTGTCATAAGCCTGAGCCAGGGGATCGGGTGCGACTTCAGCGCGGTTCTGGCGGCACGAAATCGCCAACCCCGAAGACAGGATGAGGGCGAGTGCGATGAGGAGTGCACAGCCAGGAGCGGCTTTGCCACTGGTAGCAAAGGCACTCTTGCCTGTGTCTGGCCGGAAAGCCAGAGGCTTTGCGCACAGCGGGGCGGCGGAGCCGGGTTGACCACTCGCAGAATTCGCGCATTTGGAAAGCTGATGTCTCATTGGCCCCTCCCAGATCCTCCGCCAGCGTGGACGAGTCCGCCTTGTTTGAGCGTCATCAGATACGCAGTCAAGGCAGTACGCTCCTCGTCGGTGAAATCCCGGTGGGGTTCAATGGCCCCGGACTCCAGATTCTGCGGATTCTTCAGCCATTCCTCGATCCAAGCGGCGTTCACCCAGTTGCCCACATTGGTCAGGTTGGGACCCACGTAACCTCCCGCGGAGCCGATGGTGTGGCACGATTGGCACACATTGGGCCGACTGTTAATCGAGATGCTTCGAGCGCAGGAACTCGCGAACTACTTCGGCGACGTCCCGGTGCTCACCGTCCACCGCATGGTTCAGCCACCGCATCTCCTCATCGGAGATCTTCCCGCCAAACTGATTGAGCGCTTCGCGAACTTCCGGATGGCGCCTTAGCGTCTCGCGCCGGACCATGGGCACGGCCTGATACGGCGGGAAATAGTGCTTGTCGTCCTCCAGGATCGCCAGGTCGCGGGCTGCAATCAGTCCATCGGTGGAATTGCCTGCCACCAAATCCACTTGCCTCTCCAGCAACGCGCGGTAAAGTAACCCAAGGTCCATAATGCGTGGCGGCTGTCCGAACGTAAGGTGGTAAGTTCGCCCGAGCCCCTGATAGCCGTCGGGGCGCTCCATGAACTCAAAGCCGAATCCGGGCCGCCACTCGGCAGCATAAGGCGCGGCCTCGGAGAGCGTGTGAAGGTTCAGCCGGCGCGCGGTCTCGCCACGGATTACGATAGCGAAAGTATTGTTGAAGCCCAACGGGTCCATGACTTCGATGCCGAAGCGCGAGGTATACTCGTGTTTGACCCTGGCGTACACATTTCCCGGGTCGTTTTCCACCGGCTGCTTCAGGATGGCGGTAAGTGCCGTGCCGGTGTATTCCACGTAGGCGTCGATGCGCCCCGCCAGAAGCGCCTGATGACAGATGTAAGTGCCGGCGAGATAAAACCTCCGCTCCACGTGCAGTCCCGTCCGTGCTTCCAGGTGCTGCGCGAGCATCTCACCCAGGATCACCTGTTCGGTAAAATTCTTGGACCCGATCACGAGAGTTTGCTGCCTGCCGGATCCGCAAGCCGGGAAGGAGACAGCTACAAGCAGAATGCCCAGGGCAGTCGCGAGAAGAGGCCACGAAGGAAGGATGCGCTGGCTCATGGGCTTCAGCCTTGCTGCTGCAGTTTGTCCATTCTTCAAGCCGCGACCACCCATTCTCAAAGCCCTCAACCTTAACGGCTCCGCCGTCTGCTGTGCGGAAAGGCTGCGCCTTTCCGGGGTTCGTCCTTAGCTTTAGCTTTTCGGATGAGGCTGCGCCTCATCCGGCGAGGCGCAGCCTTGCCGAGAAAAAGGAATTAGATAGCGGCCTTTGGGAAGGGCACAGCCTTTCCGCACAGCAGACGGCGGAGCCGTTGGCAACATAGTCACTTTCATTGCTGGTAAGTGAGCTTGCGCTCCAGAAGTCCCAGCAGCATGTCAATCATCAGCGCCAGCAGGGCGGCGGGGATGGCGCCGGCAAGAATCACCCGGTTATCCACCATTGCCACGCCGCGAAAGATAAATTCCCCTAAGCCTCCGGCGCCGACGGCAGCGGCGATAGTCGCGACACCCACGGTGATGACAGTGGCCACGCGCACGCCCGCCAGGATAACACCCATAGCGAGAGGCAGCTCCACTTGGAGGAGCACTTGCCGGTCCGTCATGCCCATGCCGAGCGCTGCTTCCCGCACGCCGGGGTCAACGCCGAGAATTCCCGTGTACGTATTGCGAATCAGGGGAAGCAGGGCGTAGAGCGTCAACGCCGCAATGGCCAATCGGTCAGCGCGCTCGCCCAGCCAAGGAACCGGCAGCAAAAAACCGAAGAGCGCGAGACTCGGAATGGTCTGCACAATATTCGCTCCGCCGATCACCGGTTTGCTGAGCGCCCGCTGGCGCGTCAGCAGGATTCCCAGGGGCAAGCCGACGGCCACTGCCAGCAGCATTGAAATCCCCACCAACCACAAGTGCTCAAGCGTGAGCTGAAGGATTTGGCCCTGGTTCTTAATGAAGAAGTGAAGAGTATCCATCAGCGGCCTCGATTCACAAGTTCGATTTTCCATCGGATGTACGGAAAGCCTCAACGTAAGCGGTCACGATGGGGTCACGAGCACGAAGAAAGTCATCAGGCGTGAAGACGCCCACCAACTTCCCCGCTTCCAGAAGAGCGATGCGTGTACCCAGCAGCAGGGCTTCGCGCATGTCGTGGGTCACAAAGACAGTGGTCTTCTTAAGCCGCTCCTGGAGCGCCTGAAACTCGCGCTGGATTTCCACTCGGGTCAAAAGGTCAAGCGCCCCGAAGGGCTCATCCATCAGCAGGAGCGGCGGGTCACTCGCCAGGGCACGCGCCACTCCTACACGCTGCCGCTGCCCGCCGGAAAGCTCCCGTGGATAACGCGAAAGAAACAGCTCGGGTGGCAAGCCCACCAGTTCGAGCATCTCGCGCACTCGCGCGCGGACTTTTTCGGGCGACCAGCGTTCCAGTTGCGGCACCAAACCAACGTTACGTTCCACCGTGAAGTGCGGAAAAAGTCCGGCTTCCTGGATGACATATCCGATACTTCGCCGTAGCCGAATGGGATCCCACGCGAGCGTCGAGCGCCCTTCCACCTGGACTTCGCCGACGCTCGGTTCCAGCATACGGTTGATGAGCTTGAGCGTGGTGGTCTTGCCGGACCCGCTGCGGCCAAGGAGCACCAGGGTTTCGCCGCGCCGCACGCTCAGGCTAAAGTCCGAAAGCAGGAGGTGCACATTCGTCGCGCGGAAAGACACGCGGCGGAATTCAATGGCGGTTTCTCGTGCTTCGTTCATTGGAGCGTCGGGGCGAAGAAGAGTACGTGTAGCGCGGACCCCCGTCTTTGGGGCCCGCGGCTCTTACCCTGCAAAATCCGCAAACCTTGAAAAGGGATGCCTGCCCTCAGGTCCGGAGCGCGAGTCCAGGCAAAAACCGCAGACCTCAAAGACGGAGGCCTGCGCTACGCGTGCCGACCGTTGTTATAGGCTTGAATGATCAGCGCTAAACTGCGACGAACAGATTCTCGGCGAAGGCCCATTCCTCGTCCACCCATTGCGCCACGCACTCGAACCCGGTTCGTTTGGCCATCTCCGGGGCCTCGTGTCGCCCGTACTTATGACAACTTTCAGTCCAGATGGTCTCATCGCGCTGGAAAGCGAACTGCACCCCATCGATTGTTACGGTCTGGGTTTCAACCGAGCGCAGGTGCATCTCGATGCGCCGCTCTCGGGTGTTGTAAAGCGCGACGTGTTCAAATTGGTGAAGGTCAAAATCACCTCCCAGCTCCCGGTTGATGCGGAGCAATAGATTGCGATTGAACACCCCCGTGACGCCCAGCGAGTCGTCGTAGGCGGGAATGAGTTGGGCCAGGGGTTTTTCCAGATCCGTCCCGAGCAACAGGGCATCGCCAGGATCGAGCGCCTGGCGAATCTTGCGCAGGAAATCCTCCCCAGGGCCGCGATCAAAGTTGCCGATCGAGCTGCCCAGAAAAAGCACCACGACTCCTTCACGGGGTTGGCGGCGAGCCACCGCCCGGCTCAGGCCATCGAGGTACTCGGTCTCGAAGCCCAGAATGCTGACGTGGGCCAGGTCATCGAGTTCGTGTTCACAACTCTCCAGCGCCGTCGAGGAGATTTCAATGGGGCAGTAGGTCATCGAAGGGTGGTAGGCGAAGGCTTCCAGAATCCGGCGCGTTTTCCTGCCGCTGCCGCTGCCCAACTCCACGACGATCCCGTGCGAAGCAAAGTGCTCCGCAATGGCCTCAGAGTGTCGCCGTAGGATTCTTTCCTCCGCCCTCGTCAGCCCGTATTCAGGAAGCCGGGTGATCACTTCAAATAAGGCAGAGCCGACGTCGTCGTACAGGTACTTCGACGGCAACTCCTTCTGGCCCGATCGCCCCAGCCCCTTCCGTAAATCTTCCGCGAACGAGTTTATGGCAGGCATTACGCCACCACGAATCAGCATAGATGCTCCCTTCAGTTGCTCACACATCGGAAGGACGCGTAAACAAATGGATAGTGCGCCTGGAACCAGTTGCGAAAAGAACGTCGCAGCATGCATGCCGCAGTGCGCGGCGAAGCTCCTTTCATCACATAGTGCTTGAGGTCGAAGAAGTTAGCCGAGTAGCCGCGGTAGAAGGGAAAAGGCTCGAAGCCCGGGAAGGGCGCAAAGATTGTGGAGGTCCATTCCCAACCGTTTCCGAGGGCATCTTCCATTCCGAAAGCGCTGCGGCCGCCGGGATAGCTCCCCACTGAGACGGGATCCCAACGCTGGAAGTCAAAGTTACCGCGCTGAGTGTCGGGGGGCGCCTCACCCCACGGGTACCCGCGCTCCATGCCTTCCGGCGTCCCGTGAGCGGCGCGATGGAACTGGACCTCCGTGGGAAGAGACTTGCCCACGAAATGCGCGTAAGCCGAAGCCTCCGCGTGACTGACATACACCGGCCAGCACAGCGGTAACGGCAGCTCTTCAAACATGCCCTGATAAAACCACAGACCTTGGCGCTCAAGCCAAAAACGTGGATGGCCGATGTTCCGTTCCTTGATCCAGGCCCAGTCTGGGGCGCTCCAGAAGCGCTGGTCGTCGTATCCGCCTTCGCGTATGAAATGGAGAAACTCGCCGTTTGTGACTTTGTAAATGTCGATCGCGAAGGCCGGCTCTTGAACCGTATGCGCCTCAAATTCGTTGTCCCAGCCAAACGTTTCGCCCCCTCGCGGAATCCCCAACGTCGCATTGCCTGCCGGGATGTCAATCATCCTGGCGACGATCGGCGGGCCGGGCTGCAATGCTCCCTGGGAGCTATAACTGCGTGGCGCGATCTTCCGATCCGTCGGCAACTGGTGCAGCATGTACGCCAGGGTTTCCGCATGCATCAGCCGATGCTCGATCGCCACGTTCAGGATGATTTCCTGGGGATAATGCCACCCGCTCGCCGAGCCCTGCGAATTGTCGCTCAGTATTCTGTCGAGTTCTTGGCGAACGCGAAGGTTATAGGCGTTGATCTCCGCGAGACGAGGCCAGTCGGAGGGGTGATCCGTCGGGAGGCCGCCGCCCACCGGATCGATGCCAAAGGAAAATAGTCGATCAAATTCTTTGTGACAGGGTCCGAGACCCAACGCCTGCCCTGCAATCAGATTCCAGTCGAATGCCTCGAGGTGGCCCATGTAGAAGGCAATTCGGTGCCTTTCAGGAATGGGCCGGTCATACAAGGCTTCCGTACGCACGATTCGAAACAAGTCGTCGGCCATCGCCCGCGATTCAGCCAAGCGGACCAACAATTGGTCCCGCTTGTCCAGTTGGGTTGCCGTCGTATTCATTGGGTGATTCCCCCACTTTTGACGGTCGCCCGTCGATAATCAACTGCACCGGATGCGAAGCTTTGGAGTGCGGCAGCTTGCTGCCGCTTTTTTACCAGCCAGCTTGCTGGCTGGTCTGAAGTCTCCACTTTCACCCTTCAGCTCGCAGCCTGGGAATTGTGCCCCCGTTCGAAATTCCCGCGAGCAAGCTCGCGGGGAGGAAAGCGGTAGCAAGCTGCCGCACCCCAAAGCTTCGCACGCCTAAACACCAGAAATCAGTTTTTTTCGCCCCATATGATTTTACAGGGGAATCAGAAAAATATCTCTAGCGCAATTTCCCAAGGTGGGTCAGTGGGGGGGGACCGGCCCCGCATTTGCGGCGAGTGTCCGTTTTTGCTGAAGCGCAGACTTGTGGATTAAATCTGCGCCCCTTATAGAGGAAGCAAAGGGCCGCGGGGTTAAAGAACTTCTCCGCGGCGCTGCTTCTGCCGGGACACATCCGATTGCGTCCTACCAATATTGCGGCCAGCCGCCGATGACAGGTTCTTCTACTGCGATCCTGCGCGGGCGTAAGGTACTTCTACGGGTAGACCGTAATACGTCCAAGTGGATTGTTGTCGCGGTAGGGACGACCATTGCTGATCGCCACGGGGTGGCCAGGGGCGGTTGCCCGCCCCCGGCTCCCACAGAACTTAGCGTGCGGGTTTCCCGCACTACGCTCGTCGGAAGTTGCTTCACAGCGTCACGATGTTCTCCCTCGTCTGCGCCCTTCCCTCCCCAGCCTTCGTGGAAGACTGCTGTCCCTAGTTCGACTGGTTCACAGGTACTACGGCACAGTCCGACTTCTCCCGCACGTTCATGTCCGCAGTTCGGTTTAGGGCCTTCGCGGACAGGTCTTGCTCCCTTGGCCAAGACGTGCAGGAGATCTCCCGGTTCTCGTGCCTGTTGTTTCTCAGCGTGCGCGGGTTCTTAGACTACGCAGGACCGGACAGTCCACTCGCGGTTAGCGTGGTTGTCGTGTTGCCTTCCTCCCTTCGCAACGGAGTCGGCGTCCCGTGCCAAACGGTCTTTTCGAAGCTCAATAGCCCGGCCCACCGATGCCTCTGTCTACGCTTCAAGCGATATCTCGCGATGTCGCCTGCAAGACTCGAGGCCAGGATGGATTCGCTGCTTTCCTTTCCTGTAGGACGCTTTCATCCCCTACAACATGCCGGTTTATCCTGGCGCTCTCCGGATGGCCCGTCACTCGCCCGCAACCCGGGTCACAGCGAAGGCTCTCGTCCGGCGATTGAGCCAGATTGCTCAAGCTCATCTGCTCAGCGCGGAATTCCTGCTTTGTAAGCCCGCAGTTGAGCAGGTACAATATTAGTCGGGCCCAATCCACTAAACGGAGAAAACCAGCCATGCCATTGACTACGGACGAAAAGCTGTTGACCCTTAGCCATGACATTATCGAGGGGTTTGACAAAGCTGATGGTGGTATTCACCCAGGCTTCAGACCTGCTCACGCGAAAGGCATTCTGCTGAAAGGTGTGTTTACGCCTTCGTCAGAAGCCGCCTCGGTTACGCGCGCGCCACATTTCCAGCGGAATTCCACTCCGGTGACGGTGCGCTTCTCGGATTTCGCGGGAATCCCCACTGTTCCCGATAACGACCCTCAGGGTGCGAGCCCTCGCGGTTGCGCAATTCGCTTCCACCTTGCCGAGCATGTTCATACCGACATTGTCGCTCATTCGGTTGACACTTTCCCAACGCGCACTGCGGAAGAATTCCTGGACTTCCTCAACGCGCTGATTGCCACCGATCCTGCGGGGCCGCATCCGAATGCCATTGAGCAGTTCCTTGGCGCGCATCCCGCGGCTTTGAGATTTGTGCAAACTCCCAAGCCGATCCCGACCAGCTTTGCCAAGGAGTCGTTTTTCGCGGTATCCGCATTCAAGTTTACCAACGCGGGCGGCGTGAGCCGCTACGGGCGCTATCGAATGCTGCCGGTAGCAGGCAATGAACATCTGGACGAGGCTGGAACGGCCGCGCGGAGTCCAAACTTCCTCTTCGACGAGATCAAAGAGCGGGTCGCGAAGGAACCGGTGAGATTTCGCATCGCCATACAGTTGGCTGAGCGCGGCGACACCCTTGACGATGCCACGGTCCGCTGGCCGGAGAATCGTCCTCAGCTCACGTTCGGCGAAATCAGTTTGAAGGAGATCACTCCGAACAACGCCAGCGAGCAGCAGAAAATCATCTTTGATCCCATCCCTCGAGTGGATGGCATCGAGGCCTCGGCCGATCCTCTCTTTGAGCCGCGGGCGAATATCTATCTGATGGCCGGGAGACGGCGCAGAGCAGCCGGAAAGCAATAGACACTGGGCCGTAACTCTGAACAATCTAAGCCTCTGATAACGTCGATGACGGAATGATCGCAATCGTCTGGGGAGTCCTCCTGTTCGATAGGGACAACCAGCAGTCTTCTGGGTCAAGTGTCGGTAACCTGTCAGAAGATCGGCTAAACTCCGAATCGTTAATGAAAGCTGCATCGGGATTTACAAAGCTATAGCTTGTGTCCCAGATCCCAGGACGCTGCTTTCCGGTCGTTCAAGTCGGCTTCACGAGCGACAGAAATGATAGCATTGCTGAAGTGGTGGAAGGCCTGGCAAGAACCCCACCCGATTAGGCAAAGGGCCTGGGCGTCGGCACACTATTGCTTTGCCTACTCGCGACGCTCGCCAATGTGAACTGCCGGACCCGTGGTATTTGGCGCATTTTGCATGTAGAATGGCGTGTTCTGCATATCGGAGTCCCCGGCGAGCATCTACACTAAGTCCATGTACAACGCCAAGGCTTATTCCGCCGCTAGTTCCCCATCGCCGCTGGCCCCCACCACGATCACGCGGCGCGACCCTGCTGAATACGACGCACGGATCGAAATCCTTTTCTGCGGCATCTGTCACTCCGATCTCCACCAAGTCCGCAACGAGTGGAGCGGTTTCATGCCCAGCGTCCCCCCTTGCGTTCCCGGCCACGAAATCGTCGGCCGCGTTACCAAGGTGGGCTCAGCGGTTTCTAGGTTCAAGCCCGACGACCTCGCCGCGGTGGGCGGCATTGTCGATTCCGACCGCACCTGCCCCGAGTGCCAGCATGTGAAGTACCGCTCCTCCATCGACTTGGCATCTCTCAAATTCGAGTGAACCGATGAATAAGCACTTTCGCGTTTCTGGCAGCACCTTTCTCAAATTGGAACAATCGGGTGTCCGTGCCTCTGCAGTCCTGCGCACGGCCGGACTTCCCCAGGCTTTCATTGATCAACCTCGCGTGCTCCTGAAGACTGAGGAGCTTTTCGCCCTGTGGCGCGCCATTGGGGAAGTCAGCACCAACCCGGCGATCGGTCTCCTGCTCGGCACAGAAAACAAAACCGAACGGTTCCATCCCATCGGTCTCGCCGCTCTCTCAACGGAGAACTTCGGCGCAGCCATAGGCCAAATGGCTCGCTACAAACAGCTCACCTGCCCGGAAGAGATCCTGCAGGAGAAAGACGACGAAAAGTGGAGCATCCAATTCCGCTGGCTTCTCGCTGACGAAGTCGAGCCTCCGGTGCTGAGCGACTGCTGCTTCGCCTGGGTGCTCTCGATCGCTCGCCACGGCACGGGCACGCGCCTCTCGCCCCTGCGTGTAGAGTTCGTTCAACCACGGTCGCACGCAAAAACCATGGAACGCCACTTTGGTTGTCCCGTGGTCTGCGGAGGCCCCCGCAATGCCATCGTGTTTCGCGCCGCCGACTCCAAGAGACCGTTCGTGACCCGTAATGCCGAGCTTCTGGCGATGCTTGCGCCGCAGTTCGACGAAGAGCTGAAGCGCCAAAACAGCGACGATCGCTTCGTCGAGCGCGTCCGGATGGCGGTGCAGCAAAAACTCACCGGCCGGCGTCCCAGTATCGAGGACGTCGCCGATGCGCTACATATCGGCTCCCGTACTCTGCAGCGGCGTTTGCAAGAGGAAGGGTCCAGCTTCCAGCGCGTTTTAGAAGAAGCTCGTCACCAGCTTGCTCGCCACTATCTTAATAACTCCGTCCTCGAGTTGAATGAAGCTGCCTACCTTCTGGGATACGAGGACGGAAACTCCTTCGTTCGCGCTTTCCGCAGTTGGGAAGGAGTTCCACCCGCTCGCTGGCGGGAGAAACACCGTGCAAGTGCAGCATCGTAATGGGGCCCAATTCGTAAGCAAACTAATTTGTAAGGAGAAGCGATGAAAAAACGCAAACTTGGAAAGAGTAACTTGGAAGTTTCGGCCCTTGGGCTCGGCTGCATGGGAATGAGTTTTTCCTACGGCCCGCCCAAAGACAAGCAGGAGATGATCTCTCTGATCCGGGCAGCCGTTGACCGCGGCATCACATTCTTCGACACAGCCGAGGTCTACGGTCCATTCACGAACGAAGAGCTCGTGGGCGAAGCTCTCGCTCCCCTCCGTGGCCGAGTAGTAATCGCCACGAAATTCGGGTTCGACCTCAGTGGTAGCGATAATCGGCCGGGAGTGGCAGGTCTGAATAGCCGGCCGGAGCACATCAAGCAGGCCGTCGAGGGCTCGCTCAAGCGGCTCCGGGTCGAGACAATCGACCTGCTCTATCAGCACCGGGTTGACCCGAACGTGCCCATAGAAGAAGTCGCCGGCACGGTGAAGGAACTGATTCAAGCCGGTAAGGTCAAGCACTTCGGACTTTCCGAGGCAGGCGCAAAGACGATTCGCCGCGCCCACGCGGTCCAGCCGCTCACCGCACTGCAGAGCGAATACTCTTTGTGGTGGAGGAAGCCGGAACAGGAAGTGATCCCCACACTCGAGGAACTGGGGATTGGTCTTGTGCCTTATAGCCCGCTGGGGAAGGGTTTCCTGACGGGTAAGATCGACGAAAATGCGAAATTCGACAGCTCCGATTTCCGGAGCACGCTGCCTCGCTTTACGCCGGAGGCTCTCAAGGCGAACCAGGCACTGATCGACCTACTCGGCGGGATTGCCAAGCGCAAGAACGCGACTCCTGCTCAGATCGCACTGGCCTGGCTGTTCGCGCAAAAGCCGTGGATCGCTCCAATTCCCGGCACGACGAAACTAAGCCGTCTGGAGGAGAACATCGGAGCGCTGTCCATCGAACTGACGCCCGAAGACCTGCGGGACCTCGACGCCGCCGCGTCGAAGATCAAGGTCGAAGGAGCTCGGTATCCAGAACGCCTGGAGAAAATGACCGGCCTGTAAGCGGCCCGTGTGTGTGCATAGGAAAGAGCCTTTAGAAGATTGAGGAACTCGTTATGAACATATCTTTTGAAAACAAAGTTGCACTCGTTACCGGCGCCGCATCTGGATTGGGCCTTGCGACAGCCAGGGCTTTTGCCGAATCAGGTGCCTCCGTGGTGTTGGCGGACTGGAATGAGGAAGCCGCGCAATCCGCAGCCAAGGAGCTTGCCCATAAAGGTCATAAGACACTGGCCATCCGCTGTGACGTGTCCGACGACGCGCAGGTGGAAGCAATGGTGAGTCAGACGGTCGCCACTTTCGGGCGCCTCGATGCGGCCTACAACAATGCCGGCGTTCAAAACGTCCTCGCAGAGACTGCTGATACTACCCGGGAAGATTATGACCGGGTGATGGCCATCAATCTCCGCGGCGTATGGAGCTGCATGAAGTACGAACTGCTCCAGATGCGCAAGCAAGGAAGTGGCGCCATCGTCAATTGCTCTTCGCTGGGGGGACTTGTGGGAGGCGCCGAGCGTGGGATCTACCACGCCGCCAAGCACGGAGTACTTGGGTTCACCAAGAGCGCGGCTCTCGAATATGCTGTGCGCGGCATCCGTATCAACGCCGTCTGCCCAGGGCTCATTTGGACACCGATGGCCGACCAGATGGTGGCGGCCGGTCAAGGGGAAGCCCTCAAGGCAATGGAGAAGAGCATTCCGATGGGACGGGTTGGCCGCCCCGAGGAGATTGCCAATGCAGTTCTGTGGCTTTGCAGTGATGCTGCAAGCTATGTGACGGGCCAGTCCATCTCGGTGGACGGCGGCTTCATCATGCGCTGAAGGAAGATTAACCCCGGCAAGGTCTTCGACCTGACCCTGCCTCTCGATCAGGTGGCGGAGGGCTACCGCGCGATGGATGAGCGCCGCGCCATCAAGACGCTACTGCGCCGTGAGGCGTTTTGCACCTCAACGACCTAATCGACGACGCCTACCGGGCGAAGTACAAGGGCAGCCCGTATCTCAACCCGATGATCAGCGCATGCTCCGCGACAGTCAAGGTGATGCCGCGCGAGACCAAAGCATGAACGTAAGGAAGGAGCAGAAATGAAGCTACTCGCTGCCACACTCATCTCGCTTTCTCTGTTCGCTTCGGCTGCATCGCGGGCTCAGACGGGTGCGGCACAAGCTGACGCCTCGCCAAATGCATCAGCCCAAGAGTCCCACTCGATCACGATCACGCGAAGTGGCTCGCAGCAGCCAGGCAAAGGGCCTGCCGAGCACTTCACTGGCTCAGTCCTGATTGAACCCCTTTTCCCCGTGCACGATCCATCACGCACAACCGGTGGGAAAGTCACGTTCGAACCCGGCGCGCGGAGTGCATGGCATACGCATCCACTCGGTCAGATCTTGATCGTGACGGACGGCATGGGCTGGATTCAACAATGGGGAGGCCCGATCGAGGAGATTCGAAAGGGTGATGTTATCTGGATTCCCGCGGGAGTGAAACACTGGCACGGCGCTACGCCAGATGCTGCGATGACGCACATCGCAATACAGGAACAGCTCAACGGCAAAGCCGTGGAGTGGATGGAGAAGGTCACCGACGAACAATACCGCAAATGATCGTGGCGCTCACCCTGAACTACGGGAGGTCAAGATGAAACTGATGGCTGTGATGATCGCATCGCTTTGTCTAATCACCGCAGCATGGGCTCAGGGTGACCACACAAAAGACGGGAGGAAATCGAAACCGATGCAGACAGTAAACGACATTACGATGGTGGCCCCAGCCCTTGATAAGTACGCGCAAGGCGCTCTTGCCGAATTGTGGAAACGCCCGGGACTCACGCCACGGGATCGCAGCATCGTTACCATCGCCGCACTGATCGCGCGCAACCAGACGATCGAGATGCCCTACTATTTCAACCTCGCACTCGATAACGGCGTTAAACCGCGCGAGATCTCTGAGATCATCACGCATCTCGCTTTTTATTCCGGATGGGCCAATGCGATGTCGGCAGTCACCGTCGCCAGAGATGTTTTTGCCGATCATAAGATTGGGACCGATCAGCTTCCTCCCGCTACGCCTGCGTTCCTTCCACTCAACAACGACGCGGAGGCAAAGCGTGCAGCCGGCGTGGAACAGCAGTTCGGCAGCGTCGCTCCGGGCATCGTGCAGTACACCACTAACGTTCTGTTCCGCGACTTGTGGCTGCGTCCGGACCTTGCGCCTCGAGATCGGAGTCTCGTCACGGTCAGCGCCCTGATTGCTTGCGGCCAGGTCGCGCAGATTCCCTACCACCTCAATCGGGCGATGGATAACGGCCTGACACAGGCACAGGCCGCAGAGGTCGTCACGCATTTGGCCTTCTACGCCGGTTGGCCGAATGCCTTTTCCGCGTTACCGGTCATGAAGGATGTCTTCGAGAAACGTCCACATTAGCACTTTAGGGTGTGCCCCGGGACGACCGTCTACGCCGTTCAAATTAGAAGTTCAACTGAAGGAGTCCAGAAAATGGAAATCAAAAGAATTGGCTCGCAACCCTCTGTCAAAGGACCGTCAGAGTGGTTCACCGGCACCGTACGGATCGATCCGCTCTTTCAGGCACCTGATCCGGCACTTGTTCAGGGCGCCAGCGTAACGTTCGAGCCGGGCGCGCGAACTGCTTGGCACACGCATCCGCTCGGTCAGACTCTCATCGTCACGGCTGGCTGCGGCTGGGTTCAGCGCTGGGGAGGCCCGATTGAGGAAATTCGGCCGGGTGATGTGGTCTGGTTCCCAACCGATGAAAAGCACTGGCATGGGGCAACCCCGACGACGGCCATGACGCACATCGCCATTCAGGAAAAGCTCAACGGTAAGGTTGTCAACTGGATGGAACAGGTCAATGACGAGCAATACCAGGGTTGATTGGGCGGCCAAAAATTAGAACGCCCACCATCGTTCATTTCGGAACTGTGCTGCTGCTCTTCATCGGCATTCATAACGCCTGGGACGCCGGTAAGCACTTGGCCTAAACAAAAAGCAATTCTGAACTAAACCGGTATTCCCGGTATCGGCTTCCGGCCGGGCCGATAAGGTACGCCTGAATGCCGGTGAACACAATTCTGCGTATCGCGCCATCTAAAATGTAACCGTGGGAGGGGCGGGTAGCCCGGAGGTCAAGTGTTGCGCCGAGGAGGGAGCGGAAAGGCTTGACTGACCCGGCTTCTTGAGTGAAGCGATTTGGGCGTCGCATTCGGCAAGACGGCGCGAGACCTCGCCGGGAAGCATGACTTCCAGCCCACTGGTACTCATCCGCGCGGGGTTCGAGACCTTGCTCCAGATATTCAGGCTCTTTTGAAGCCACTCGCGAGCCGCTTGCCAGTGGGCCAGTTTTTCGGCGGGCGCGCGGGTTTGTTCAGCGAGCTTTACCGCAACGCTACCTTGCCGGGTGTAGGTTTGGGCGAGGGCATAGCGTACTTCCTGGTTATCCGAATTGGCGCGGAACAGCGGCTCGATCAGCGCCAGCGACTGGTCGAATTCTTTTTGCGCGTCTTCGGTCTTTCCGAGTTTAAGGAGGGCAGCGCCGTGGTGGTCCGTGGCCAACAAGTAATAAACCTTCATCCGCAAATCTGTCGGGCTTCCGGCACGCACGGCGCCAAGAATTTCTTTGCCTTTGGCGTAATGCTGCACCGCCTCGCCAATTTTCCCTTGCCGCTCCAGTGCTTCGCCAAAGGCGGTTTCAACAACTCCCTCAATTGTGTGGGTGAGAGGGGTTTTCGCCGGATCTGCCTCGACCAACGCTCGCGCTTTTTGAATGTACCTGAGCCCCTCCTCCACCTTCCCCGATTCCACCAAGGCGTGGCCGAGGCCCACAGAGTCTGCTATAAGCCCCCGTTGAAGGACCTCGTTGTGGGGATCGGCGGCCACGAGCTTCTCGGTCATCTGCTCCGTTTGTATGTATGCGGTGATAGCTTCGGAGTTTCTTCCTTCCATGAACGAAATATCCGCGATTTTCGACATCACTACTGCGGTATTCGCGGCGGCTCGGATGTTGTTTCCCTTGGAACTCAGGGTCTGAAAGACGTCGAGAGCGCGCCGGTAATAGACCAGGGCTTGGGACCGATCTCCGAGTTTCAACATGGCGCCGCCCATCACGCCATTGATGACGCCCACTTGTCCTTGCCCCTGAACATAGGACGGAGAGATTTCGAGGGTGCGTTGCACGAGAACCAAGGCTTTCTGAAGGTCGGCGACACCTCCAGAAACCGTTCCGACACTGCCCATGGCTCCTTCGCCGACTTGCATCATGCCCAGATTGGTGTAGGCGCGCGTAGACTGGGCCATGACCCGCAGATCCTTGGGCGTAGCGGCTGCTTCAAGATCCAAGATCGCTATAGCCTTTTGGCAGTATTCGAAACCCGCTGTGATGTTTCCCGCTGCGGCGCGCTGAAAATCCGAATAATCCAGATAGGCAACAGCCAATTCCACTCGGTCTTTGCTCATGTGGGGATTCAAGCGCGCGAGCGATTCGCGGATTTGCAAGGATTTTTGAAAGCTCGCGAGAGCCCCTTTAATGTCGCCAAGGTTGGGGTCCTGGGGGTTTCCCTGGAGCGCTCCGATTCGACCGTAGGCCGTCGCCAGTTCTCTCATCAGGGCAGGATCGCTGCCCGATTCCTTCGCCAGGCTGTCTAAGTACTCCAGAGATCTTTGCAGAATCAGCTTGCGGGCTTGGGTGGCGCCAGGCAGGTCCGCAATGGAATCATGAATTTCAAAGATCAGAGAATTGGCCAGCTTACGCACATCGTTGAAGCGTGCTTCCGCGCGGCGGCGATTGGTTTCGGCGATGCGTGCCTCACGCACGATGGCCACGGCACCTGCGAGGAGCATGATGAGGATCAGCGCGACGACCGCCACGCCGGCTTTGTGGCGCTGCACGAACTTTCCCGCGCGATAACTCCATAAGTCCTTGCGTGCGGAGACCGGCATGCCAGTGAGGTGACGACAAATGTCCTCGCCGAATTGCTCCACGGAGACATAGCGGCGCTGCGGTTCCTTGCGCAAGGCCTTCAAAACAATGTTGTCGATATCACCTGACAAGCGGCGCAGGAGCTTTGCCGGCGATCCTTCGCGGGAGGCGCTGACCTGCTCGGGAGTCGGCTGGGGCGATTCGCCCTCCCCAGGGGAGCGTGCGGGGCGAAGAACTGCGGCGCTGGGGCGATCCGGCTCGGCTTGAGTAATCGCCTGGGAGAGTTCGTGGGGGGTGCGCGTCTGCACGCGGTAGGGTGAACGGCCGGTCAGCAATTGATACAAGACCACACCCAGGGAATAGACATCGGTGGCGGTGGTGATGGATTCGCCGCGAATCTGTTCCGGGCTGGCGTATTCGGGCGTCATCGGCCGGGCAACAGTGGTTTCTGTACCTATGGAGGGGTCGAAGATTTTGGCGATGCCGAAATCCAGCAATTTGGGGACTCCGTCTTTGGTAACCAGGATGTTCCCGGGCTTAAGGTCACGGTGAATGACCAGCCTTTGATGGGCATACTCCACAGCAGCGCAGACCCGCCGGAAAAGTTCCAAACGATGAGTGACGTTGAGCTTGTGCGCATCGCAGTAAGAATCGATCGTGTCGCCATCGACTAGTTCCATGACGAGATAGGGCACACCCTCTTCCGTAGTGCCACCGTCGAAAAGGCGAGCAATGTTGGGGTGATCCAATCCCGCGAGAATTTGCCGTTCGTTCCGGAAGCGGTCAAGAACGGAAGACGAGTCATGGCCGCCCCGAACGAGCTTGATCGCAACTTCCTGGTTGAATTCGCCGTCAGCCCGGACAGCGCGATAGACCTCGCCCATGCCTCCATGGCCAATTTCTTCCAGAATGGTATACGCGCCTACCCTGCGCCCCACGCGGGACGGCAAGCGCTCGGCACCCGGTGGCTCCGATGCCACCTGAACAACAGGAGTATTCAGGAAGCGGCTCCCCGCCTGGTCCTCAGCCAGAAGTAGAGAGCCGACTTCTCGGCGAAGTTCCGGGTCGGAAGCGCAAGCCTTGTCAAGATAGGACGAGCGCTCAGCGGCTTCGAGGGAAAGGACCTGATTGAAGACCTGTCTTACCTGTTGCCAGCGTTCAGGAGTCATATCCGTGCACTCCGATCAATCTCACGATACAGATAGGCACGGGCCGACATCCAGTCGCGCTTCACCGTCGCAGCGGAGATTCCCAGCACCTCGGAAGTGTCCTCGATCGTCAATCCGGCAAAGAAGCGGAGTTCAACGATGCGGCTCTGCTGCTCGTCCAGCTTGGCAAGATTTTTCAAAGCATCATCCAGCGCCACCAAGTCTACATCCACCCGTTCGGGAAGAGCGACAGCTTCATCCAGGGTAAGTTTGCACGCGCTGCCGCCGCGTTTGGCAGCCGCATGGCTACGCGCGTGTTCCACCAGGATCTGCCGCATAAGATGGGCCGCAATACCGAAGAAGTGGGCACGATTCTGCCACTGCGGGACATTCTCTCCTGCCAATCGCAGGTAGGCCTCGTGCACCAAGGCCGTGCTTTGCAGGGTGTGGTTACTTCTTTCCCTCTGGAGGTAGTGATGAGCGAGGCGGCGCAGCTCGGCGTAGACCAGAGGCATCAATTCCTCGAGCGCCTCGCGGTCTCCTTCTCTCCAACGTACCAACAACTCTGTTACCGGACTAGAAGGCCCATGATGCAAGGTTGTACCCTACCCAGCGCTGGAGGACAGCGCATTGTGCAGATTTTATCATTCCCACCTTTCCATGTCAAAGACCTGGAAACATGAGACTTAATTGCACCCCTGGAGCTGTGGCGGCATTTTTTGTGGGGAGTAAGCCAATTTGACCGCGTTTCTCTTATTATTCGACAGGGCGAATCTAATCCATAGGTGGGAACGAATCGACGGGGAGAGGAAGCTGCCACGTGACCAACACGTTTGGCTGGCGATTTCCAGGGAGGATTCTATGATTCGAGGGCTGACTCCACTTGCGGGACGCAAGATCTCCACAAGAATTGCGAGTTGCTTGCTGTTTCTTGCTTTGAGCGCTCTTGGGGGATTCCAGGCGTGGGCGCAACAGGTTATGGTGACCATATCTAAGGGCGCGCCGAGCGACCCGCTGAATGCTCCGCAGTATGTTGCCTTCGACGCCCAGGGGAACCTGTTCATTTCCGATACCGGGAATTCCCGGGTACGCCGCCTTGATAAGGCGACCGGGTTGGTCACGACGGTCGTCGGTACCGGGAGCGCCGGCTACAGCGGAGATGGATGCCCGGCTCTGAATGCCCAAATCAATTGCCCCAAGGCATTGGCAGTCGATAGCGCTGGAAGTCTTTACATCGCGGATGCCTGTGATAACCGGGTACGAAAGGTGGCGCCCTGTAGCGACGGGCCCTTGAAGGGCGATGGCGAAACCGTCGAGATCATTACCACATACGCCGGAAACGGCAATGTGGCCCCCGCGACCGATGGTGCGCTGACCGTGAGTTAGTCAAAGCAAGACGCAGTAGACTGAAGCTCCGTGCTACACTTCCAACGACGCGAAAGCAGGGGGGGCGGGATTCGCCCCTGTCAGCCAAGACGCATGTTTGTCTAGGGTCGCTTTGCCAAACGCCCCCAGCCCCGGGAGTCCGCCCCACCAGTCTTGATGGCAGGCGTTCTCGTTCCGCAGGCTGCGCCAATGCCATCAAGGAGGAAGCAACGGCAAAACTCGCGTCCGGTTAAGAGATGCCGTAACGACAGTTGAGGCTCCTGCTAACTTAATCTTGTGCCCCTGAATTCCCTGCCCCAACCCGTTTTGCTGAGTGAACTTCGGAAGCACGCGATGACGATGGGGCTCGCCTTAGCGAGGCGGACCGATAACGAGGTGATGGCGAAGGTTTCGCAGAAGGATCCTTATTCCCGTCAATCGCAGTACAGTCTATCCCATGGGCACGCGGGTCTCGCCATATTGTGGGATCAGGCAGACCGTTGTTTTCCCGGCGAAGAATTTGACCAGATTGCTCGTCAGCATCTCAAGGAGGCTAGAGACGGCCTGACGTCCGTGCAATCTGCACCACTCGGATTATTTGATGGACTGAGCGGTTATGCGTATGCAACACACTACCTTTCCCGTGGCGGCAAGCGGTATCGGAACGCACAGACGGAAATCGACGCGGGGCTTTATCCCGCCGTTTCACGCCGGTGTGAACTTCTAAAGCCTCACGAACATTTCGGCTGCGACGATATTGATCTGATCTCGGGCTTAACCGGCATCGGCGCTTATCTCTTATCTCGTCAGGATACCCCCGATGCGCAGATCACCTTGCGCTCAGTGATCGAATTTCTCGTGGCTTTACTGGGCGACCCTCGTACACCCCCTCGCTGGTATACACCTCATTCTTTGATCGGTAGCGAGTCGATGCGACGTGAGTTCCCGGAAGGAAACCTTAACTGTGGTTTGGCACACGGGATTCCGGGTCCTGTTGCCCTCCTGTCATTGGCCTATGAATGTGGTCTCCGGGTCTCCGGATTGGAAAATTCGATCGAAATGGCGGCGCGCTGGCTTATGCAACATCGCCTCAACGACGAGTGGGGCCCCAATTGGCCAGCCGCTCAGCATTTGGCAGAGCCCGGCGCAATGCCTGTCCAGCGAGCGGCGCGAGCCGCCTGGTGCTACGGCAGTCCGGGCATTGCCCGGGCACTGTGGCTGGCGGGCCGTGCTCTTCGTCGCCGGGAGTATCAGGATCTCGCGCTTGATGCGATGGCCGCGGTTTTTCGGCGCCCCTTCGCAACCCTCGGACTACCAACAACGATGTTTTGCCACGGGCTGGCAGGCTTACTACAGATCACCTGGCGTTTTGCCCGCGAAACTCGTCACACAGAATTCCTGGAAGCGACAGCATCTCTGACAGAATCTATCCTCGTGCAGCATGAGAGAACCTCAGACGCCAATCCTCCCGCCGCGAGTTCCATAACCAAACGTTGGGTCCTGGAAGGCCTCGCGGGCATCGCATTGGCCTTGCTCGCCGTGGGCGAATCCGCAGAGCCCGATTGGGACCGCGCCTTTCTGCTGAGTTGAGCGACTGTGCAGCGTGGACGCAAGGATTCCCCGTGTCTGGGCTGCAGGGTTTTGCGTTTAAGAGAGACTTGTCTATTTGGACTTTTCCTGTCGTCCGACCAAAAACGAGTTTGCATTATGGATAGAGGGCAGATCCCCAAACTACACAGGGTTTCTTTACTTTTTGTCGGAAGGCCTGAGCCAAAATGCCCGCGTCTTGCGCATTAATTGATAGGAGCCATAGTGAGGGCACTTGGCCAATCGAGAGAATCCTTGACTTTTTGTCTTGTGCGCGGCCCCTCGGTGCAATAAAATGTGTGGGTATTTCCAAGCCCTACAAAATGCACCCTTAAGGGAGTCGGGCGAGTTTGCGCTGACAGGAATGCTGCTGCACCAGAGTTGGGGACATTGTGTCGCCAGCTTTGTCGGTTGGCCTTACCAACGCATCCGGTCGGATTATTTGACGAGCAGGAGCAAGCCCGACAGCCTTTGACAGTTCGCCGTCGTCTCGTACGTATTGCAGGCATCAGCGAGGCCGAATGATTATCGATTCCATCGGAGATGGACATCGGCAGGGGCTGGCCGACGATTACTACAAACCTGCGAGCTTGGTGATGCTTCGAACGCCCCTGCTTCACGTGGGGGCCTATAGAGACGCGTTTGCTCTCCCTGATTTATCGCGAGAGCGCCTCCTTGAAGCCATGGGCAATCCCGCGTTCCTGGAGATGCTGGGAATCGCGAGTCCGGCCTTACTGGAAAGAATTGAGGCATTCCACCGGGACCCGAACAATTTCTCATCCAAAAGGTCCGAAGATCTGCTCGGAGCAGTGGCCCGCTACCTGATCAGAGCGACCACCCGCCCTACGCCGTTCGGCGCATTTGCCGGTGTCGCGGTGGGGTTGCTCGGCCAAACCGCGGAGTTGCGGTTGGACTCGCCAAGTGCAGGGCACGTCGTCGCACGGCTCGATTATGCCGTAGTTCTCCGGCTTGTGCACGACTTGGAGCGTGATTCCGCGTTTCGACCTTATCTTCAAGTCTTTGCAAATCCTGCGCTCTTTCGCTGGGGTGACAGGGTGTACCTGGACTATCGCGACTCCTATGGTCAGGGGAAATCTTCCGATCCGATTTCTGTGCGAGCAACGCCGCCCCTCCAACAAGTACTCGCCCGGACGCAAACTCCGCAAAGTTATGACGCTCTGTTGGATCGCCTCTGTGAAACCTATCCCGATAAGAACAGGGAACGCCTCGATTCATTCCTGAACTCTCTTATGGATCAAAGCATCTTGCTCAGCACACTGCGGCCCCCTCAAAGTGACCCTGACCCACTAAGCCATCTATCCCGAGCTCTACCCCCCGCTTATGAAGGCCCCTTGCGATTTCAGGTGGACGAGTTGAAAGCCGGCCTTGATCGGTATAATCGAACGCCTCTCGGGCAGGGCTTGACGGTACTAAAGGACCTATGTAGCCGAGTCCAGGAGATTGGGACCACACCTCCGACGCAACTACAGGTAGACGCTAAACTGGCAATGAAAGGCGCGGCAATACCAAAAAGTATGGCGGAGGAGATTTCACGGGCAGTTCTGGCCCTGATGCGCATCTGGCCCTTTTCGAAAACCTCCGCAGCTTTAAGGGAATACGCTCATGAGTTCGGGGAGCGGTACGGCAGCCGCCAGGAGATTCCTCTCCTTGCCGTTCTGAACAATGAAATAGGTCTGGGTTCTCCCCCGCGGTATTTAAATCCGCCCCCCGGAAGAGTGTGGACGTATCCCCCGCCGGAAGAATCGAAGCAGCATAAGGAGTGGTTGTCGCAATTGCTGGGAGAGACTCTGCAGGCGGGATGCCAGGAGATTCTGCTCGATGAAACGATGATCCGCCACTTCGAATTTGACCCGGCGGGATTGCCGCCGTCCCTTGACGTGTTCGTTTCCTTAGCGGCCCGAGATGCCGAGGCAATGAACCGAGGGGAGTACCTGGCAGTCTTGGGGGCGGCGGGGGCCTCTTCACCCGCGGGCCGTGCCCTGGGGCGTTTCGCCTACCTGGATGCTGCCTTCCGGGATTATTTGGAAAAAATGGCTGCCCAGGAAGCAGATCAGAATCCGGATGTAGTTTTTGCTGACTTGATCTACACGCACCCCCGAGGCCACTCCAACAATGTTGCAATCCACCCATGCACTTTCCGCCATCAGATTGCCGTTGCGACCACGCCGACCGTGCCTTTTGATCAACACATTCCACTTAACGATCTATTGGTGGGCGTTGTGGGAGGGTGCTTTTACCTGCGTTCCCAGACGCTGGGGAAACAGGTTCTGGTGCGCACTGCAAATTTGCTCAACCCGGCATTCGCCCCCAACGCCGTGCGCTTCATTCTTGCCGTTGCCGGGGGGAACAACTTTGACAGGATCTCCTGGAACTGGGGAGGCCAGGGGTTGATGCCCTTCCTGCCGCGGGTGCGGTTTGGAAAGGTCGTGCTTTCTCCGGCCCGATGGCGTCTACCCCAAACTTTGGGTGCGCAGGAAGACGATGTCTGGACGGAAACATTGGCCGCTTGGCGCGACCGTTTTCGGGTTCCAAGCCATATTTACTTGGGTGATCTCGACAACCGCTTGCTCCTGGATCTGAATAACCCTCTGCACAGGAAAATCATTCACCGGGCGGCTCTGCGCGGACCAGTGGTGGTGGAGGAGCCTTTACCCGCGCTCGACCACGCCCCTGTCTCCGATCAGGAAGGCAACGCCCACATGCTGGAAGCCGTGGTCTCGTTGCTGCTGAGAGATCCCAAGCCCGTGGTCCCAATTCCCAAAGCCAGCGGGACCTATGAATACCCAGAGCGGATTCGACTCCCGGGCGAAGACTGCTTATACCTGAAACTGTACGGTCCGCGTTCTCTTCAGGACGACCTGTTGATCGATCTGCAAACTATTGTGGCGGGTCTGGCTCCGGAGCTCGATCGGTGGTTCTTCCTTCGTTACCACGATCCCGAACAGCACTTGCGCCTGCGCTTCTTTGGAGAGTCTGATTTCTTACTGAACCAAGCCTTGCCCAAGCTGTGCGCAGCGCTTCGTCCTCTTTATGCCAAAGGATTCTTGACCCGTGCCGCGGTCGACAGCTATGAACGAGAAACTGAACGCTATGGAGGACGCGAGGGCATCTTTGTTTGTGAGGAAGTTTTTGCCCAGGATAGTTCGGCCCTCGTTTCGCTTCTCCAGCTTTACCGCGGGTGCAGTTCCGCCTTTGAGTGGGAGAATCTGACTCTCCTGAGTCTCGATGTGCTATTTCAAGGTCTGGGATTCGATCGCCTCGAGCGTAAGGCAATCTATCATCTGATGAGCCAGGCGCCCGCTTCCGGCGGGTTGGAGGATAAGACGGCGCGGAGGAAATACCTGAGTGGGCTTGTCAGGCGCAAGCGCGAGGGCATATGGAATCAATTGAACACGGAATGGGTAGCAGGCCAGCCGGGTGGTGAGGCATTGCTCGCGTGGGTGCAGGCATTTGAATACAGTTTGGCGCCTCTCAAGGACGACCTGTGGAGGTTGGAACAGAGTGGCCGCCTATTTCGGCCGAGGTTGGAGATCGCGGCCAGCTTAGGTCACATGCACTGCAACCGGGCAGGGTTTAGACCCAGCGAAGAGCAGGATTCAGCATATGTCCTCGAGCGGGTTTGCGAAGGATTGATAAAGTACGCGCCGGAAGCCGTCGTGAAATGATTTCTCGGAGGTCAAGTATTCAAGCACGTAGCGCAGACCCGCGTTTTCGGGGTCCGCGGCTCTTCTGTAGCGCCGACCTTTAGGTCGGCATCCTAGGGTCAAAGACATGCCGGCCTAAAGGTCGGCGCTACATCCGCAATGGGTGGTTTTCAAACAGACCCGGAGGGCCGGAAGACCATAGCCCACGGCGTGAGCCGTGGGGCAAGC
>Ga0335085_10002276_pt1 | contig 36489 bp, 27 predicted proteins | sample Lox_Sample_45_FD_206712 | JGI IMG/M metagenome (GOLD analysis project Ga0335085, IMG submission 206712) | Soil microbial communities from Loxahatchee National Wildlife Refuge, Florida, United States - Lox_Sample_4.5 | ecosystem: Environmental > Terrestrial > Soil > Wetlands | place: USA... | reverse complement strand
AACACGGATAGTAACGGTTTCTTCACAATCGTGAATCGCCTTGGTTTTGTTCTCACTCACCTCAACCCCGAGTTCATTCGCGATCAAAGTGCCGGGGGTGGGGCCCTCAACACGGCCACCGTTTTGCCGGCAAACACGAGCGGCAGTCCATTTACGCAAGAGGGGCGCTGGGTGCACGAGACATCAACCGTCGCCTTTAATCCTGCTAGTTCATCCAGGAAATGGACATCGTTCTGGCAGACGTATCTGAAGAGCCATCCATTCAGTGGACCCGGTGATCCCTATTACATACCTCCAACGGGTGTATGCGGGGACACATCGCAATCAGCACCTCTCGGAAAGAATTTTCCCGCGTTCGGATGGATTGGATTGAAACACTGGTCCAACACCTCTGACTCACAACCGAATCCGGACCCGAGCACGCTCGATTCAAAAGAAACTCGTCTCTTTGTTGGTTTGGGATATGACAACGCTCTTCAATCAATTACCGACCCCTGGGCCAGCGGTACCCCGTATGATCCGGTTCCAGGGAACGCGAAGTACGCTGCATACAGCGAGCCGGGCGCATATTTCGACGGATCAACAGGGACCTTGTACCTGGCGATGACGGGCAACTATTGTGTCGGGAATCAGGGCTACGGTGACATCCTGCTCCTGAAATCCGCCGACGATGGGGCCACGTGGCAATACCTGGGAGTTGTCCTTACTGCGGCGCAAGCCACGGCAATCGACTCCACCTGGGCTTCCTTCACTGCATCTTCACTACATAAGAATCCGTCCGATGGAACCATCCGGATAATTGTTACCGGTGTCCAATTCGCGTCCTATGGCGGCAGTTATCAAGGTCTTGTCGAGTTCGAGTTCAGCAATATCGCCACGGCCACACTGCTTACGATCAATGGGAACCCCGCTGTGCAGGGATTCGAAGCCAAACAGCCCGGGAATTTTACTGGAGCCGGCACTTTCAATCTTTCCACCGGCAAGCATATCGAAGGACAAGTTAATGGTGGAACCACCCAGTTCACGGAGTGGGAATTGAGCTGGTAATTCGCCGAGTTTCCTTCCCCCCTCAAGACCGAAGCCTACTCGCGCATGGGTACTTTTCATTCCCGAAGTTGTGACACATCGCATTTCGAAAATCTGCCCAACCGAAAGGTAAGTGAATATCCACAGAGTATGGTACGTGCAAAAAACTCGGAGCTAGCCGGAAGGGAACATCAGTTCCCACTAGCTCCCCCCAGCCTACTCACGCCGCCCATCCTGTCGTTCACGCGACCCTCAGAATTTTGCATGGCTGGTACGAAGGAACATTCAGAATCTAGGAGCCGACCCGCACTCGCGGCCGATGAGATCAAAGTAACAAAGGAGGTTCTGAGGTGAAGCCATTTGATGTAGCGGGACAAACCGCGGTGGTCACGGGCGCAGCCAGAGGCATCGGAGAAGCGATTGCACTTCGCCTAGCTCAAGGCGGCGCACGAATTGTTGTTGCCGATCGCGATTTCGAGAACGCCAGGAAGGTGGCATCGGGACTTCCTCCTGTAGTGTCTGGCCCACACCTTTCCGTTTGCGTCGAGGTATCCGATGGCGAATCGGTTCGTGCGGCCTCCCGACAAGTGCTGGAGCAGACCGGACGAATCGATATTCTTGTGAACAACGCGGGCATCGCCGGCAGGAGCGCTCCGCTGTGGGAACAGCCCGAAGACGAATGGGATCGCGTCTTCGCAGTGAATCTTAAGGGCACTTTCCATTGGTGCCGGGCGGTGATTCAACACATGAGAGATCGAAAGTACGGCCGGATCGTGAATGTGGCGTCGATTGCCGGCAAGGAGGGGAACCCAAACATGACGGCCTATTCCGCAAGCAAGGCAGCCGTCATCGGATTCACCAAATCCTTTGCCAAAGAAGTCGCGAGCGAAGGGATTTGTATCAATGCCGTCTCTCCCGCGGTAGTGAGAACCCAAATACTTGATCAGGTGACACCGGAACAAGTCGCGTACATGGTTCAGCGGATCCCCATGGGACGTACTGCAGAGCCATGGGAAATCGCCGCTGTTGTTCACTTCCTGTCGAGCGCCGACTGCTCCTTCGTTACCGGACAGTGTTACGACGCGAGCGGAGGGAGAGCCACGTACTAGCCCAAGTCGTGTGGGCGAATGGGCGATGAAATCCAGCCGCACCAAACCGTTCGATTAATCCAGTAACGGTTTCCGATGCCGTCCATATTCATCGATCTTCAGGAGCGGGGAAATGACCAAAATCGTGCGGGCGGCAGTTGTCGAGCGTGGAGCGTCATCTCCCCATCTTGTGGAGATCACGGTCGATGGAGTCCGTCATGACGAAATCTTGGTGCGGATATTGGCGTGTGGAGTGTGCCACACGGATGTCGCCTGGGCAAACGGCGAGTTGTTCCCGATTTTTCCTGTTGTCCTTGGTCATGAAATCTCTGGGGTTGTTGAGGAGGTCGGGGCAAGCGTGTCACGAGTTCGCATTGGAGACCGCGTTGCACTTGGTCTGTCCCATCATTGCGGGCATTGCTTTTTTTGTGAGAGTGGCCGCCCGATGCTTTGTGCGCAGCGCACCCGTCAGAGGGCTCGATTCTTTCTCCAGGGAACGGCGATCGAACAGGGATACGGAGTTGGCGGTTTTTCCGAGGCTACCGTTGTTCCGGAAACTTCGGCAATACCTATCCCGGCGGGAATTCCTTTCGAAGTTGCGGCAATCATCGGTTGTGCGACCGTCACGGGACTGGGTGCGGTTTTGAACACGGCGGCAGTTCCCGCCGGAGCCACTGTTGCCATACTTGGAGCAGGCGGTGTCGGGCTCAATCTCATCATGGGATGCCACCTTGTAGGAGCGGAATCAATCGTGGTTGCGGATCCCGACCCGGGGCGTCGGAACCTGGCTACCCAGTTTGGTGCTACGGCAACAACGGAACCTGTCGAGGAACTCCTCCGGGAATCACATCCCACCGGGTTCGAATTTGTTTTCGAATCAGCGGGACAAGTAGAAGCCATGGAACTGGCAATCCGTATCACAATGCGCGGTGGGACCACGGTCCTCATCGGGGCTCCCCCACCCGGCGCGCAGATGCGTATCGACGCGCTCAACATTGTGAACAGTCAACAACGCATTCTCGGCTGCCTTACCGGCGGTGTCCGTCCATCCATAGATTTTGACCGATACTTCCGCCTTTACCAGCGCGGTTTGCTTGACCTGGATCGACTCGTCACGGCCCAACTTCCGCTCGAACGGGTCGCGGAAGCCTTTGAGCGAACGCGTCGGCACGAAGGCATTCGTACGGTAGTGCGGATGGGGGAGTTCTGATGGGAGTCAAAACAAAGGACGTCGTTGCGCGAGGACTGGCGGCTCCTGAAGGTCCGGTTCTCTTGCCGGACGGACATGTTGTATTCGTCGAGGAGATGTCCGGCAGCATCTCCCTGTTCGACGGCACCGAGGTGCGATCAATTTTCCAAGGTCCCGGTTCACCCAACGCAGTCACGCTAGGGACCGATGGTCATTTCTATTTCGCGCAAAACGGAGGCGTTGTGGGAACATGGCGGGCGGCATGCCCAGCGATTCCCGGCATTCAACGCATTGGCCCGGACGGCAAAGTGAGCTACGTTGCAACCAACATCGCCGACTTTCCTATCAAGGCTCCTAATGACTTGGTATTCGGCCCGGACGGCCGGCTTTACTTCACGGATCCAGCTGAGCCCTACGACCCGACAAATCGGTTGGAGGATGGACGGCTTTTCGCCGTAGGTACGAGCGGGGATGAAATGCTGCTCGACGTTGGCAAATCGTATCCGAACGGATTGGCCTTCTTGCCAGATGGACGACTGGTTTGGGTGGAGACTTATGAGCGGAACGTTTGCATCCTCGAGGAGGGAAGACGACGTCTCCTCTGCCAATTGCCGGAGGGCCATCTCCCCGACGGGCTGGATGTGGCGTTGGATGGACGAATGTACATTACGACGGTCACCTCGCATGGCCTTACGGTCGTATCACCCGAGGGAGCCATTTTAGAAGTCATCCGCTTGGATTCCGATGCATTGCCGACGAACTGCTGTTTTGATGGAAATGCCCTATGGGTGACCGATTTCGGGGAGGGCTGGGCCGACCGCGTGACAACCGGCCGATTGTGGCGCGTCGAAACAGACGCTCAGGGAAAACCGCAAACCCCAGGACGGATTTGAGCGGGCGAAGCCTCCACTGCGCGTCGGAGCGGACCAGCAACGGATGAGGGCCCAGGGCAGTCGCCCGCGCGACCGCGGCCAAATTCGCTTACGCCGGGGACGATTCCACTCTGACCTTGCTGGTCTTCAAAAACTCCGGTCGAAGCGCCACCCCCAAACCCGGCCCGGGCGGGACCCCGAGCTTTCCGTTTTCAGGGCTTCCAGTCCTTGTGGCAATGGGAATGAACCGGTCCTGATAGTGTCGCCGCACAGTTTCCAGAATCAGAAGATTGGGAGTCGCAGTCGCAAAGTGCCAACTGGCAAAGTGAGTCACAGGTCCGCCGCAATTGTGCGGAGCAACCGGCAGATAATAGGTTTCCGCCCAAGCACCAATTTTCTTTGCCTCTGTCAGTCCTCCGCACCAAGTCACGTCGAGCATGAGCACCTGGGCAAGGTTTTTTTCAAACAGCTCCCGAAACCCCCAGCGCGTCAGCAAGCGTTCGCTTAGGCATAGGTTCTGCCGGCATTTCTTGGCGAGCGCAGCATAGGCCTGCAGGTTGTCCTGTGGCAGCAACTCTTCGAGCCACATCACTTGAAACGGCTCCAAAGCCTCGGCGATGCGAATGGCGCACGGTAAGTTCCAGTAGCCGTGAAATTCCATCGCAATCTGCATCCCATCGCCAAAACTTTCCCGAATCTTTCGAACCGGCGCAATACAGCGTTCCAATTCCGAGGAAGAAATGGACTGCCCACGATTCTGCTTTCCGACATCATCGAAGGGCCAGATCTTCATTGCACTGATCCCCGACTCCTTCAGCTCCGCGGCCAGCTCCACAGGATGGGTGTTGAAATCGTAGCGGTCGTCATAGCAGGTGTTGTAGATGGGAACCGTGTCCCAGTATTTTCCCCCGAGGAGACGATAAACGGGAAGATTCAGCGATTTGCCCAGCAGGTCCCAGAGGGCAATATCAACGCCGCTCAAAGCGCGAATTTCGGCTCCCGCCCAGCCGCGGTATTGAACCGAACGAAACAAGTCATGCCAAAGGGCCTCGATATCCGTGGGATCTCGACCGATTAGAAGAGGGGCAAAATCTTCCAGCACAACTGCTTTCTCCGCGGCACTCGCCGGACAGGTCTCGCCGATTCCCGAAATTCCCTGGTCCGTATGAATTTGAATCCAAAGCCAGCCGATTGAGCCCCAGTGGACTCCAACGCTTCTGGGAAGCTCAATCGTTTCGATTCGGGTGATTTTCATTGCAATCTCGCCTATTTGAGGCTGGGTCCGGCGGTTTGTGATGCGCAACCGCAGTCAGCACGACGTCCGCAGCCATCCTCAATCGTTCCCACCACGGATTCCCTGTAAGGCGGTTTTCAGATAGATCGCTGCCGGGCGGGGGACACCATCGGGATAGAAGATGTCAGTGTAGGGGTCAAAATCGTGGCTGATTACCAATCCCCAACTGATCCATCCGATTGGAGATTTTAAAAGCACAGGTAATTCCCGCTCGTAGTGTGCGAGTTGCTGTTCGTCGGTCGCCAGGCGCCCGAAATCGGGCGTTCCGAAATCCCAATTGGCGAGGGTCTCAGTGATCAGCATGGGCTTTCCTGAAATTCTACCGAACGATTGTGCTCGCTCGATCGCCGACTGTACTTGCTCCGGGCTGCCATAAATGTGAAAGGTCACAACATCTGCCAATTCCGCATATCCTTCCGCATTCTCCAATCGTGCCCACCCAATCCCGATGGGTTGCGCTGGATACCGCTTCTTAATGTAATCGTGGAAGTGATGAAGGAACTCATCGCGGGTTTTCTTCATCTCCGGCGTAATCGAAAGATCTTCCGAGGCCCACTCCGGCTCGTTCATAAGATCCCAAAGCAATACGGAGGGGCTAGTCTTTAACCTCTCCATGACTGCATCAACGTACAACTGCAATCGGCCGTACCACTCCGGACCTAGGCGATCATTTCCCGGGGTAGGCACCCATTTCTGATAAAGAAGCGCCATCATCGGGCTATCTGCGGAAACAGGGACCATCGTATTGGCCCCGAAACCCTGCGCGTACCGGTAGAAGAGTTTACGCATCAAGGCCTTCTGTTCGGGGGTGAACCGTGGATTGGATTGGAACCTGCTATACGCCTCCCGGGCGGTCATCCAGACAGCATCTTTACGTGGGCGAACGCCGCAGGAATCGAAAAGCACGAGAACCACTCCGAGTTGGTGCTTTGCAGTGAGCTGAACGGCGTCCTCGACATCATCGACCATCTTGGGGCCCATCTCTTCAAATGCGGCGTAGTTGAGCCATAGACGCACAGTATTGAAACCTGCGTCGGAAGCAAGCTTCAGTTGAAAATCGAAGAGATTGTGGTCATAGTTCCGCCAAATCTCATATGTGTTCGCGGCATAAGACGGGATAAAGTTAACGCCTCGTATTTCCTCCCATCGTACGCCCGAGCGATGCGTTGTGGGGTGCGCCGTTGCGGGACAAGGGCCCCCGCCAAAACAAAATAAGATTAGAGCTGAAAACAAGAGCTTCGGGGTGACCGAACGGTTCTCACCACCTCGGGTCTGCTTTGGGCGCCCGCACTGGCCGCGGGAATCGCCGGCGATTCGATATTCAAACATTGGCGCTTCTGGTTGGAAGGCAGCGGCTGGGCGAATCCCGTGCCTGACACTTCCGCTCCCGCAAGAACGGCAGGCATATTTTTAGCATTCTCTTCCACTATTGTCAAGCTGTCAGACACATCGAGATATAAACAAACCAACGCCCTTCTTCCAGCACGCTTCGACAGGTTCGGGAATTAGTGCTCCGGAGTGCCGTCAATTCCTGGGCGATTGGTTTCGGCGATTTACCGAGACGGCGGCCAGCCGCGGCGCGTTTGTAGCAGTCACAGGAAAAGATCCGGGCTGACCGGCGTTTGCGATTTGCATACGCTCGTAGTACTTCTCATATCGCTTCCTACCATCTTCGAGGTGCTTGAGCATAGCGCGATGAGCCAGCGATGGGTTTCGATTTTCGATGGCCTCGAAAATCCGCGAATGAAATGCAAAATTCTTGCTACCAGTTTGGTCTGCCGTTATCTTGATTCTTCCCTCCAGGAGATAGTCTCGAAGCGACGACATGATGGCTTGTAATACCCCGCTGCGGGCAGCGTTGGCGATTTCATCGTGAAAGGCAATCTCGTGTTTCAAATATCCTTGTACGTCTCCAAGCGACGATTTCATTTTGCTTAGGCAGTCTCGAATGCGCGCCAGGTCTTGCTTGGTAGCACGCTCGGCGGCAAGTTCGGCCAGATGTGGTTCAATGGCGATTCTCGCCTCGATCAACCCTAGAAAGTCAACGTCGGTAAGGAATGCGCTGAAATGAATCGCAGTCTTGAAAAGATTGCGACTGTCCTCTGTGACGTAAGTCCCGTCGCCCGTACGGCTCACCAATAGTCCAAGAAGGTTGAGCGCCTTGAGAGCTTCGCGCAGGGTGGGCCGGCTTACTTGGAAAATCCGGGCTAATTCGGGCTCCGAAGGGAGCCGCTCACCTGACTTCAAGACGCCCTTCCTGAGTAGCTCTTCGAATCTGGTTAGCACCGATTGAAAGATTGACGCCTTGCGAATCGGCTCCCAAGTGTTCACGCTCAAGGTTTGCTCCGTTGCCGTCGAGCTTGAAGGGCTCGTATGTTTCATAGCCTACACTGAAAGCGAGGAACGCGCTGGAGGATTCGGCTTGCGCGGCGGCGGTGTCCAGCCTAGCGTCCCAGGATGATTGTCCGTTTCTGTTACGTGGATCAACAAGCCCGCAAGCATGGAAATGTCGGTTGACGGGTCATGGAATACTCTGTCAAGCTGTCAGGCAGATTTATTGCGACGGATGGACGAGGAGTTTCTTGCTTCCGAGCGCCAAAGCGCCGATTCGATGTGGTGGCTGCCTGACCGGCGGCGGAAATCCCCAAGCGCGCGGCGAGCGGAGTTCCAAACAGACATCGCCATGATGTCGTGGATGAACTTTCGTCGGGGGAGATCGAATCGCGGCTTTCTGGAACGATTCCGGCCTTCCTTTACTTCGTATGCATGGAAGCAGAGACTTGGCCTCGCTTTCCGGAAGCAGCATTCCGGCGGGTCCGAGCTCGCCGGAATGGTTCGGGCGAACGGTTCGTGGGATTCGAGCCACCCAGGACGGTCACGACGCTGGAAGTGGCTTGGGACACCCGCAAAGAGGAAAGGTCGGTCCACCTTCGAAGTAGATCAGCCGTAACAGCTGAAACCGGGGCTGTTATGAGAAAGCCGGATGCCCGATGAAGAGAAGAACCTTTCTTGAGCTGGCCGCCGCTGGCGCCGTCGGAACGCTCGCCAATCCCGCCTCGGAATTAGACGCTTCAGATCGTTTGCCTTCGCCGAATCCGAATATTCTGATTGTCATCTCAGACCAGCACCGCACGGGATTGACGAGGCGTTCCGGATACCGCTTCGACACGAGTCCCACATTGGACCGGATCGCTATGCAGGGTGTTGCGTTTGATGCCGCCTACGGAACGCAGCCCGCTTGTGTTCCGAGCCGTACGAGCCTCCTGACGGGGCGATGGCCACACGCACACCGCGTCCGTCAAAACAGCACTGGCAGCCAGGCATATTTTCGTGAAGATATCTTCGATGTCTTGAAGTCCAAGGGCTACAAGACAGGGTTGGCTGGTAAGAACCACACTTACCTTCAGGAAGGAAAGCTCGATTTTTGGCGCGAGTACAATGACCTTCGTGGATGGCAACCTCCCCATCCCTCGACGGCTGTCGTTGAATTTGATGATTGGAGAAGGAAACTGAATTTTGCTGTTTCTCCGGTCGCCACTCCTTTTCCAGTTGAAACGCAATTTGCCTACCGGATCGCATCAGATGCCATCGATTTTCTCAATCAATACGGCCACGAACCCTTCGCTCTGGAAGTCAGCTTTCCAGATCCGCACGATCCCGAACAGGTCCCCGCTCCTTACTTTGATCTGTATCCTCCAGCAGACCTACCGGATCGATCCGTTGGGCCGGAGGCGCTCAAGCAGAAGGGTTTCCAGTGGCAGTGGATGCGCGGGCTTCAGGAGTCCATCTATCCAGGTTATGACAAGCAGTGGCGCCGGTACGTTTCCAACTATCTTGGAAGCTTGCGGATGCTCGACGATCAATTTGCCAGGCTCCTCCGGCACATGGAGACCCTTCACCTGCTCGAAAGCACCTTGATTGTCTATGTGGCCGATCACGGCGACTATGTTATGGATTTCGGTCTGATGCGAAAAGGCGTGGGAATGCCTGACTCTCTCATCCGTATCCCCATGGTTTGGAGCGGGCCAGGGGTTCAACCGGGCCGCCATACAACCTCCGTCTCTATCGCTGACGTGATGCCCACCCTGTGTGAGGCAGTCGGGGCAAGGATCCCCGTGGGAGTTCAAGGCCGCAGTCTGTGGCCTATCCTCCAGGGCAAGAACTACCCGGCCGACGAATTCCGAAGCATCTATGCAGAGGGCGGCTTCGGGGGGCTTTACTACGATGTCTCGGATAACGTTCCCTTTAGCGTGGCTGAATTTCGAGGTATTCCGCCTTACATCGTGCCCGAGCAGGACAAGACTTTCGACGAATTGAACTTCGTGACACAAAGCGGAACTACAAAGATGGTGAGGATGGGAGAGTGGAAACTCATCTACGACATGATGGGTTACGGCCAACTTTATAATCTCGCCAGGGACCCAGGGGAAGTGAATAACCTGTTCAACAGCTCGGAAACGAGCAGCCAGCAGGCCTTGCTTATGGCCGAACTATTGATGTGGACAATTCGAACGCAGGATAGTCTCCCCGAAGGGGCCTATAGGACCAAGTGGCCCGAGAACCACAACTGGTACTCTCCCTACCGCCACGGCGAGGCGCCGACCGCATTCGTCCCCTAGCCCTCTTTATGAAATCCAAGCCCGGGAAAGGTAGAAATGAACTCGATTCAGGTCGTAATGCTCGACTACGGTCTTGTGCTCTGCCGGAAGCCCATCCAGGAGGACATCGACCGCTTGACTGGGGTTTTCGGTATTAGCGAGGTTGAGTTTTGGCGGCTCTATGAGAAAAATCGCCAAGCCTATGACAAAGGCGAAATTACCCCCGTGGACTACTGGACTCGGTTCGGGCTTGATTCGGGTGTTCAACCTGAAAGTTTGAATTTCCAGTTTCTGATGGACCTAGATATCCAAATGTGGGGTGTTCTAGAGCACGCACTCTTCCGATGGGTCGAACATTTGAGGGAAAGTGGCTACAAGACTGCATTGCTCTCGAATATGCACTTACGGTTTGCACAATATGTTCGGCGAAATTGCCCGTGGGTACAGCTCTTTGATTATCAATTCTTTTCGGCCGAGCTTCGCCTTGTAAAACCAGACCGCAGGATTTATGAGGCCGCTCTTGGCAAAATAGCGATCGCACCTTCGGAAATTCTGTTTATTGACGATCGGCCAGCCAACATTTCCGCCGCCAGAGCATTGGGGCTCAAAGGGCTTGTCTATTCGAGCCCCGCCCAGCTCAACGCCGATTTGCAGCTCGGCGGCTTTCCCCGCCTGCTCTCGCATGCCTGAGTGGAAGCTTTTTTCAAGACGGCGAATCTATGCCCTTTGCAGTTTGATCAAAGTAATCGAGTGGGCTGGAAAATCGTAGTCGAATTCTTGTCCGGAAATATTGATTGATTTCTGCGTGGTTCCGACGTTGTGAGGGGAAGTAAACGAGTTTTCCACGGACGAATTTGCTCCATTAATTTCATAGACGGTCGCATTGCCAGCCAGGGGACCCCGTCTCAGCTCGACTTTAGTGGCGATGGAAGCCGTTTCGTGGCGGTTGACTACCGCAAGTGCGATTTGCTTCTCATCCGTGCTCATCGTGGGCGAAACATCGAGGTAGGGCACATCCCTGTAGGATTTGGAGGAGAAAGTTGGCGATTGCACGTCCGAAGAAAGGAATTGCGACCCACATTCTCGTCGGTACAGCTCCATCGGAAAGTAGATCGGCTGCAAGTACAGCCCCTCCTCGTTGGTGAAAATAGGGGCGATGGCGTTCACCATTTGCGCGAGATTCGCCATGGTGACCACATTCCCCATGCGTTGAAAAAGATTGAGAACCGACGCGGTCCAAAGCGCATCGCGAAGATTGTAGGTCTCTTCCACAGGGTTCGGAATGTCCCGGCGCCAGATGTTCCATTTGCGATACCAGATGTTCCACTCGTCACAGGCGATCTCAATTTTTTTCTTGTCTTTGATATCGGGAAGCGAGAGCGCCAGGATCGGGTCACTCTTGCCTCGGAGGTGATCCGTGTCCTCGATGGCCTGGCTGGTCCTCCGGATCAGTGCCTCGACCCGGCGCACGCTCCCGAGCATTTCGTAGTAATCGTTGGTTCCCTCATAGTCGTGCAAGGAAATGTAGTCGGCCAGATTGACCAGATGTTCCAGCACCACGCGGTTCCATTCGGAATCCTCGGAGCCGCAAGCGACCAGCTTGATGGATGGGTCCACCCACTTCATCATCTTTGCGCATTCGCGGGCTAGCTTGGCGTAGTCTTCTGCGCTCTTGGTTCCCACCTGCCAGGGTCCGTACATCTCGTTGCCGAGACCCCAGTACTTCACATTATGCGGACCAGGGTAGCCGTTCTTTCTGCGCAAATTCGCGTAGCTTGTATTTGCTGTTCCGTTGCAATACTCGACCCAGTTCGCTGCTTCGTCGATTGTGCCTGTCCCAAGGTTCACGCACAGATATGGCTCGGAGTTGATTTTCCGGCAGTACGCGACAAATTCGTCCGTGCCGAAATGGTTGCTTTCTTCTTCAAACCAAGCAATGTTGTACCGTCGGGGACGCTGCGCCTTCGGTCCCACGCCGTCCAGCCAGTGATAATTCGAAGCAAAGTTTCCGCCCGGCCAGCGGAGGATCGGGATTCCCCAATCACGCGCGGCTGCCATAACGTCCTTCCGGAAGCCGTTTTCATCGGAAAGGGAGGATCCCTCCTCATAGACGCCACCATAGATGCACCGGCCAATATGCTCGATGAATGAGCCATAGATATTTGCATTAATCGTGTGGCAAGGTGGCGCCGGATCAATCGTAATGGTGGCCGACAACCGGTCCGCGGAGGTTGGAGGGGTGGCGAGCGACTCGCTTCCGCACCATGGCGCGCTGAAGAGTGCCATTCCCGCAGCTACTTTCGATGTGTCAGCGAGGAAACGTCTGCGAGTAACTATGCTGCTGATGTTTCGCTCAGTCGCGCTCGTCTTCATTCTAGGCCCCTTCCCGAATTGAGTATGGCAAATCGCGTTTGGCACCGTGAAACCACTTCATTCCAATTGCAGAGAAATTCGAGATACGGAGTGTGGTGGAAATCGGTATAGGAGTGGAGTCAGGCCCGGAGACGGCACGGTAGAAACCGAAACCTTGACCCGATCGGGGTGCTCGAAACTATTCCAGTCGACCAAACCGGCAGACCCAAGGGTTGAAACCTGAACGCCACCTGTGACCCTCCTGCCCGGGAATAAGAAAGATGCGCTCCTTTCCCGCGACAAGTCCCGATTCACTACGAACACATCGACGGACCTGCCGTCCGGTCGAAGCCGTGCGGACGCATCGATTACCTTGGCTCCCTTGACGGGTGCGAAGTCGCCCACTCTTGGGACATCAAACGTAGGTCCTTCACTCTCTGTTTGAAGCGAAACACACCGATCGTGTGTGGAGTAGAGTTCGAGGAGCAAGCCGACGGGCGAAGTAACTACCTGGTCGTGGTCAATCCCTATGATTCCAATCGAATAGGCGTAAAGTATCGTTAGGCTGCTTAGTCCAAATTCGTTGGGATTCCTCTGCATCTCGTTGTACACGCCGGCTTCGCCCACCGCTTGGAGAAGCGTAACAACGGGACCGTACATTCCCATCCGTTCGGGCGAGCCAAGCCCCGCCGGGACCTGCGGCACGTCCTCTGCCGGGAGTTTGTCGGGCATTTTTAGCGACCATTCGTCAAGGGCGATCGGAATACGCCTGCCTCCGCGGTCCATCACCTTCAGAACAGGCCCGAGTTTGCGGTTCAGATCCTCCGCAATCGCCATCGCTGCGTGGTTGAAATCCTCCGCAGGCACCTGACCGTGCACGCTATCTCCGGGTTCATAGAAATGGAGCGAATAATAGTCCGTGTCTTTGCCCGCTAAAGGAAGAAACTGCTCACCCCAATCGAAGGCATATCGCAGAATCGTGCGCGCCGGGCTCTGGCTGGGGACGGCGGCTTCCGGAATTTCCGGCGCACCGACTGCCACCAACTTGATTGAGGGATCGACCGCCCGCATCGCTTTGCTGTAGTTCTCAAAATTATTCGCGTACCCCTCCCCGGATGTGGCCCCGAGATTGGGCAGGTATTCTTCATTGCCGATGTTCCAAAGCCGTACGTGATACGGGTCCGGATGCCCGTTGCGGGCGCGCACGCTTCCCCATTTTGTTTTCGGTCCGCCATTGACATATTCCACCAATTCGGCGGCCTCGGCGGCGGTGCCGGTGCCAACGTTCACAACGATGTACGGCGCAGAGCCGAGTAACTCGCAAAGTCTGAGATATTCATCGACTCCCACGTCGTTGTTGGTGTACGTATTCCAGACACGGCTCAAAATAGCGGGCCTTTTGTCGATCGGGCCAATCCCATCCTTCCAGTGATAGTCAGAGACAAACCAGCCTCCCGGCCAGCGTATGTTTGCAGGCTTAAGCCGTCTCGTGGCACTGATGACGTCCCGGCGAAACCCGCCGTCGTCAAGATCTTCCCGTACGAGGGACGCCGAATCCACCCAGATAGTGCCAGGTGATTCCGTGTAGATCATGAACTTTCCCCCGCTGGCGTCGCCATCGCAAACTAACTCGAAACGATACAGCTTCCAGTCTTCACCTCCATTGAGTTCAACGGCCTGCCGGGCAACCGAGGAGTCGACGGACTTCCCGAGTGCCACGTACACCTTTCCGTGGAGATTCTGATTTTTGATCGCGAGCCGGACTCTGTACCGCTCGCCATTCCTGAAATCGAATGGGGCATCCAGCCGATTTTTCGAGGAGATATGCGCCATAACCACCCGATAACCCGGCTGCTGGATGCCTGCAACGCCGGTCCCGCGATTTGTGATGCGCTCCGATTGGGACGGGCTGTAGAAATCCGTTTTATCCAGAAGTAGCGTAACCCTGCCGTCGAGAATGATCGGTTCCCATCCCGATCCCACGCCGGTCATCCAGGGCCGGTGAACGTCCCGCTCTTCGGGAATCTCAAACTTCCTGTTGAAGAGCATTTCGCTGGAGATTCCGCCTTCATAGCTTGTGAGCGTCTCTTCGGTGAAGAATCCGAAGATATTGGGGTCGATGGTTCCAAGAATCTGGTCCGTGTGCACCGTGATCTTCGCAGCGGACGTCTCCTCCGTCATCGATGCCCGGGTCCGAACGAAAGTGGCTCCACCCAGGCAAAGCAGGACGCTCAGAAGAAGCCCGGAATTCCGTCTTTTTCTGGACATCGGACGCAGAGTCATCCACACACACCTAGACGTATACCCTCTTGGCGCTCACGTTGCAGCAGCCTGGCCTTTTCGGCGGAATGAATTGCCCATGGCCAAAACCCAAAACCCCTTCAGAATATGAGCTTCAGCGCGAATTGGATCAAACGCGATGTCTGCGCAGTGAGCTGAGCTTGATTGACGGTCGAGGTGATGACGCCTGCGTTTGGTTGATCCACGTTGTTGTTTGGCAATCCAAGGTTTGTGTGGTTGAACAGATTGAAGATTTCCGTTCGAAATTGGAGGCTGAAACGCTCCGTAAGGGGAAAATTCTTCAGTAACGAGAAGTTGAAATTGACGAAGCTCGGGCCAACCAAACTGTTCCTGCCCGCGTTGCCAAATGAGGCGACCGGTGCCGTATAAGCGCAGGGATTAAACCAGTGTTCCAAGGTGTGCACCTCGCTGGGGGCTATGCACGTAGGATTGGCTGCAACGGGGCCCGGTCTATTGGGATCGCCGACAACATTTGGCCTGATGGATCCTGTTCCGGAAGCGCCAATTGCGGCAGCGCCGCCGGAAAACAAGGGCGAAAAGGCAACTCCCGATTGCACAACGGTTATGCCATTGACCTGCCAAGAGCCTAACAATTCTTCCTTCCAGCGATCGCCAGAGTTCATGAACCTTTTGCCCTTGCCGAATGGCAGTTCATAGATGTAACTGGCCACGAATCGATGCGTCGAATTGAAATCGGATGGGCCGCGTTCGGCCGCGAGATTGAACGAGTCTTGGGGGAGAGAGTTATTTCCGTTGGAAAGATCCCCTTGCGTGGTCGTCGATGCATTGTCGATGGACTTTGAGAACGTATACGACCCCAACAGATAGAAACCGGACGAGAACCTGCGCTCCACTTTGACCTGGAGTGCGTTGTAGTTCGATTGTCCGTAACCAACCAGCTGCTCGACTTCCGCCAGATTTGGCGTCAATGCGGGCGCTCCGCCGCCTGGGGCCCCCTGGTTAAGATTTCGGCTGACCGTCAAATGTAGCCCGGTGGTTCCAATGTAAGAAACGTCAAACAACACGTCCCAAGGAAGTTCTTTCTGAATGCCCAAGCTCCACTGCTGGGTGTACGGAGTTGACTGGGACCGTGGGACATAAACAACGCTTGAGCCGGTGGGCGGCACCGCCGGATCGGGAGATTGCGTAATAGGAATGCCGTCTGAAACCGTGCTCGCCGGAACCCCTAGGATATTTCCGAAGATGGGGGTCCCTCCAATGGCAATGTTGAAGGGCGGATTCTCCGTCAACCGGTCGGTGATCGACCCTACGCCCTGTGTCACTAAGGGCAGATAGGAAATTGCGTAGCCACCTCGAATCGAGGTTCGGCCATCTCCTCTTAGGTCGTAAGCAAAGCCGACGTGAGGACTGAAATCATGCCAATTCGTGTCTAGCGTACTGTCGGGCACACCGTTGCCTGGGAAGATCATCGTCAGGCTTGTCGGATCGAAATTGGCCAAGTGGTTATTCACCTCGGTTGCGGGCTTGTACAAGTCCCACCGCAAGCCGAGGTTGAGCGTCAGACGGTTCGTTATCTTGTAATCGTCTTGAAAGTAAGCTCCGTATTCATGAATGCGCTGCCCGAATGCACCATAAGTGAGCTGGTTGCGCTCCGCCTCGAGGGGCACGCCCAGAAGCTCGCTTGCAAAGGCGTCACCGGTCACCGTGAATTGCGGGGGAACTCCGTTGCCCGTGGTGAAATTGTTGAAAATGTAGAAGCCGCGGGGAAACAAGGACTGCTGCAGATTGTATTCCCGGAATCGCGCGGCAAATCCGGTTTTGAAGCTGTGACGGCCTTTGATGAACGAAAAGTTATCTGCGAACTGCGGTATGTTCTGTGTCTGGTTGGATGGACCGCCCGCAGGGCCTCCGTAGATCGTGCCGTAGCCGACCGTCAGGAACAGAGGAAAGCCGGAAGTGAAAGGATTGTTGGGGTCTGTGTTGAGTCCCCCGAGGCCCGCGATACTGGATTGGTACTGCATGCCGGAGGCGGTATAACCGATAATGATGTCGCGGCTGTATCCAAATACGAAATCGTTCACCATATTTGAATTCAGAACGTGCGTGTAATTGATCGTGTACAGCCGTTCCGGCTGGCCTTGCACGTTCACAACGAGATTTCCATTGATCTGGTTCCCATATAGATCCGCCATCGTCTGGTATAGCTGGCGATAGATCATTCCGAATGAGAAGCGGTCTTTCTCGTTCGGATTGTAGTCAACACGCAAATCCCCGCCATCAATGTTGACCGGATTTCCCTGCTGAATCACGTAGTTGAACAGGCAGTTAGGGGTATTTCCGACGCAGTTCTGCGTGGGAGCTGGAAAATTGGACATCATCAAGGCGGATGTCGGATCTGCAAGATTTGCAGGAATTTGGTTGTTCAAGAATGGAGTTCTGGGAGACTCAAATGGGTTGTAGATCTGGCCTTGCGGCACTGAACACACTCCGCCTACAAACGATCCACCCTGGGCAGGACACAGAGCCGAAAAATCATAAAAGCCTGAACTGTTCGGCTTTGTCATTTCAGGAAGCGGAACATTCTCAAAGACGGTCGTCGCTTGCCGAATTCGTTCCCCCTGATAGTCACCAAAGACAAAGAGTTTGTTCTTGATGATCGGCCCGCCGGCAGATGCTCCAAACTGGTTGAAGACATAAGGAAGCGGTTTGCCGCCGGAACCGAGCTGCGATGCATCGAGGGCCGCGTTTCGGAAATATTCAAAGGCATTCCCGTGAATCTCATTCGTTCCCGAACGAAGCTTCACATTAATAATTCCACTCATAGCGCGGCCATACTCCGCGCTAAAATTGTTCGTTATTACGGAAAACTCGCCGATGGAATCCAAGCCAGCCGGCGTCATTCGTATAGGCCCGTTCGTGGGACTCGAGACGTCGAGACCGTCGATCAAATAGCCCGTTGCGACATCTCGACCGCCATTGATGTTCAAGCTTGTCTGCGTCGTCCGCCCCTGGGCGCCCGGCATCACTCCAGGAACCAGCGGAACCAAATCCAGAAAATTTCGCGAGTTCAAAGGCAAATCGGCCACCGGCCGTTCGGTGATAACCGTCCCAATTTGCGACGTGGTCGTATCAACAAGTTGCTGCGCCAGTGCTACGACCGTGACCGTTTCGCTCATCGCACCCGCGACAAGAGTGAAGTTCAACGTAATGGTTTGGCCGACCGAAAGGCTGATACCTGTTTTCGTCTGGGATTGAAATCCCTTCATCGTGGTCTGTACCTTGTAGTCGCCAGGAGCCAAGTTGGGCGCGGAATAAATTCCGGCCGAGTCGCTCACCAGCGTTCGAGCCACATTGGTCGCAATGTTCGTGATCGTTAACTGAGCTCCCTGCACCACCGCTCCGGAGGAGTCAGTAATCGATCCCGTGATCTTTCCCGTCGACACTTGAGCCATGGTAGAAATTGGCAAAATAATTCCCAAAAGGATAACCAGCAGACGCCGCGTGCTCATTGATGTGCCTCCTCCCTAAAGGCCGTTGGGAAACACCGCATGCCCAACCCGGAATGAGAAGGTTGGAAACGGTGAGTCCGCACACCACAACCGCGCGCTCGGGAGCGAGCGTTTGCGTTTACCGAAATTTCCTCGACTAGACCGCTCTTACCTTTCGACTACCCCTCGGAGTCTTTTAACCCTTGCCATCAAGGACCCCGCGCACCTGAGCCAAGAATCCCGGCATGTCCGGTGCCTGGAAAATATTCCTCCCCATAAAAACTCCGGCGGCTCCCGCGCTCATCGCTCCCCGCACCACATCCAATGCCAACTTTTCGGTAGGCCGCTTTGCCCCTCCAAGAATCACAATGGGAATTGGGCAGGTCTGCACAACCTCGCGCATGGCTTCCGGCGACCCGGCGTATTCCGTTTTGATCAGATCGGCTCCCAATTCAGCGGCCATCCTGGTGTGAAGATTGAGCCACTTCGGAGAATTCGGATTTTCAACATCCTTCCCGCGCGCAATTGTCTCCACAATCATTGGGATGCCCAGCCGCTCGCACTCCCGTGCGACTTGCGCATTGCGCGCGACTTCGCGGGCTTCAAAATCAAAATCACCTGTACCAACAAAAAGATAGGTGAGGACAGCATCTGCCCCATTCTGCAAAGCTTGCTCGGGCTGCACCAACAACTCACTGCGGAGCCTTCCCCCGTTCTCCACGGCAAACCACGCACTCGTCCAGTCCAATCGGAGAATGAGACAAGGCGGTGCATGGCCTGCCAGTGAATCGACGCACTCGTGCAAAATCCCCAAATTCAGAAGGAGGCCATCCACGCCATTTGCCGCGAATTGTCGGACTTGCCCGGAAGGATCAACCGTTCCATCGATTGGACCAAGAAGCAGCGCGTGATCAAAAGCGACGATCAGGACTTTGTGGGAGCTAGTCTTGAATAAGCGGTTCAGTCGGATGCGTTTGCCAAAATCGCTCAATTTCGGTCACCCCGGGATGGTCAGAGCCCTGCTGCGGCGCAATTTACGCCCATTCAGGAGCGAGTGTCAACACATTTTTTCGTTTTTTAGATTATTGTGAGCGATTTTGTTTCTAGTAGCTCACCGCTGTTTCGTCGCGACGTCAGCAACTTGCACAGATACGCCCAGCTGACGGATTTCGCTGACAACTTTGGGGTCGGTGCCTGAGTCGGTAATCAGCGTGTTAATCTCATTCATTGGACCAACATACGCAAAGCTTTGACGGCCAAACTTCGAGTGGTCCGCGAGAGCAATCCGTGTAGTTGCCGCTTTCGTGATCCGCTTCTTCACCTCGGCTTCGGATTGTCGGGCTGTCCATACTCCATAGCCCTGATCGATCGCGCTGACACCAAGGATCGCTTTGTCGACGCGGATTTCACTAAGGGCGCGTTGCGTCCAGGTCCCCGAGAGATAAAACGTATCCTTCTCCAGTTCCCCTCCGGTACACATGACGCTGGCCACGCCTCCCTGCTGCAACTGCGCGAGAATTGGAGGTGAGTTCGTCACGATCGTAAGCCGATTCTTGCGCAGAAGGTGCTGAACCAGGAGATAGACCGTGGAACTCCCCTCCAGAAACAGGGTATCCCCGTCAAGTATGAGACGGTCAGCTTCGCGGGCGATCGCCTCCTTTTCTTCACGGTTCTGCCGCAAAAGGGCCTCATATGAGAGTTGGAAGCTGGTGCTTAAGGTCCGCGACACGGCGCCGCCATGGGACCGGACAAGCACGCCTTCTTGTTCAAGCGCAGCCAGGTCCCTTCGCACCGTTGCAGCGGTCACCCCGAGCGCCTCCATGAGCGCGGCAGCGGTGACAGTTCGCTGAACTGCAAGCATTTCCGCAATTCTGAGTCGTCGTTCTTCGGCCAGCATGGTGGCCCAAGATTCCACTACTTACGGGATGTCTGTCAACAACGAAGGGCTCGGATGATAGATTTGAATCGAATGCATTAGTTTGATTGTTGACAAAGCGAATTTAAACGCACTAAAGTACGCAAATTCGATACAAAAGGAGCACTAGTGGCGTTTCTTGCATTGGACATCGGGTCTACAGAGTTGAAGGCCGCTCTCTATGGCCAGGCAGGTAATCCCATCGCTTACCACGCCATTGAATACCCTCATGTCTCTGCAACGGATAGGGATCCGGGTTTAGACCCAGAGGTCCTCTGGAAGACTGTTCGAGAGGCAATCGCCTCGGTTGTCCGTCGATCCCGCAAGGAGCGCGTTCGGGCAGCTGCTATCTCCTCTCACGGAGAAAGCTTCGTTCCAATCAACAAAGCCGGCGAACCCCTCCGATCCTTTTTGCTCAATGTGGATTCACGAGCGACTGCAGAGATGCAGTGGTTTGTCCATAAGTTCGGAGTCGCGTATCTCTACAAGCTGACAGGTTTGCCTCCCCACCCGATGTACACGTTGCCGAAGATCGCCTGGCTTCGAGCGAATGACCCTCGGCTCTTCGGGAAGGCCAAGAAGTTCCTATGCGTCGAAGACTATCTGCTTCACCGTGCCGGTGTCGACGCTTGTATCGGCAGTTCCCTTGCGGCGCGCACGCTCGCGATGGACCTGAAGTCCGAGCAATGGTCGCCGGAACTTCTGGATTCGGCCGGAATCTCCGAAGCAGCGTTGTCCCGGATCGTACCCGCCGGACAGCCGCTGGGAACCGGCAGTCGGAAAGCGATGCAGGCGCTGCATTTACCGAAAGATACCGTCTGGATCTCGGGTGGACACGACCAATCGTGCGGAGCATTGGGTGGCGGCGCGCTCTGGGAAGGAAACATTGTCGTCGGAACGGGAACGTTTGAGAGCCTCAGTGTTCCTCTCAACCAGCCGCTCGCATCGGACCTCATGCAAAAAGCCAACATTCCTTGTGGCCGCCATGCCGCACCCGGTGGGTTCTTGGCTCTCGCCTATGCACCCGGCGGTATTTTGCTGCGGTGGTTTCGAGACCAGTTCGGGCAGAGCCTGCTGGCACAAGCAGCTAAACTTAAAAGTAACGTCTACGACCTGCTCCTACAAACTTTTCCGCAGGAGCCAACGGGTCTTCTCGCATTCCCGTACTTCTTGGGCACAGGCACGCCGTGGCTAGACTCTGAAGCGCGCGGTGCGATCGTTGGCCTGACCAGTACGACTTCACGTGAAACGATGATGAAAGCGCTGCTGGAAGGCGTCACTTTCGAGGTTCGATGGAATCTAGAGCTTTTGGAATCCGCAGGAATTTCCATCCAGCGAATTTTTGCGGTTGGCGGTGGCGCAAAATCCTCTGCTTGGCTTCAGTTGAAGGCGGACATCTTTGGCCGTGAGGTTGTGGTTGTGCCAGGAGAGGCGAGCTGCCGCGGAGCCGCCATCTGCGCAGCTGTCGGGAACGGGACTTACAAATCGCACTTTGAAGCGGTCCGGCAAATGGTGAAAGAAGGGCCCAGCTATTATCCCCGCCCCGATCCGGAGAGCCGATACCGTGAACTATTTTCGCAATATAAGGAAATTGCAAGGAAGCTTTACGGATTCGAGTTTCCTGCCTTGCACAGAGTCTCACTTTGATCTGGAGAACACCATGCGCAAAACGACCCTCGGAGTAATCGTCGGTAATCGTGGCTTCTTTCCGGACAGCGTTGCTCGGGATGGCCATGCGGAAATATTGTCGGTCCTCAAATCGGAACAATTCGACGCCGTTTGTTTGACGCCGGAGCAAACAAAGTTCGGGACGGTCGAGACCTTCGCCGATGCAAAGATCTGCGCGGAGCTGTTCCGGAAAAACGCCGATCGCATCGATGGGATCCTGGTGACGTTGCCTAACTTCGGAGACGAACGCGGTGTCGCTGATACCATTCGCATGTCGGGTCTCAAAGTTCCCGTGTTGGTCCATGCCTTTCCGGATGAACTGAGGAAATTTTCGATTGGGTCTCGGCGGGATTCTTTTTGCGGGAAATTCTCAGTCTGCAGCAATCTGAACCAATACAATATCCCCTTCACACTTACCCGCAAGCATGTGGTCCGGCCGGAGTCGCCAAGCTTCAAAGAAGACTTGCGACGTTTTGGCGCCACTTGCCGCGTCGTGCGTGGCCTTCGGAACTCGCGCTTCGGAGCCATCGGAACGCGCCCCGCGCCATTCAATTCCGTCCGTTACAGTGAAAAACTTCTTGAGCACACGGGTATTACGATTGATGTCATCGATCTGTCTGACGTCCTGGGCCGGGCAGGGCGACTCTCCGACACTGATCCCATGGTCAAAGACAAGCTGGAACAGTTGAATCGATACATAAATACCAGCCCTGTACCTCCTGAGGCCCTCGCCAAGATGGCCAAACTGGGCGTAGTGATCGAGAACTGGGTAACGGAGAACGATCTTCAAGGAACCGCAATTCAATGCTGGACCGCCATGCAAGAACACTTTGGAATTGTGCCCTGCACGATCATGAGCATGATGGGAAACGGATTGCTCCCGAGCGCGTGCGAAGTGGATATCCCCGGAGTCATCGCGATGTATGTCCTCCAGCTTGCTTCGGGGTCGCCCAGTGCCATCGTGGATTGGAACAACAATTACGAAGATGATGAGGACAAGTGCGTTTTGTTCCACTGCTCAAACTTTCCGAAGGACTTCTATGAGCAGCCACCAACCATGGATGACCACGCAATCCTGGAACTGGTGATGCCAAAAAACCTCACTTGGGGGAGCATTCAGGGCCGGATCAAGCCTGGCCCCGTCACGTTCTTGCGCATGAGTACCGATGATGTCGAAGGGAAGTTGACCGGATACGTGGTGGAAGGTGAATCCACGACGGATCCAGCTGCGACCTGGGGCGGCATTGGCGTTGTTCGCGTGCCGCGACTGCAAGATCTCCTTCGATTCATTTGCGAAAGGAATTTTGAACATCACGTTTCGATGAACATGAGCAGCTTCGGAAACAGTATCCATGAAGCCCTTGGGAAATATCTTGGATGGCGCGTCCACGGCCACGGTCTGGATCGCGAACGTGAGAGTATCTCGTCGCCGTACTCGCTTTGAGCGATTGCAAGAATCCGGAGAGGAACTAGGACCATGAAACTCTGGGGTAGAAATTGGTCACAAAGAGAATTGCTCGATCGCATTGGACGCCTCTCGCAGGTGGGAGGTTTGACTCCGTTTGAATTTAGTTCCGGCAAGGCGCGCGGGGTGCGTGCGGTGCGGGTTCGGACGGGCGCGGGCCTGGAATTTTCAATTTTGGCCGACAAAGGCCTGGACATATTCGACGCTTTCTATCACTCGAAGTCTCTTTGCTGGCATTCTCCGGTGGGCGTCGTTCATCCAGCTTATTACGACCCCAGAGACGTGCAGTGGCTAAAGAGTTTTCCAGGCGGACTCGTGTCCACGTGCGGCCTGACCGCTGCCGGCAGTCCAAGCGAGGACGACGGCGAAGCCCTTGGGCTCCACGGCAGTATTGGCAACACCCCTGCGGAAGATCTTGCGCTGAGCGAAAACTGGGAGGGAGACGAATGCAGACTGGCCGTCTCGGGAACGCTCAGAGAGATTCGCGTGCACGGCCACAATCTAGTCCTTCGCAGGACGATCGAGACTTACATCGGCTCGAGAACCCTGCGTGTGCAGGACGATGTCGAAAACGAGGGGTTTCGTGACGCTCCCTTGATGCTTCTCTACCATCTGAACCTTGGCTTCCCCTTCCTGACCGATCGCAGCCTGATCGTTGCACCTTCACGCGGGATCAAAGCTCGCAACCCGCATTCTGAAAAAACAATGAATTCCTGGGAGACGTTTGAAGCCCCTACCCGAGGGATCGAGGAACGCGTCTATTACCACCAAATGCGGGCCGACGCTCAGGGGAAGGTCACCGTTGCGCTCGTCGCCGATGCCGACGCGCGTGATCTGGGAATCGCCATTTCCTACGACGCCGACATGCTGCCCTCGTTCATTCAATGGAAGATGACCGGAGTGAACCACTTCGTGCTAGGCCTCGAACCTGCCAATTGCGGTGTGGAAGGGCGCGCGGTCGAACGGGCCCGAGGTTCACTGGAGATACTCGCGCCCGGCGAACGAAAACAATTTAGCGTCCGGATCAGCGTCCTCGATGGCCGCGATGAACTCCACAGTTGCCTGACCGCTATCCAGCAGGAGGGAACTTGAATCAGACATTGGGGGTCGGCATTCTCCTAGTGGTAGTCGGCGGTTGTATGGAGGGGACCTACGCCATACCGATGAAGTATGTTCCGCGCTGGCGTTGGGAGCATATTTGGGGAGCGAGCTGCCTGGCAGCATTGCTCCTTGTCGGCTGGCCGGTCACGTTTCTTACGGTTCCACACCTTGGGACGGTCTTTTCGGAAGTAGGATTCCGTGGATTGATTTGGCCCACTTTGTTTGGCCTAGCCTGGGGAGCCGGAAGTATCTTCTTCGGACTTGGCGTGGAGGCTGTCGGGCTCGCCGTGGGTGTAAGTGTCATCATGGGGCTCATTGCCGTCGTGGGCTCCTTGCTTCCCCTGCTGATTTACCACCCTGAGCAGTTCGGAAGTACCGCCGGTCACTTGATCGCTCTCGCGCTCGCCATCATGCTCTTTGGCATCGTGCTCTGCGGGCTTGCGGGTAGTGCCCGCGATAAGGCCTTACAACCTCGCATTCTCGATGAATCTGCCCGGGAACGCGCGACAACGAAGAGGTCGTTTCGCATAGGACTACTCTACTGCATACTCTCGGGACTCCTCTCACCGCTCCTAAATTTTGCCCTGATTACGGGGGATTCACTCCGGACGGCCGCGGCGCATCACGGAGCCTCCCCCTTGTGGGCCATGAACGCCGTTTGGATATTGGTGTTCACGGTGGCTTACGGATTGAACATTGCCTACGCCTGTTTCGTTGCCACCAAAAACAAATCCTTCGCAGAGCTGTCGGCGCCTGGCACTCGCTCACACTGGGGGCTTGCTGCAGCTATGGGTATCCTCTGGGCCGGCGGTATCGTGGTGTATGGTGTCGGGGTTTCCCGCATGGGTGAGCTGGGCGCTTACGCTGCCTGGCCGCTACTTCTCATCGCGGCCATTGCCGCAAGCAATGTTTCTGGCATTCTCATTGGTGAGTGGAAAGGGACCGGCCGCAGACCCATCGCTCTCATGACCTCCGCACTCGTGGTTCTGGTCTTTGCAGCCCTTCTCCTTGGCTTCGCGAACCGCTCCGTGGGTAGTTAATGCTGAACGCGCCGATCTCTGAGTTCGCGCAGGAAATGCTCGGAATATTTCGGAAGCACAAACTTGTCCGGATAACCGGTCGCGCGATCGGGGAGCTGACACTCGATCAGGCATATCGCGTGCAGGACGAGGTAATCCGAGCGCGAGTTCTGGCAGGTGAGCAAGTGATCGGGTGGAAGATCGGCTGCACCAGCCGAGCTATTCAACAGCAGTTCGGCCTGCTTCAGCCCATCTCCGGCCGCCTTCTGATTCCTCACGTGTACCATCATGGAGAAACTGTCCCTGTATCCCGCTATGTTGACTGCGCTGTCGAGCCGGAGATGGTTTTCCGCCTTGGAAAATCCATTGACTCCGCGACAGCGACCGAAAAGGCCATTCGTTCAGCCATCGAAAGCGTTTCACCCGGCATCGAGCTGCACAACTACCGCTTCTGGCACGGTACCCCCACCTCCCAGGAGCTCATCTCTTCCAATGGTATCCATGGCGGCATCGTTTGCGGACCACCTGTGGCCTTCCGCCCTGAAATGGACCTCGATCTTGAAGGTGTTGGTATCTTTGTGGACGGCAAGCTAGAAGCGTCAGGAATTGGAGCGGAGATAATGGGCGGGCCATTGAAGTCGATGATGTGGCTCGCGAACCATGTTCGGGACCGCGGACTAACCCTTAGGGCCGGCGACCTCGTCATCCCGGGTTCCGCTGTCAAACTCGTTCGTGTTCAGGCTGGCCAGTCCATTGAAGCTCGATTCACCCGGCTCGGGACTTGCCAGATATCTCTCCAATGACCTTCATCCATCGCCACTACCAACCCGAGGCTGGCAACACAGGTAGAGTCGACGCGAACCGTCAAGACAAAGGTGCAAAACCCATCGGTTGTGCCATTTCAATTCCGGTTGTAGATACGCTCTTTGCGATTCTATTTGGCTTGAGAATAACCAGCGACGATCTCAAAATGCCCGGCCCGACTTAATGGCACACGGATTCCATGTTCTTCCTTACGCGCGCTAAGACCTGTCGGCCTTCCGGAAACGATGGGGATAGCCTTTCCATTCAACAGGACCGTAGAAGGCCAGCTTTGACTTCGGAGAGGGACCAATACCGACGCTTCACTTCCTTCAGGGATCTCGCCTTCAATTCGAAATTCTAAATTCGAATTCTGCCAATGAACTGCGATGTCACCGCGCAGGGAGGCCACTCGCCCACGGGCCCATTGCAGGTCCGAAGGATTCGGTTCGATCACGAATTCTGCGCAGGCTGGCTTTACCATACGAATTCCCAAAATGTACGCCAACAAGTCATGCGCCGATGTCGTCGACCAACCATGACACTCACTCGCGTCGGGGCTCCACGTCTCCCAGGTCGTCGTGGCGCCGGCCTCCAGCATTTTTCCAAACCCCTGCCGGATAATCGCCAGCATTCGGTGATAGTCGCCGGCCTTTGCCAGAGCCGCATTGACCCAGTGCAGGAAAAACGGCTGCGCTTGGACGACATCGTGCTCCTCATCGAAGTTCTGCCGGCTTCGTACAAGCGGCTTCAGGGGTGAAGTGATCAGCGCCGGAATACTTGGGCCTTCCCATCCCCGCACGCGCTCTTTCGCAAAGACGTACTCCAAAATACTGTCCCATTTCTCAGGGGCAGCAATGCCGTAGAGAATGCAGAGGGAGTTAGCCTGCTGGCTGACCCTTTGCGTTTGTTCCTGCGCGATGCGTGAATCGACATAGACGCCGCGACGCTCGTCCCACAACCGCTCGTTGAGTGCCGATTTGATGCGGTCGGCCACTGTCTGAAAGCGAATTTCGTCATTGTCCTTGCCGAGCAAGGCCGCCAATTCGGAACTTTCCCTCAAGGCATGGTAAAGAAAGGCATTCAGGATGGTACTTTCTCCACGCTTGTCAAGATCGGCCCAATCGTAGAAGATCCACGGCGGAACGTCACACAGCAGACCATTGGCCCCAATCCTGGCGGAGAACCAATCCATGGCCGATCGAAGATTTGGATAGAGCTCCCGAACGATGGAATCGTCACCTGTAAAGCGATAGTACTCCCAGAGAGCACTCACCCAGTGGAGAACAAAATCCTTGATGGTCAGAGGCCCGTCAATCTCCACGTCCCCCGGATAGTACATGGCTATGATTCCATCCGAACGTTGTGATTGAGCAGTCTGACGGAGGAACTTTGCGGCCAGCTTGGTGTCTCCAAAGACTGAATAATTCACTTTGGATTCAACGTAAGCATCACCGACCCATTGCCGTTGTTCCCGATTTGGGCAATCCTCAAAGGCGTCATGCATGCACAACTGCAGGGTGTGCCGGCTGATTTCCCATATCTTGTTAAGCTGCTCATCGCTCGATTCGAACGATCCACGATTGCCCACCGGATAAGACGTAAAGATCACGGCTATCTTGCGCAGCCATACGGGACGAGCGCAATTTCGAAACGTCAGTTGCAGGTATCGAAAACCATCCCATTCGAACGCCTGCCAAACTTGTCGGCCGCCCCTCATGATGTAACGGTTGCAATGTAAGCCGTTGCGAGTGGGAGTCACACGACCTTCCAAAAGACTCTCGCTGACGCCGATATCCACAACTGCCCCGTCTATTCCGTCCAATTCCAGATGCGGATATCCGGTCAATTCGCGGCCGAAATCTAAAACAATCACGGCATTCCTACCCTCAATGGTCGAAATCGAAGATCCCTGGGAAGGATGGGCTTGCACTCCTGGCTCCTTCTGTTCAGCGTTGGATTGGAGCAGTGAATCGACATTGGCGATTCTGCACGCGGTAATGGAATCGATCCGCTCCTGTTGCATTTGCTCTGCGGGCGGCAAGGCATCTCCTCCCGCCAGTGTCCGAGTTTCTCCTATTTGGACGATCCGTGATGGCACGATCTCCTGCTCGAGTAATACGGGGATCCCGCGAGGAGCAAGATTTTCAGGTGGAAAAGGGGGTAACACTGTCGGCATGTCCGAAGGGTTCGAATCCCGAGAAACAACCGAGGCCCCCTGCCAACTGGAGTCGTTGAAGTCCGCCTCGGTCCAACTGGACGGTACCCGCCGTGCATCACAGATCTCGACGAATCCCAGAGCGCCGTTTTTTCTCGGGGCCTTTTGAAGATAGGCTTCCGACCTCAGAAACTTCCAGGAACTATCGCTCGTCATCGAAATGATCTTCCCGCTCCCGGCCATGATCTGGGTGTGAAACAGCAAACCCGGCCGGCTGAGCATGTACCAGCCGGTGTTTTCACCATAAAAGTGCAAGAGCACCGCGAACGCGTTTCTTCCGGCTCGAAGAAACGTGCCGACCTCATATTCGTCGTAGTATTGCAAAATCCGACTGGACCGAACTGGGCCACGGCCAACAAACTGCCCGTTCACGAAAAACTGGTAGCGACTGTCACCCGTAATACGAACGGATGCCTTTTCTGCACCTTCACGGAGATTTATGGTTTTTCGGAAATAGGTGAACAGATTTCGGAAGGACGGAGTACTAGCGATTGCGACGCGGGTTTGAAATTGCCCGCGCATCGTCTCAATAGGTTCCCAGATCCACTCGGCCCCTGCGAAATCGCTTGCCAATCGGTCCGGCGACTCCTCTGCCTCCAATTGAGGCTCGGGCCTTTCGGCTTCGCTAGGAGAGTTCGAAAGTGGAGTTGAGGAAGGGAATATCGAAAAGCAAGCGGCGGTGGTAGGTAAGAGTTTTAGGAGTTCTCGTCTGCCAAACGAATGACCGGATTTATTTTCATCCATCGCTTCTCCCACTCCAGGCTGCAAGTCCTCGGACTTGTCCCCCGTTCATCGCGCAGACTTTCCGGACGTTATCGGGAGGTTCAGCCTTTTTCCTTTCCGTCGCATTCGAGCCCATCACCGAAACTTGGCTGCAATCCTTGCGCGCAGCTCTTCGAGGCCTTCCAATTGTTTCGCTGATAACTGGAATGGCCGCCCCAGTTGCCGAACCACCAACGTAACCCGGGCGTTTTGCTCGATCAGATCCATTCGTTGGCAGGCCTGTCGGAGATCCTTGCCGACTGCCAAAGCGCCGTGATTTTCAAGCAAGAAACCATCATGTGACGGGAGAAATTTACCGAGTTCCTGAGCAAGCTCATCGGTTCCTGGAGTGGCATAAGGGACCAAGGCAATGGGGCCAATCAGGATCACCATTTCCGGCAGCGAAATTGCGTCCAAAGCAATGGAGGCAGCCGCGAATGCAGTCGCGGTCGGAGGATGAGCATGAACTACCGCACCAACGTCTGGCCGCACCCGATAAGCCATAAGGTGCATCCGTAATTCGGAAGTCGGAGCACCATCACCCTCACACACCCTGCCCGCAAAGTCACACAATACAAGATCACGGACTGACAGCGCTCCCTTCATTGCTCCGCTGCGCGTGCAAAGCACTCGGTCCTCACCCAGCCGGACACTCAAGTTACCGGCGAGCCCTGCGTGGTACCCACACTCGCCAAGGTATTTTCCCGCTTCAATCAAGTTTTGCTGTGCGGCGCGGAGGTTCTTTCTTTGCAGAGCTTTGGAGCCTGTAATTGCGCGTTCTTTCGTGTAAGTCACGGTCCTCTCACCGAAATCCGAGTTCTTTATTATCCAATTTGCGACTTACTGTCAATCAATTATGTACGTTTACGCGCGTTTGGTATCGACACTGATTGAATGCAAATCTAGCAGTTGGCGGCCTGATTCTCCGTTTTTCGAAGAAAATCGCCATCTATTGCGCATCCGAAAGCCTCGTATACCTAAATTCCGTCATTTGAGTGAGCATTTTTGTCACTCTGTGGGAACATTTCTTCCCTTATCGGTTTATTTGTGAGCGTTTATGGCTTTACTTTGAGCCGGAACTGTGATTCAGTAAGTCCCCGGAATGCGGGCTTTCCGCCATGAACAATATCGTGATATCCGCATTGGATGACTTCCGGATCGAACTCCCCTCTTGGGGCTTCGCCGACACCGGGACCCGCTTTGGCAAATTTCTCCAGGACTCTGCTGCCTCCACCATTGAGGAAAAATTTGCCGATGCTTCCCAGGTGCACCTCTTTACAGGGGCATGTCCGACCCTTGCTCTGCATGTCTTGTGGGACGTGCCTGACCAGCAAAGTCTGGAGTCCGTCGAAGCTTTGTCGCAGCGATATGGCATCCGTCCAGGATCCATTAATCCGAATGTGTTTCAAGACCAAGTGTATAAGCACGGATCTTTAGCGAACGAGTCGGCCGAAATTCGCCGACAGGCCTTGTCTCATCTGCTGAGCTGTGTGGAAACAGCGAAACAGCTTGGGTGCAGAGATTTGGCCCCGTGGTTCGCTGACGGTTCCAATTATCCGGGCACCGCCAACATCCGGAAGCGAAAGCAGTGGATGATGGAAGGTCTGCGCGAAATGCACAATTCGCTTGGCGCTGACCAGCGTCTCTTGATCGAGTACAAGCCCTTTGAACCGGCCTTTTATCACACCGACATCGCCGACTGGGGGATGGCAATCCTGATCGCGAAGCATGCCGGGGTCAAGGCTAAAGTCCTTGTGGACACAGGCCACCACTACGTCTCGCAAAATATTGAACAGATCGTAGCCTGGCTCCTCAGTGAGGGGATGCTCGGCGGCTTTCATTTCAACGACCGTCGTTACGCTGACGATGATTTGACCCTCGGATCGATCGATCCCTACCAGATTTTTAGGGTCTTCCTGGAAATACGGCATTTCGAATGGGAGGCAAACGCGAGGGCGGATATTGCCTATATGATCGACCAAAGCCACAACCTGAAAAACAAAATCGAGGCCATGATTCAAACCGTGGTGACGGCCCAAGAACTCTACGTCAAAGCGGCTCTAGTCAACCATGAACAGCTCGAACACGCACGATCTCATCACCAGCTGATCGACGCCGAGAATGTGCTTAGGGATTCGTTCAACACGGATGTTCGTCCCCTCATCGCCGAATGGCGGAAGGCCCGCGACCTGCCTGCCGACCCGTTGATGGCTTTCCGAGACAGCGGTTATTTGAGCCGGGTTTCCGCGGAACGGCGAACTCGAAAGAAGGCCTCTGGCTCCTATGCGTAACTCACCGAGCGCATTGAACCTGGCTGGGATTGCGCCACTGATGCCGCATTCAGGGACCAGTTTTCACGTACAGTTCTTGTTGGAAAGTTCGCTGCAGGGGAGTTCTTCTTGATGGACGCCCGCAAACTTTCACGAATGGCCACTTCAACAATGCGCGGAACGAGTATTCTTGGCAACGCGACGTCTAGGCGCCGCTCAAAGCAATCCTCCGGAAGAGGTCGGCGATCCTATGGCAATTCCGCACCGGTAACTTTTCGTAAATGCCGCCCCGTAAACGCCGTGGCGATCGATCTGGGTGCGGAAAGCTGCCGTGTGTCGGTCGGAAGTTGGCACAGCGGAAAGCTCCATGCACACATAGTTCATCGATTCCGGAACTATCCGAGTGGAAATGATGGTCACCTCTATTGGCACCTGAACAGACTCCGATGCGGAGTCGCCAGGGGTCTCGCACTCTGTTCCCGGGAAGTCGATGGTGCAATCTCCTCGATAGCCATTGATGGCTGGGCTGTCGATTATGTTCGTCTGGGCCAGGACCTCTGCCCCTTGGGGGACCCCTTCTGTTATCGCGATCTCCGTACGGAGCAAAGCCAGGAGCTTGTTTGGTCAAGGATTTCACCGGAACGGATTTATGCGCGTACCGGCATCCAACATCTGCGGTTCAATACTCTGTATCAGCTCTACGCTGATCGCACAGCATCCCTTCCCTGCCATCTAATCCTGAATATTCCGGAGTACTTGCTCCACAGCCTGGGAGGCCGCCCTGTTTCCGAATTCACGAATGCTACACACACACAAATGGTCGATGCTCACGCGAGGTGTTGGAGCGATGAGATTCTAGAGGCAGTCGGGATCAGCCGCAGCTGCCTTCCGGAGATCGTTCCTCCCGGAACGGAGCTTGGAAATCTAGGTGAAGATGTAGCCAAACCACGGGAAATTGCTGGCGCCAAGCTCATCGCCCCTGCGTGTCATGACACGGGCTCGGCTGTAGCTGGCATCCCATTCGAAGGAAATGACTGGGCCTTTATCAGCTCGGGCACTTGGTCCATCGTTGGCACGATCCTGCCTGCACCGTGCATCACCGAGGCTTCCCGCAACAGAAACTTTAGCAATGAAGGCGGACTTGAAGGGCAGATCCGATTTCTCAAGAACGTAAACGGCATGTGGCTTCTCCAGGAGTGCATCCGCCAGTGGAGCAAGCAGGGTTTCGATTGGGAGATTTCCAAGCTCATTGAGGAAAGCCAAAGACTTGATCCGCCCAAAAACCTCCTGCCCGTGGACGATCCCGGACTTCTTGTCCCCGGGAACATGCCCCGTCGCATCAATGATGTCCTGGCCGGCCAGGGCTCCGATCCAATATCCATAGATCCCCGCGACGCGCCCGCGGTAGCAAATCTCCTGTTCCATAGTCTTGCAGCCCGCTACACCGAGGTGCTTCAAATGCTGTCAGCGGTGACAAACAAAACGTTGCGGCGCGTTTACATCGTTGGAGGTGGAAGCAAGAATCTGTATCTCAACGCGCTCATTGCGGAACGCTCTGGGTTAGAGGTAATCCGTGGCCCGATCGAAAGCGCAACGGCAGGCAACCTCGCCGTTCAATTTGCCGCTCTCGAAGGAAGCGCCGACCACCGAAAGGGAGTTTCCGCGGCAGCGGTTCAAACATGGAGTCAGAAGTTATTTCAAGAAGTGCCCACAATTTAAGTGAGGAAGCATGAGCAACGTCGTCTATACCTCCAAATCACGTTTGGTAAGAGAACGCGGTCCGTTGCGCACCGCGTTTCTTCCCGGTGAATCGGTACCGGTGAAGTTCAGCGTACATGGTGCAATCGCAGAGCATTACAAGTTGGATCCTTCAAAACTCACGGAATCTCATGCCGCGACTCTGGATTACGTCATCGCTGCCACGGCGGGTTGAATGCTGGGTACTTTCGGAGGTGCGCTGGAAGCGCGCCAAATCAACGCGAGCGAAGGCAGATTAACGGCGGACGTAGTCGGGGAGGTCGAAGCCGAGGGCGGCGTCCTTGTCATTCGGCGAATTCACGTGGCGATGACCCTGGCGGCGCCGGAAAGCTCGCGCGAAACCGTGCAGCGAGTCCACGACATTTACGCAATGAATTGTCCACTCTACCGGACGCTCTATAGGGCCATCGAACTCACATCCACTTTCAACATTCAGCCGGAAGCTTCGGCCTGAATTCGCTATCAGTTTGGGAGGAACCCATGCAGCATTTCGACAACTATGTAGCCGGAAAATTTGTTCCCGCAACGTCCACCGATCGCATCGAGGTCAGAAATCCCTCGACGGGTGCGCCCATCTGCACCGTTCCTGACAGCAATCAGACGGACGTTGAAGCCGCCGTGAGCGCAGCGGTGGTGGCGCAGCGGCAGTGGGCTAAACTGCCGGCGATCGAGCGCGCTCGAAAATTGAACACGATTGCCGCCAGGATTCGTGCCAACGTGGAGACCCTGGCCCGAATAATCACGGAAGAGCAGGGGAAGACCCTCGGTCTCGCACGTGTGGAAGTTGGCTTCACAGCGGACTACATTGACTACACGGCGGAATGGGCCAGGCGTCTTGAGGGCGAAATCGTCGAGAGTGATCGCCCGGGCGAAACCATCCTCCTATTCCGGCAGCCCATCGGAGTGATTGGCGGTATCCTTCCCTGGAATTTTCCGTTCTTTTTGATCGCACGCAAGATGGCTCCTGCTCTGGTAACGGGGAATACGATTGTTATCAAGCCGAGCGAAGAAACTCCACACAATGCAGCCAAGTTTTGTGAACTGCTCTCCGAGACCGATTTGCCCCCCGCCGTTGTGAATGTCGTGCATGGGCGCGGCTCCGCGGCCGGACATGCGCTCGCAGCATCTTCTGGGATCGGAATGGTCAATTTCACAGGAAGTGTCGAGACGGGTAGTCGCGTTATGGCGGATGCCGCTCGAAACATTACCAAGGTAAATCTTGAACTCGGCGGGAAAGCTCCTGCCATTGTCATGGCGGACGCGAATACAGACATCGCTGTCCGCGCCATCACGGCATCGAGGATCATTAACAGCGGCCAGGTTTGCAACTGCGCCGAGCGAGTTTACGTTCAGCGCAAGATCGCAGACGAATTCGTAAGCAAACTAAGCTCCGCAATGCAGGCGTCCCGTTATGGAAACCCCCTCGAGGACAGCTCCGTCGATTATGGTCCGCTCATCAACGAAGCTGGTTTTCGGAAAGTCGACGGGCTCGTCCGAAGCGCCGTCGCCGCCGGAGCAACCGTCATCACTGGCGGAAGGAGGGGCAAGGGCCAATCGGGGCACTACTATGAACCAACCGTACTGACCGGGTGCAAGCAGGAGATGGAAATTATCCGCTGCGAAGTTTTTGGACCAGTCTTGCCAGTCGTGACGTTTGAAGATCTCGAGGAGGCGATCGCATACGCAAACGATTCGGACTTTGGTCTCACCTCCTCCATCTACACCCGCGACCTGAACGTCGCCTTGAAGGCGTGCCAGGAGATCCGATTTGGGGAAACCTACATCAACCGCGAGAATTTTGAGGCCATGCAGGGGTTCCACGCCGGCTGGCGAAAGAGCGGTATTGGAGGCGCTGACGGCAAACACGGCTTATACGAATTCACCCAAACGCATGCGGTCTACCTCCAACGGAATTGAATTACACCTCCATCTGTGACCTGGTAATCGAGATCCGCACCGGTCTGACGAAGCGGCCACCGTGAGTCACGGCATCGATTGCGGCCCCTTAACTCTCCGGTTGGAAGTCGGCGAGACGCCTCATCGTGCGAACGCTCCAGCTTCCATCATCTTTTCTCCGCTATACAGAGTGTTGCCTAGCGGCCAGATAATTTCCGGCACGAAGCCTTCTCCTCGCCAACGAGCTCCGTGGACATGCCCATAATCTGTCTGCGTCACGTGCTCAAACTGCATGCCAGGCTCCGGCAACCCGAACATATGCCCTGGGCGGGCGATAGTCTGCGTGCTAGCCTCAAATATGGTGCGGGATATCTTCTGGTAGCGCTGGTCATGCAAGTATTTTCCTAGCTCGTACAAATCTGCAGCGGAAAAATCGCCGAACATGTCTATCACTTCGTTTTGCACGGAGACGGTCATCCATCCCACGGTGTCGACGGTCCCATGTAGTGGCGCGCCTGAAGGAAAATCCGCGTCATAGACGTAGTACCAGGTCAGCAGCCAGTCGGCCGCGTCCCTCGCCCACTCCAGATATTCTGGGTTGTGTGTCGTCTCATACAGGGAAATCGCCCCATGCAGCATCCCTTGGCCCGCCTCCTTGTCTTCGCACGCAGCATCCAAAGTCGCCCCGGAGTAAGAGTACTTGAGATCGCGTCCGTACTCCTCGTAGTAAGCTTTCATCAGGGACTCTGCGGTTTCCAAGTAACGTCGACGCCCGGTGAGGCGGTACATCTTAACCAAGGGAGCAATAAGGTAGGCGCCGCTTGCGGTGACTGACCCCACCACTGGAGTTCCACCGTCGTCCCAACCCGCGGGTCGCCCATCCGGGTACCATGTCCGCGGGTACATTCCTCGGTAGCGCTTCGCCGCGACGAGAAAATCACCTGCCTTTGTCAAAAGGGTTTCCCAAGATTCTGCGTCACTCGGATCCTTGTCCTTCGCCCACTTCGTCAGCTCCGCCAGATGGTCCAGAATTTCCCCAAGTTGTCTCGAAGAAATGCTGTCGGGCCAGTCCGGCAGTCCCAGGAATCCTACCCACTGTTGATCGGAAATGAGATAGTCCCCATAGAGCAATCCGGGGACGTCTTGGCGCACATGATCTGAGAAAAAGCGGGAGGTCGCGAGCCCCATCTGACGAAGCCCTTCGTTATGACTGCGGTCTGCCTCTTTCAGAAGAGCGTAGGCAATTGCCAAATTGCGCCCCACCCACCCATACATAAGACGCCGGAACTGGCTCGGGGCTGGAGACGAAAGCGGGATCAGAGGTGTATTTAGCTGAAGAATCGCGGACACCGGGAGACCGGTGGCGCAGATTGTAAATCAAGCAGCTTCGGGTTTCACCTCCTCTCGGCGCATTTGTTCGACACCTTCCAAAAATGTTTGAAACGGC
>Ga0335085_10002273_pt1 | contig 36514 bp, 24 predicted proteins | sample Lox_Sample_45_FD_206712 | JGI IMG/M metagenome (GOLD analysis project Ga0335085, IMG submission 206712) | Soil microbial communities from Loxahatchee National Wildlife Refuge, Florida, United States - Lox_Sample_4.5 | ecosystem: Environmental > Terrestrial > Soil > Wetlands | place: USA... | reverse complement strand
TGCGTGCCAGTGGATTCGAAGGATCCCCAGTTTCTCGGCAATGGGTTTGATGTGCTCGGACATCAACCAGCCCATGTCAAGAGGTCGATTTCGCTTGCCCGGAAATACCCAGTTATCAGGTTGTGCATCGGGATGGTTCTCGTCTTTGTATTGCTTCAATTCGGCCATCTGCTTCGGTGAAAGTACAACCTTTCGGTAGCCTTTCTTGGTCTTGGGCGGCGTCGACTTGCCTTCCCAGACCGATTCCGTGACGACGATCGTGTTGAACTCCCAAAGAACGTTCCTCCACCGCAGTCCGCGGATCTCTCCGCAGCGATTACCGGCCCAGATGTTCAGCTTCCAGGCCATCCGATGCCGCGGATCAGTCAAGTTCTGTTCAATCTCCACCGCTTGTTCCAGAGTCAGGTAAGCGCGTGGGCTTTCCGGCTGCTCGGCAACAATCCTCACCGAGCGCACCGGATTGTACATGACGCCGCATTCCAGTCGGATCGCGGCACTAAACACACTGCTCAGATAGGTTTTGTACTTCAGAGCCGTCTGCCGGCTGATCTTTCCCTCCTCCCTGGGACCAGTCAGGCTCGCCAGGAACTTCTGGATCTCGGCCGTCTTCACTGAATCCATGTTCCGGGCGCCGAAACGCGGCAGCCATATGTTGTTCATGGCCCATCTCACGTCTCGTTGCGTACTGGGCCTCTTGGTCACCAACTCATCTTCGGGTTGTTGTTTCTCAGGGTCCCAGTAATGCATCCGCCAGAACCCATTCAACGTTGTCGAATCACCAGCGAGGTCGCGCCGCTGATTGATCGTCTCCATCCATTGTCGCTTGGCGCGCTCCGCTTGCGATTCCGTCATTTGGTCGCACCAGCCAAGCTTGTGCGACGGCCTCCTTTCTCCCTCGGGCCACTGGACCAGCCAGAATTTACGCCTGTGTCCACGCACCAGAAGGGTTCCTGCTCGGTCGCGGTTCCGGGTCATCACTATGCCTCCCCGGACCGTCGAGCCCGACACAGGAACGCTAACCGGTTTCTCGGCCGATTTCAAGTACCCAGTGAGCTCTTGAAGTTCAAATCGCACGTCTCCGGATGGCAGACGTTTGTGCGGAATGAACTGCCGGTGACTCGGACTAAGGCGGCGGTACACGTAGTCCCTGCTGCAATTCCAGTGTCGGGCGAGATCGGCAACCGTCAAAAGTTCTTCGGGCATTGTTTGGCGTTTGTGCTCAAGGCTCTTTGGCATCGCTCGCCCGCCCGGGCGATCGCAGTTCGGCGGTCAAGCACCTGTTGCAAGTGAGGCAGTTCATCAGATTCCAGGTGCCTGCCAATCCCTACGCAGGCAGGCGGCCCAGAATCGGCTAAGCCGTGGCAAAATCCGTGTTGAGCCGATCCCATCCACGCGGCGCACAGCGACTTTATGTGGTCGCATCAAGCTGCTTGTGAACTCAATCTGGGTATCGCAGTCTGGGAGGTGGCTGAGTACTGCTTTGGCGGAATCCCTGGAGCATAATTAGATCACGGCTCGTTTGGTGTCAAATGAGGAAGCGAGTGGGCGCCCTGAGTACGTGCAACTCTCTTAGGAATAAGGACTTGACGAAGGGTCACTTAAAGCGAAGTTAGAATCGTTTCGTCGAAACAGCGATGTGCAGGGCTCTTGATGGCGCTCCAGCCGAGCAACAGAATAGGTTCCCGCATTGCGGGAGGCCGCTCTGGTTGCATCTCCGGCGCGCGTCAGTGTCCCACCGCCCTAAGGCCAAAGGAGCAGGCCAATCAATGCGTTGAACGGGTTCGCTGGCTCGTTTGCAGCGGAACCTCTCAGCCTTGCCTCTCTAACGCGGCACAGTTGCCCCTTTATGCTCACCTACGCATCCGCGGGAAGCGCGTCCTGGCTCTCCCAGGATCCGGTTTTGGCAGGTGCCTTTCCCGTCTTAGTTCTCACAACTGCCGACCGGTGCAGAATATTCGTCTGCCTCATGCTCTCTGCGGACGCGCCGGACTGGTCAGCACTCCACACTTGATTCCCTGACAAGCGATAAGCAGTCCTTACAGGGAGTACCGCTGATTCGCTCGGTTTAGGGGCTGGTGGCGCTTCCAAATGCGCGTACCAGAAACCCTACGAGCGAAGGGTTGTGCGCGGTACGTACGCGGTGGTCACCGGCCCGGTGCCAGTCTGAATAGATATCGAGGCATCTTGGGAACCTTGAACGCCGAGACGGCAGCTGTCTGTTTACGAACCGGGGACTGCACGTCCTTGCACGGCATCCTCGTCCGTTGAATCCAATCAGGGTCCTCGTGTAAGTTTCATTAAGGGACTGGTCCGCGAAACCGTGCGAAAGATCATCCACGTCGATATGGACGCATTCTATGCTTCCGTCGAGCAGCGCGATGATCCGCAACTGCGCGGCAAGCCAGTGATCGTCGCCTGGCGGGGCAACCGGTCCGTGGTCTGTGCCGCTTCGTACGAGGCGAGGCGCTTCGGCGTGCGTTCGGCAATGCCAGCAGTACGAGCGGAACGCTTGTGTCCCGAGGCGATCTTCGTGCCTCCGGATTTCACGCGCTATCGGGCAGTCTCACGCCAGGTGAGGGAGATCTTCAAACGTCATACCGATCTAATCGAGCCGCTGGCGCTTGACGAAGCCTACCTCGATGTCACGGAGAACAAGACAGGACTGCCGACCGCCACGCTGGTAGCACGCACCATCCGCGAGCAAATCCGCCAAGAATTGAAACTCACCGCCTCCGCCGGCGTAGCACCCAACAAGTTCCTGGCAAAACTCGGTTCCGACTGGCGCAAACCAGATGGGCTCTTTGTGATCCAGCCGGACGACATCGACGGATTTCTTCTGCCGATGCCGGTTGAGCGCCTGCCTGGAGTCGGTAAAGTTACCGGAGAGAAATTGGAGAAGCTTGGAGTGAAGACCGTGGGAGATTTGCGATGTGTGGATCTGCCCGCGCTCGAAGACCGCTTCGGTCGCTATGGCCGACGCCTGTACGAGCTCGCCCGAGGTATCGACGATAGCGAAGTCGTCCCGGACCGGCCGACGCGGTCGATATCGGTCGAGGATACCTTTGAACAGGACGTTCTGTTGGCAGAGACGGAGCCCATGATCCGGCGCCTTGCTGAGAAGCTCTGGTCTGCTTCGCGCAAAGAATCACGCCCGGCGCGCACCGTTGTCTTGAAATTGAAGACCAGTGATTTCAGAATTCTAACTCGCAGACATACGCCCGGATCTCCTCCCTCCTCCTGCGACGAGTTGACGGAGATCGCGCTGAGACTGCGGGAGCGAGTGGCTCTGGGTCCGCAACAGCGCTACCGACTCGTCGGCGTAGGGCTGAGCAACTTTCAAGGGCCCGAAGAATATCCCGCGCAGCCTGCCCTTTTCGAGTAGCGCGAAAATGGAAACGATCCTGATTCCGGGAGCGGAAATCTACTACGAGAAGAATTTCCTCTCGCCCGAGGAAGCCACGACTCTGTTCAACGCGCTGCGGGCGAAGTGCGCCTGGGAACGGCGCAGGTCTTCATTCGGGTCTGCCGTGCCCCGCGACGAGGCGTACTACGGCGATCCGGGCACCAACTACATATATTCGCGGCGCGAGTACCAGCCGCTCGACTGGATTCCGGAATTGCTCTCCTTGAAGGCTCAGGTCGAACAGGCCACACCTGACGCCGCCTATTCCAACTCGGGGTTGCCGAGGGTGAGCTACAACGCGGTCCTCTGTAATCTGTACCGGAACGGGAATGACAGCATCGGCCTGCACGCGGATTCAGAGCCGGAAATGGGACCGGTGATCGCCTCTGTCAGTTTGGGAGCTGAGCGTTTATTTCGTCTGAAGGCCCCAAATGGGGCTGTCGGGTTGGCGGAACGGTTGCCGCACGGCAGCCTATTGATGATGGCGGGTGAAACCCAGAAGAACTTTAAGCACGAGGTCCCAAAAGAGCCAGAGATTACTCAGCCACGGATTAATCTCACATTCCGGCATATCGAGCACAAGTAGCCCGATCGTCCTGTCTCGGCACCGGGACAAAAGGCTAGCGAGGGCTCGACTGTGGACGAGCCGGCCCCAACGCCGCCTACCAGTGCTGTCTTTTTGGAAATCGCTTTGTTACTATGGGCGCCCTAGATCTACTAATTTCCGATGTTGGTCGAAAATGCGATATCTGGACGAGTCATTCTGGCGGCAGCAGTTTTTTGACTCGCAGGCCACCCGAGATAGCCTGGCGGACTCGTTGTCCAGCGTGAGGGTCCAGCCCCTGCAGGAACTAGCTGAGGTCGCGGTTCGCCAAATCCTGCTACACGACGCGAACTTCGGGGGATTCCGAATCTACTCTCCGGAGCAGAGCTACGGGGTCGGCGAGACTTTGAATATCTTGACCCGCAGAGGGGCCCGTCGCGCACTTGTTGAGTATATTGATCCAGGACGCTCAACGTCCATTGGCGACAGGAACCTGTCTTACGACCTGATCGGTGTGCAGTTCAGGGATGGCCAGCACCCGAGAGAGCATGCTAGGTACGTGAGCAACTGCCCAAATTTCCCCACACGCTTTTCCGATGACGCTCCAATAGACCGCGGCACGGCTCGCGAGCAGCCGTTCACACCCGGGCAGATAGTGATGAGATTCAAGGATGCGATTCTGGGCTCCGTAAAAGAAGCGCTGACTACCGACGCTAGGTTCTGTTCGTTCGATGGTGGAGAGTGGATGTTGACTCGCTTCCTTGTGCACTTCGGGGAGCAGGTGACCCGAAAAGTGGTCGCTAGGCTGCGCGTATCGGAAGGGCAGTCAGCTGGGAAGTTGGCGGAGCTTGTGTGCGGCGTTGCGACCGACGCCCGGGATCGGACGTCAATGGCCTTCAGCGTAAGCTATCATCTGAACAACGACCCTAGGCGCCGTTTCGCTATGGTCCGAGTACCCGCAGGTGTGGTCTGGACGCTGGCTCCGCCGCCGAAGCAGGTCGTTTGCGCTTTGGACCAAGAGATGATCGCGGCGGGTGGCATCCGGGTGTCTGGGGAATTTCAGAAGATCGCGGATTTCTACGGCCTAACAAGTGTCCTCGATATGCAGGCCTACGGCGGATACTCTCTTAGAGCCTTATATGAGCCTGATCTTCGGCTGGTTCACGGGGATGACGTCAAGTGCTGGATCGAAGAGAACGGCCTGTCACCAGGGCACAAAGTCTACATCAAATCTCCGGCTTCCGCCGGTGCCCCGCTCGTTCTGTTCAGCGAGCACGAGTATTACCAGCATTCCGAATCGGGCGAGCCTTTAGAGGCGAGCCGTTCGAGACAGTTCCTACGCCATAAGGTCTACGTCGTTCTTGTCGAGGCTCAGCAATGGCTGCACTACCGTGAAATCGCTCAGCGCCTCAAAGCAGCTGCAGGCGAAGCGAACTCGGATTCGATCCTTGCCACCCTTTCTTCGAACGGGCACTTGTTCTGCCGTCGCGAGCCGTCTCGCGGTCTGTGGGGACTGAACCAGTGGGTGGGGCAACCGGCAAATTACCCTGTCAACCTCCGGTCATTGTCGATAACGATCAGAGAGGAACAGTGGGTGCAAAGAATCCTTCGTGAGGAAGGGGCTCCTCTCCCAGCGAAGGAAGTAATCCGACGCCTCTCTGAAATCTTTGGCATCCGTATAGGGGCAATCCAAGAACTCACGATAATTGACGGCAGCGACCCGGCGATCCTGCAGGCTCGGGATGGGCGACTAGTCCTCAGTTCCTGGATTCCCGGATGGGAAGCTCGGCTGAGAGAATGCCAAGCAGTTTTGGTCCGGTGTCGTGATCTGAGAAGTCAGGCCGTGGCTCTCGATCAAGATCACGAGACCTGCCAGGGCAACGTTAAGGGGATTGGCGACCGCTTAGCCCGACAACGCTCCCAGGAAGACAGGCTCGCAGCTGAACTGGCCAGGATCGAGCACGAAGTGAAGGAAGCGGAGCTTCAGCTGGCGTCTCTTTCACAGGCGATCCGTAAGCTCGAGTCTGAACTGATATTATCCGAGCACCGCTGTACCAATCTATCCCGATGGCGCGCAATCGCGTTGGCGTCTTATTCATTGCTTCTGATCGGCTACTGGTCGGGGGCTCGGCCAGCCGTGCAGGTCATTGTGTTCTTGGGTTCAACCGCCGCGTCTCTTTCGGTGCACCGCCTGCAGCGAAGGGCGGGGAGGAAGGTCAAGGAAGAGCAAGAGCGTCTCCACGACTTAACCGTACGCGCATCAACTGCCTCTAGAAGGGGAGAGCAGGCACGGCAAGCGCTGAGTACGGTCGAGGCCGCCCAGGCAGCCGAGGGCCACGCCCATGATCGGCTGGAGAACGAGCTGGATTCACTTCGTCGCAAGGAGAGGCAACTTTCCCACGGGCTTGCGGCAGTTCGCGCCGAGCTCAGCGAGCTGCAAGAGCCCGAGGTCGCGGAGGAGCGCGCACGTCTCCTCGAATTACTGTCATTAGTCTTTTCGGAGGTTGCACATGGAAGGTGAGGAAAGCGGCCAGATCGACACCCAAACCGGCGAGGTCAGAACCGCGAGAGTCCCAATGTTCTCGATTCCCGTCGATAAATTTAAGAAGCAGTACTTGCAGCTTCCTCAGGAGTTCGGAGACGCTCTCGATTCGCACGCAGATAAGGAGCCTTTGTCGGTGTTCGACAGCGATGCGAAGAAGGAGTTCATTCTTGACTTTTACCCTAAGAAGCTGCTCCTGGAAGGGTTAGCCGAGTGGGTTCGCGATCACGACTCAGGCAGCGAGGCGCGGATCTCCATCTCTATACTAGACGCGGTGAAGCGCAAGTTGGAAATTCGCCTCGAGGGCACGGCAGCTGAGCAGCACGGAGAAGGTTTGTACCTCGGAAAGGAGTACAACATGGTTGGCGGTCGCAAGTACGAGGCGAATAGGAAGTGGCTACTGCCCGAGGGAGACCTGCTGACCCACGTCTTCATCTGCGGCGTGACGGGTTCCGGTAAGACTGTGGTCGGGAAGGCCATAGTCGAGGAAGCCGCCGCCCTGGGTGTACCGTCGATAGTTGTTGACTTGAAGGGCGACCTCTCGTCGATCGCCCTAACGCTTACGCAACTGCACGAATTTGAGCTCTGGACCGAGGCGCGTTCAAGTGAGGACAGGGCGGCGAAGGCGAGGCAGGCACTTGATAGGCACAGGAGGAATCTTGAAGACAGTGATCTCACTTTAGAGGCAGTTCAGGCTTTCAAAGACAGAGTGCACGTCCGGGTGTTCACCCCAAGGTCGAATAAGGGGATGCCGATAGGCTTCGCCTCCCCCTTGGGTGCTCCGCCTTACCCTGTCGATCTTTATCGCAAGGAGAAGGAGACGTTCGACAATCTTGTTGCCTCACTTACGAACGCTTTCATGGATCGCCTTTATCCGGGCGTCAAGAGAACAAAGATCGAGAACGAGCGCAACTACGTCTATGAGCTTGTTCACCACGCCTGGCTTCATCGCATCAGCCTGCATGGAGAACCAGGGCTTCGACAACTACTCCGTTTGGTTGAGGAGCCACCGTTTGAGGAAATTGGCGGGCTTCCGGTTACCCAGTACATCGACGCGGAGAATAGACGCAAGCGCCTCCTAAACAAGATCAATACGATGCTGGCGGGGCCCGAGAGAATGTGGTTTGAAGGCCCGCCTCTCTCCATGGAGGTTTTCCTTCAGGGTCCCCAGGGCAAGACACCCATTAACGTAATCAACCTCACCGAACTTGACCACTTCGAAGACCGAAGCTTTGTCGTTGCCCAGCTCGCGTATGAAGTCAATAAATGGATGCGTGACCAATCCGGAACCGAGCGGCCCCGTCTCATTTTTTTCATTGACGAAATCGGTGGGGGCGGCGGGAAACAAGCCTTTTTCCCAAGCTTCCCGTACGAGTCGGCCGCCAAGTGGGGGCTTAACTATCTTGTCCGTCAGGGGCGCGGCGTAGGTGTGTGCTGTGTCTTCGCAACCCAGAATCCTGGGGATGTGGACTACAAGGGGCTAAGCAACTGCCACACATGGATAATCGGCAAGCTCGCGACTGACCGCGATAGAAAGAAAGTTATGGAGGGTATGGAGGTTTGGGGTTTTGAGGCCGAACGCATCAAACGGAATATGGTGGGGGCCGCAACCGGCGATTTTGTGGTCAAAACAGCGACCGGAGAGGTCAAATACGTAAAAGAGCGCTGGCTCAGGAGCCACCACCGGGTTTTGACACTTGCGGAGGTAGCAAACCTTCCTCAAACGTAGAAAGCGATTCGGCACGCTCCGAAACCGCCCCCTTCCAGCCTCGCCCGCGATGGCTGCTCAAGCATCGCCTCGGCGGCCAGGACACTGCGGCTCCTTTTCAAAGCCCTGCAGCAACAAGACGGGCGACTGGCACCGAAGCGCCGGTTGACGTTCGCAGACCTCTCGCGCTGTTTCGAATTATGGCTGACCGAGACTCGACCTGCCGCCCGGCTCTGCGCCAGGCCCCTGCCCGAGAGAACGGAAGTATGAACCCACAATAACCCACGATCTATTTTCCACCTTCGCTCAATGCCTATCAGGAGGTAGCGAGGAGGTGCTCGCCCTTCAGCCCCCTCCGCGGCTCTTGCTTACCAATGACGAGGCCGAAGCCGCGGAAACCGTGGCGCAGGAACCCCAGCTGCTTCGGCAACGCGTGTGAAGGCTTCAAGTACTTGAGCACGAGTACTGTCCATCCATTCGGCGACCGTCGGATCGTGGATGCAATACCAACTCCGCCCATCGGCTTGCGAGTTTGCGTGAATCTGTCCGAAGCGAATGGCGCTGTCGTAGCGAGAGCGAATCGCTCGCAGCAAATCAACAATGACGCCCATCTGATCGCGCCAGGCAGCGGTGCGCAAAAAGGCCTTGCCCTTGGCATGACCGAGGACGCCCCCGTCACGCGAGCGCAGACAGCCCGTGTTAATCGCCGTGATGGTGTCTTCGATCGCCTGGTCGAAGGCCTCCATAGAGCCCTCTTGCATGAAGGGATCTTGAAATGCCGGCCGGTCGAAACATTGGGCGTAAAAGCGGATTATGTCGACGTCGGACACTGCTGCCGACAGGGATTCGGCGCCGGGACTGTCAATCGCGAGCCTTGCGGCCTCCTCGGACACCCTTTTCCATTGCTGAAGAAGTTCGACCGTATATGTGAGTGGGTCGTTGTCAACGAGCTTCGCGCAGTTCTGACAAAGCCAGATTCCATTTTCGGCCGATCGACGACTCTCGGCACCAAGCCGAAAGTCATATCGCGGTCCGCTGCGCGAAGCTGCAGTGATGTGCGCCGCAACCCCGACGTTCAGCGCTTTCGTCGGATCTTGCTGCGGTCCGCTTGTAAGCTGACGGCAATTGGGATTGGAGCACCGCATTCCCGCTCGACGTGCCAGGACTTCTTTGACGTCGGCAGGGAAATCGTCGCGTCCCATCTGCCCCTCCCACGTGGCCTTTCTTCAGTCGAAGTCTAGCACCCTTTACGTGATCGTACTCATTATGCGGTATGGCCAGGTTAAGCTTGCTCAAGCTGCAAGGGCGGAACGCGGCCATCCCCGGAAAACGTGGAATCGCGGCGTCTCTCGGCTCAACGAGACACCTGCGCTGCACGATGATCACCAGTTTTTTTGCCTCTCCCGCTTCGGATAAAGGGATATACTTTGCGTCTGAGCAATGCCCCTACGATTCTCCCAATGAGTATACAGCCTGCCATTCCGAACATCGGCCAGATCGTTGGAGTGCGCCAGCGCCTCTATCTCGTTGAGGGTACGGTTCCGCCCGTGAATGGAGGCGACTCCACCCTCCTCCGGCTGGCCTGTGTTGACGACGACGCGCAGGGACAGGTCCTCGACGTACTCTGGGAACGCGAGCTCGATCGGAAAATCCTCTCCGCCGAAGCCTGGGACGCGATTGCCGCAAGAGGATTTGACCCGCCAAAGAAGTTCGTGGCGTATCTGAAGACGCTCCGGTGGAATTGCGTGACATCGACGGACCCCAACCTGCTTCAGTCCCCGTTTCGCGCAGGAATTCGCCTCGATCCGTATCAACTGGAGCCGCTGCGCAAGGCTCTGCGGCTGCCACGCGTAAACCTGTTCATCGCCGACGATGTCGGTCTGGGCAAAACTATTGAGGCCGGCCTCGTTGCGCGCGAACTGCTTATGCGCAAGAAGGTGACAGAGATCGTGGTCGCCTGTCCGCCCTCGATGCTCCTCCAGTGGCAAGAGGAACTGGAGGCCCGGTTCGGTCTGCAATTCGCCATCCTTGATCGTGACTACGTCCAAGAAATTCGCCGGGAGCGTGGGTTCGGAATCAATCCTTGGACCACCCATCCACGATTCCTGGTTTCCCATCGGCTTCTCATCGACGAATCTTACAGAGCGCCACTGTTGGACTGGCTTGGTAATTTTCGTCCCGGCAGCCTCTTGATCCTGGACGAGGCTCACCATGCCGCGCCGTCAAGCGGGCAGCGCTATGCAATCGATTCCCGCATCACGCACGCCATTCGCGAGCTAGCCCCGCGCTTTGAGCATCGGCTATTCTTGTCCGCAACACCTCACAACGGTCATTCGAACAGCTTTTCAGCTCTTTTAGAGATTCTGGACCCTCAGCGGTTTTGCCGCGGTGTGAGAGTCAGCAAGAGGATGCTCGACGATGTGATGGTCAGACGGCTCAAAGACGACCTCCGCCAGATCGTGGGAGGCTTCCCGCTCAGAATCGTCAAGCAAATCGACATCGAGGGACTCCCAGAGGACGCGCCTGAGCTCCGCCTGTTTGCTCTGCTCGACCAATATCGGAATCTTCGCGAACAGCGGCTCAGCGACGAATCCAAGAGAGTACAGACTGCCTCGGGCCTACTCATCTCTGGGCTCCAGCAGCGCTTGTTCTCTTCGATTGAGGCCTTTGCTCGCACATTGCGGGTCCACCGGCGAACAGTTCAAAGGCAGTGGGAAGCGGCCCAGACGCAGAGCGCCACTTCTACTCCGCAAGCCAAGGCCGCCGACTTGCTCGTCGGAGGGGTCGGTTCTGACGATGACCGGGCTACACTGTCCGAGCAAGAGTTCGCGGCGGAAGAGGAAGCGCAGATCGTGGCTGCGTCTGAGGCGGCCCGTGGCCCGACGTGGAGCCCAGGCGCTAAAGAAATCTTCGAGCAAGAACAGCGACTCCTGGATCAGATGACCGAGATCGCGGAGTCTGCGAGGTTCGTGCCCGATGCACGCGTGAAGAAACTGATCGAGTGGATTCGGGACAACATGTGCCCCGATCTTCCGGTCGCCGGCGAGCCTCCACAAAAGTCACCCGAATGGAACAACACGCGCGTCATTATCTTTACCGAATGGGATGACACAAAGCGCTATCTCCAACAACAGCTCAACGCCACCATTGCCGGCAGCGACCGCGCCCCTGACCGCATCGCAATCTTTCACGGACCCACGCCTCCCGATGAGCGCGAGGCAATCAAGATTGCTTTCAACACAGACCCCGCCCGACATCCGGTCCGGATTCTGATTGCGACCGATGCCGCCCGCGAGGGCCTCAACCTGCAAGCGCATTGCTGGAATCTCTTCCACTTCGACGTGCCTTGGAATCCCAGCCGGATGGAGCAGCGCAACGGCCGCATCGACCGGAAATTGCAACCGAATCCCGAGGTCTACTGCTACTACTTCTTCTACAAGCAACGCCCGGAGGACCGCATCCTGGCTGCGCTGGTCCGCAAGACAAAGACGATCCGCGAAGAACTGGGCAGCTTGGCGCAGGTGATCGACACCCGCCTTGACGCGTTGATGAAGGGCGGCATCCGCCGCAGAGAGATTGCTGCCATCGAGTACCAAATTCAGTCAGCCGATTTAGAACAAGAGCAACGGCAGGCAGTCGAAGAGGAGCTCGAAGCGAACCGCGAGCGCCAACTTGAACTTCGCAAGCAAATCGACCATCTACGCGAGATGCTCGCCAGTTCCCAAAAGGCAATCGGGCTATCAGAGGACCATTTCCGCGCGGCGATATCCAGCGCACTTGAGATTCTTGGCGCGCCACCGCTGAAAGACTCGCGCAACGGCAACCGGGCGGGACCTGAGCGATACGTGTTCCCGCCGGTCGATCAGCGGCCGGGCGCCGACCCTTCGTGGGCTGATACGATGGACAGCCTTCGTGTTCCGCGTGCTAGAGACCAGAAGTTTTGGGCATGGCGCCGTACCTCCCCGATTCGACCAGTGGTCTTCGAGGATCCTGGAGTGGTCACCGAGGAAGTGGTCCAACTCCACCTGGAGCAGCGGGTCGTACAGCGGTTGCTCGGTCGCTTTACGGCTCAAGGCTTCGTCCATCACGACCTTTCGCGGGCGTGCCTAGCTCAATCAGCCGACCCTATCCCGCGCGTGATCCTGATCGGCCGCTTGGCACTTTACGGACCCGGCGCAGCGCGCTTGCATGAGGAACTCATTCCTGTGACGGCGCGCTGGGTTGACCCACTGATCAGAAAAGGCGCACTGACGCCCTATGCGCGCGAGGCCGAGAGCCGCACAGTTGCACTGCTTGATTCAGCCCTGCTCGATGGCGGATCTCGCTCGCTACCCGAGCCCGTCGTCCGGCAGTTGCAAGCTGCCGCACCCAAAGATGTCGAACAGCTTTTGCCGCACCTCCAGGTGCGCGGCGAAGAGTACGGACGGGATGCGAACGAACGCCTCCTCAAGCGTGGCGAATTAGAGGCGAAGGCAATGCTGGAAATTCTGCAGACGCAGCAGAAGCACCTGGAAGAGACCGTAGCCCGCCACCAAGCGCCGGAGTTGCAACTGAGGTTTCGAGAATTCAACGAAGAAGAACGGCGGCAACTCGAAGCAAACCAGCGTTACTGGGGCAAGCGGTTGGCGGCCCTCGAGAATGAGCTTCGAACGGAACCAGACCGGATTCGCGGCGTGTATCAGGTTTGTGCGCAGCGGATCGAGCCGGTCGGTCTTGTCTATTTGTGGCCGGTGACAGGGTAAGAAGTGGCCAAAGATCCCGACGTTCACAATCACCAGGAATGGCTGGGCTACGTGCAGCCGGTCGGGCTCGTGGTCTCGATCCCGGCGCTCCTGCAAGCAAACGCCCGCATTAACCGGAACTTTGGTGCCGACCACCAGCGGTTCCTTGGCGCCCTGCCAACCGATCCTGCCGGCGAGCCGGTGCCTGAGATTGCTGATTTTGTCGAGTTTGCCAGGGCTGCGCTTGGCTGGTCACCCCAAGACCTGTACGGGGCGCCCGGGTCTCCGCCAGTTCCTGAATCCCTCGAAGCGCCCCTGCCCGAGTACAACGAAACTCTCCGTCCTACTTATGCCCTACGGGAATTCCGGCCGAACGACTCGGAACACGAATGGATTCTGCTTGTCGATGTAGTTCCAACCGGCACCAATCTGGATGCTTCCATCGCCTCCGATGCTCACCGGTGGCAGGCCAGCCCGCAAGCTCGTTTCGAGCGGCTGCTGCGGGAAACTCGCGTCCCGACGGGCCTCTTGGTAAACGGCCGCCAGATCCGGCTTGTTTATGCGCCAAAAGGCGAATCCAGTGGCTATATCACATTCAACCTCGCGGACTTGGTACAGGTTGCCGGGAGACCCATCGTTGCTGCCTTCGTTATGCTTTTTTTCAGCGACCGCCTGTACTCGATGGCGGAAAATGAACGCCTTCCGGCAATCCTCGCGAATAGTCGCAAGTTCCAGAACCTGGTTTCCACACAACTCGCGGGCCAAGTCCTCGAGGCGCTCTACGAACTGTTACGGGGCTTTCAAGCTGCGGACGACCAGGCCCACGGCGAACTGCTCCGAGATGTAATGACGCGCGATCCTAACCACGTTTACGCCGGCCTGGTTACTACCCTGTTGCGGCTGGTCTTCATCCTCTTCGCCGAGGACCGCGACCTGCTCTCTACCGATCCGGTTTACGTGAACAATTATTCGCTCGTGGGCCTTTACGACCGGCTGCGCGCCGATGACGGCCGATATCGCGACACCATGGACCAGCGTTACGGCGCCTGGGCACAATTGCTGGCCCTCTTCCGCCTGATTTATCACGGCGGCAGCCACGGCACGATGCGCATTCCGGCTCGCGAGGGGTATCTTTTCGACCCCGACCGCTATCTTTTCCTCGAAGGCCGCCGCGAGCGTCCGGACCCTCCGGTGATCCCACGCGTGTCCGATGGCATCGTCTTTCGCATCCTCTCGAAGCTTCTCCTGCTGGATGGCGAACGCCTGAGCTACCGGACGCTCGCGGTCGAGCAGATCGGGAGCGTCTATGAGGCCATCATGGGGTTCGAGCTGCATGTGGCGGCCGGACAGTCGATTGCCATCAAGCCGGCCAAGCGAAACGGCGCCCCGGCCACCATCAATTTGGAGGCGCTCCTCGCCGTTGAGCCGGATAAGCGGCTCAAACACTTCACAGATGGCACCGACCAGAAGCTCACCGGCCAGCCGGCGGATGCGCTCAAGTTGGCGGCCAGTCTCAACGACCTGCTTGCCGCGCTCGACCGCAAAATCGCTAAGGCGGTGACGCCGAATCCGGTCCCCAAGGGCGCGATGATCTTCCAGCCTTCGAACGAGCGGCGCCGCAGCGGCTCCCATTACACTCCGAGCAGCCTCACAGGCCCGATCGTCGAGGCGGCGCTTCGGCCGGTGCTGAAGCGGCTCGGAGACAACCCTAAGCCTGAACAGATCCTTCAGCTCAAGGTTTGTGACCCGGCCATGGGTTCCGGAGCGTTCTTGGTGGAAGCCTGCCGGCAACTTGGCGAAGCCCTCGTCAAGGCCTGGCATTCGCACGATTGCTCGCCACCCATCCCGGGGGATGAAGACGAATTGCTTTACGCCCGCCGCTGCGTCGCTCAACGGTGCCTTTACGGAGTCGATAAGAATCCCCTGGCGGCGGACCTCGCCAAGCTTTCCCTTTGGCTCGCTACGCTCGCCAAAGATCATCCATTCACATTCCTCAATCACTCGTTGCGCGCAGGTGATTCGCTGGTCGGGCTCACGCGCCAGCAGATTGCCGCATTCCATTGGCTTCCGGCCGCCCAACAGACCTTCCTTGAAGAAGAACTTCGAAGGCGAATTCACCGGGTCAGTGAGGTTCGCCAGCGCATCCTCGCCGCCGCCGATGACACGCCGTATTCGGTTCTAGAAGCGAGACTCGAAGAGGCGGATGCGCCGCTTACGTGGATACGCATGGCTGGGGACGCCGCTATTGCCGCATTCTTCGCGGCCGACAAGGCTCGAGAACGTGAAAGAATTCGTGTGGCTCTTCAGGGGCAACTGCAACTCGCCGTCAAGAACCCGCTCAGGATTGATCTGGTGCAACCCATCGAGGCGGCAATCGACGGGCTGCGCAAAGGACCGAAGGGTGTTATGCCGTTCCACTGGGAGATCGAATTCCCAGAGGTATTCACGGTGGACGCGAAGGGCAAGGTGACCGGCGGGTTTGACCTGATCGTCGGGAACCCTCCGTTCATGGGCGGGAAGCGCATTAGCACGACCTTAGGTGATTCCTTTCGGGATTGGCTACCAGTGCTTCACGAGGAGTCGAACAGCAGCGCTGACCTCGTGGCCCACTTTTACAGGCGCGCGTTCGATCTGCTCAGCAACAATGCGTGTTTCGGCCTCATATCCACCAATACAATTGCTCAGGGCGACACGCGCTTCACGGGTCTGCGCTGGGTATGCACTCACGGCGGGGAAATTTATCGAGCCCGGAAGCGGTTGAAATGGCCGGGCGAAGCGGCCGTTGTCGTTAGTGTCATTCATGTGAAGAAGGGGACCACTGAAGGTCCCTATATCCTCGACGACAAGCAAGTGCCTGTAATCACCGCCTTCTTGTTCCACGCGGGTAGCCACCAAGATCCACCGAGATTGCACGCGAACTCGGGGCGAAGCTACATTGGCACGATTGCTCTCGGAAAAGGTTTCATTTTCGAGGACGGCGATACAAGAGGAGAGGCGACGCCCACCGCTGAAATGGACCGGCTTCTCAAAAAGGATCCCCGCAATGGAGAGCGGATTCAACCGTATATTGGCGGCCAGGAGGTCAATGACAGCCCTACTCAAAGCCCCCACAGATTCATTATTAATTTCGGTGACCTGACTATGGAACAGGCCCGCGAATGGCCGGACCTGTTCGAGATCGTAAAGAGCAAGGTGAAGCCGTTCCGTGACGAGCTGAAGCGAGATGTGTATAGAAACCGGTGGTGGCAATTTGGAGAAAAGCAAACGGCTCTTTACGATTCAATCGAAACGCTCGATCGTGTGCTGGTGTGTCCCATCATCAGTAATAAGCTATCCTTTGTGTTTCTTCCACCTGGCTTTGTCTATTCACACAAACTGTGTGTCCTTCCCTTTTCTACTTTCGACGTGTTCTGCTTGCTTCAGAGCCGCTGCCACGAAGTCTGGGCATTTATGTTTTCCTCGACCATGAAGGATGATCTCAACTATTCTCCATCTGATTGTTTCGAGACTTTTCCGTTTCCCGGAATCGGTACACTTCACTTACAGATGCAAGATGCCGGTCGAGATTATTATCAGTTTCGCACCGACCTTATGGCGGGAAACCGACAGGGCCTAACCGCTACCTACAATCGCTTTCATGACCCCGAGGAAGACGATCCCGACATTCTCCGCCTCCGCGAGCTTCACGACGCGATGGACCGGGCGGCCCTCGACGCGTATGGCTGGACCGACATCCAGCCCAAGTGCGAATTCTTGCTCGACTATGAAGAGGAGGAAGACGAAGAGGAAAACGGCCCCCGCCGGCGCAAGAAGCCTTGGCGCTACCGCTGGCCCGACGAAATTCGTGACGAAGTACTGGCGCGGCTGCTTGAGCTGAACCGGCAGCGCGCAATTGAGGAAGGCCAAGTTGTGGGTACAGCAGAAACCGGCGCAGGGGCCGCTGCGAAACGTAAACGAGGCAAGAAGACCGCGCCAGATCCGGCGGGCGCTTTACTGGTTGCCAGGGACCCGGCGTTATGAACCAAAAGCGAGCAGATCAGGCACACTCACAGGAGCTCTCGTATGAAGGTTGACAAACTCACGGTCGGCAAAGTATTCGACACGACAGAAAGACTTGAAGCACCTCTCTTTCAGCGCCCGTACGTGTGGGACGAAGAACGCAATTGGACACCACTTTGGGAGGCCATGCGCTCACTCGCAGACAGGCATCTCGCCGATGTGCGACCGAGACCGCATTTCCTCGGCGCTATCGTGCTCGACCAAATACCTACCGGAATGGGCCGCATTCACGTCCGCCAAATTATTGACGGCCAGCAGCGGCTGACGACGCTGCAAGTGTTCTTGGCAGCCCTCCGCGATGTCTGCGTGGGTCTCAAACAAGACCGTTACTCGCAGGCCGTCCGGCGCTTGATCGACAATGACGTGCCGCTCAGCACTGACCCCGACGATGCGTTTAAGGTGTGGCCTACGAATGCCGACCGGGACGAGTTCAAGAAGGTCATCGGTTCGGGCGACCCTGCCGCGGTGCGGCGAATTGCCGACGAGGACGCTGGCAGCTTAATTGCTCACGCCTATCTTTACTTCTTTGAGCAACTCACAAGCTGGGTCAACGCGAGTACCAGCTCCAATGTTGTGAAATATCTTGATGCTCTTTACGGCGTAGTACGCGATGAAATACTGCTTGTGGTAATCGATCTCGATCAGCAAGACGATGCACAAGAAATCTTTGAGACGCTCAACGCACTCGGAACGCCGTTGCTCACAGCTGACCTTGTGAAGAATTACTTATTCCGACTGGCCGAACGCGGCAAGGAAGACGCTGCCAGGCTTTACAAATGGCACTGGCAGGAATTCGATTCCGAGAAGGGATATTGGCGGAATGAGGTTCGTCAGGGCCGATTGAAGCGCCCGCGTATTGACGCTTTTCTTCACTACTACCTCACCTTACAGACAAAACAGGATATCAACGCCAGCCAGCTTTTCTCCACATTCAAAGACTTCGTTGGCGAGAGCAACGGCTCGACCGCGGGGAAGCAGCTTGCGGCTTTCCGTGCGTATGCCGATGTCTATAAGAGCTTTGATACGTTTCCACCGGATTCGCCTCAGGAGCTGTTTTTCTACAAGCTCGACGCGCTCGACATCAGTACGGCCCATCCGCTCTTACTGGAGGTGTTCAAGCGCTTTAACAATGCTGAGCATCGTGGCCAACTTGAACAAATCCTGACCGACCTGGAGGGCTATTTCATTCGCCGAGCTGTCTGCGAATTGACCACGAAGAACTACAACAAGCTGTTCGTTGATTTGCTAAAGGGTTGCTCACAGAACGACGATTACTCATCAGATCAAATTCGCAGGTTCCTGCTGGCCGAATCGGCAGAAGCAACTCGGTGGCCTGACGACGCTGAATTTGGAAAGGCATGGCGCGAGTGCCGAATGTACAAGCGGCTTAAGCGATCGAAGTTACGCGTCATCCTCGAGTCACTTGAACATTTTATGCGCACTGCGAAGACAGAAGCGATCAAAATCCCGCGTCAGCTTACGATAGAACATCTCATGCCGCGCGACTGGGAGCGACAGTGGCCGCTGACTCCGAGGCCGGGTATGACCTTAGATGAGGCGGGGAACGAGCGCGACGATCTGATCAACACAATCGGCAATCTCACACTCCTTACAAGAGAACTGAACCCGTCGGTTTCAAACGGAGCATGGCTCAGGAAACGCACAGAGATCCTAAAGCATAGTGCGCTCAACTTAAATCGTTTGTTGCCGGAAGAGTGGAACGAGGACTTCATTCGCGCCCGGACGGAAGAGCTCGGTGTACAAGCGGTGAAGCTCTGGGGTCGACCAGCAGAGTCCGTTTTCGCGCTAGCCGGGGCTGGTTCGTGATGTCGGGCCGTCGGCCGTTTCGGCCGCGGCTGCCACCGGAGGCCATTTGTCTATGTCTGAAAGCACGAAGGCGGTCGAAGTGAGGAGCAAACTGGTCGATGCGCTCCGGCTCGACCTGGTTGGACCCTCGGACGGGCTCGGCGATCCCAATGAAGCGCTGCCGCAGGCGCCCTCGCGCTGGTACCTGACCGGCTTCGTGGTTCCTCTCGAAGCCGGGTCATCGCAAAAGGCCGACCCACAGAATACAGACGAGCAGAGTGCAGACGAGCTGGATCAGCCCGGCGAGAGCGGCGGTCTCGACGATGACGCCAATCCCGAGCGTGCGGCCGCCCGCCAGCGGTATTTCCCGTCGTCGATCGGTCTGAGCATGATCGTTCCCTGCAACGCTTCACGGCTTGACGTTGAGGTCTCGTGGGGAGACTACAACGTGCAGACCGATGGAGGTGAAACGTGGCGACGCACACCGCGCGCGGCGGCCGTGGCCATTGTTCTTACCAAAGCAACCGAAAGGGCAAGGGAGGCTGATGTTCCGGAAAGCGGCGGCTTGAAAGTGGCCTATTTGGGAAGGCCTGTGGGCAAGCTGGCAACGAACTCCGGAGTACCCGCTGACGCGCGCACGATTTCGGTCTTTCTTGTGAACCGGCGCCCGCCCAAACCCGACGAGAAGAAAGACGAGGCTTTTGCATTCCAGGTCCAGCTTGAGGTGGCGGCCGATAGCGGTTTTCTCTCTCGCCCCAACTTGCGCAGCCTGGCGAGCGATGACTGGGATGAATGTGTTGCCGACCTTCAGTACCGCGACACCGGAGAATTCTCGGTCGGCCACAATGTGGCAACGCAAGCGTTCGTCGATGCCGGGGAATGCCGCCAGGTCCGCACCGATTGGATCCCCAAGGCCGAGGTTGAGCACGTGGCTTGGAAGGACATCCCCGGTGCCGAAATGTCGATGGACGCGCTCAGCCAAGTCCAAAGCTCCGACGATGCCGCCGCCAAGCTGAACCCCATTGCGGAGCAGTACCGCAACTGGATTGAGGCCCAGAGAGCGCTGGTACCCGACAGCCCGGCGAAGCGGCACGACACGGGGCAAGAGCTCTTGCAGCGGGCTCAGGTTGGCGCCAATCGGATTGAACAAGGCATCCGGCTGCTGACGGACCCAATGTGCCTCGAAGCCTTCCGGCTCGCCAACAAGGTAATGGCCCAGTCCGTGCGCCGGCGCCAGGGTCCGATGCAGGGAAAGCCTTTGTCGAGCGTCGCGCCGCCGACCTGGCGCCCATTTCAACTTGCGTTCCTACTGATGAATCTTCCCGGTATTGCTCAGCCTGCCAGCAAAGACCGGGAGGTGGTGGATCTCCTGTTTTTCCCGACCGGTGGCGGGAAGACCGAGGCGTACCTGGGCCTCGCGGCGTTCACACTGATCCTGCGACGCCTGCGTAATCCTGGGATCGGCTCTGCCGGCGTGAGCGTGCTCATGCGCTATACGCTGCGCCTTCTCACTCTCGATCAGCTCAGCCGCGCGGCGACGCTCATTTGCGCGCTGGAGCTAGAACGCCAGCAGGATGTGACGAAGCTGGGAGATTGGCCGTTTGAGATTGGCCTCTGGGTAGGCCGCGCTGCAACGCCGAATCGGATGGGCCGGAAGGGAGACTACGATCCCGAAACCGCAAGGCTGCGCACAATTCGTTTCATGAATAATGACAGCCTGCCCTCTCCGATTCCGCTCGAAGAGTGCCCGTGGTGCGGGACGAAATTCAAAGCCATTTCGTTTCGGCTGCTTCCCAACTCGGACGCGCCCGAAGACCTCCGCATCTCTTGCGTGAACCGCGAATGCCAATTCAGCCGCGGCGTTAACCTTCCCATCTTGGCCGTGGACGAGCCGATCTATCGCCGGCTTCCGTGTTTCATGATCGCTACAGTGGACAAGTTTGCGGCACTGCCATGGACGGGTCCAGTCGGCGCCTTTTTCGGACGAGTGCAACGGTACGACAAGCGCGGCTTTTATGGTCCATGCGATTCTCCTCAGGGCAATAAGATCCCCGGTGAACGGCTCCCGCCGCCGGACCTGATTATTCAGGACGAATTGCACCTGATTTCGGGACCGCTTGGCACGCTGGTCGGACTCTACGAAACAGCTCTTGACGAACTCTGCGTATTCGAAAGTGATGGGCATCAAATCCGGCCGAAAATAGTGGCTTCAACAGCCACGGTGCGGCGAGCCGAAAGTCAGATTCGAGGCCTCTTCAACCGGAGATTCGTCGACATCTTTCCTCCGCCCGGCCCCAACCGGCGCGACTCCTTCTTTGCCCGCGTCGTTCCTACCACTGAGCGCAACGCCCGACTTTATACGGGAGTTGCTGCGCAGGGCCGCAGTCCCAAGGTGGCAATGCTGCGTGTTTATCTGGCCCTGCTAGGAGCTTCTCAGAGATGGTACAAGCAGCTGGCGGCCGGCGGCGGCTCCTTGAATCCGGTCGATTCCTACATGACCCTCGTTGGCTACTACAACAGCCTGCGCGAACTCGGTGGCGCGCGGAGGCTGATCGAGGACGAAGTCCGGAATCGCCTGGGAGAATATTCGGCCCGAAAGCGTATAGGGGAGTCGGAGAGTCTTTTTGCCGACCGCTGGATCAAATACGAGCCGGTCGAACTCACGAGCCGGGTAAATACTGCCGACGTTGCTGAGGCGAAACGGCGTCTGGCGCAACCATTCTCAGAATCAGACAAAAACCGCGTTGACGTGGCGATAGCCACGAACATGATTTCTGTGGGCATCGACATTACGCGCCTCGGCCTCATGGTGGTCTTCGGTCAGCCGAAGACCAGCGCGGAGTACATTCAGGCCACCAGCCGCGTCGGGCGCGACCCGGATCGGCCAGGCTTGGTCGTGACGATTTTCAACGTTCATAAACCGCGCGACCGATCTCATTACGAGCGCTTCGCGGCCTACCACCAGACGTTCTACCGCAGCGTGGAGGCCACCAGCGTTACACCATTCTCGCCACGGGCCCTTGACAAGGGCTTAGCGGCGACATTAGTAGGACTGGCGAGGCAGGGACATCTGCCCATGACACCACCGCGCGGTGCAATGGAGATCCTGAACGAACGTACGCGTCTCGAGTTTGTGGTCCAGACTTTGGCGGAGCGCGCCTACGGCCACATCGATTTGTCCCCGGAGGAAAAAGAGCGGCTCCGCCAGCGGGTTCGCGTACGGGCAGTCGACTTGCTCGACGAATGGGCGAAGATCGCTCAAGAACACCAAAGAGTCGGGGCAGGACTTCAATACAACCCGACGGAGGCGGGTGCGGCCAAGCAGTTGCTGTACGACTTTCTCAGCCCGGAGGTAAGGAATCTGCCGCCTGAGAATCCGAGGATGAAATTCCGGGCAAACCGGTCTCTTCGCGACGTCGAACCCGACGTCAACATCTGGGTGAAAACGCTCGAGAACGCTGAACTGGAGGAAGAGACCGCATGAGGAACGGCAAGAAGGCGCCGGGCGAAATCCGCCAGAGCCAGCTCGTAACAACATTCGGACCGGGTTCGATGGTTGACCTGCCGAAGTACTCGGTTTTGATTGGTGGTCTCGACTTCTGGTCCGCCGGAGGGCAGTCCATTTCAGAATCGAGGCTCAGCCAGAAGTTGGCGCGCATCCTTGCAGTGCCATCCGTAGAGCTCAAGTCACCGCCGCCGGCCGACGAAGATCCCACAGCTCCCCTCACAGGAATCACCGGTTTCCAGTTTCCGGAATGGTTTATTACGCAGGACTTGGAGGAACGAAGCAGGCAGGGTGTACGCTCCCGTCTTCTCGTACATCGCAAAGCGCTGACGAAAGGAAAGTACATCGACCGAGATAGGAAGAAGCGGTCGGTGGTACCCGTGCGGTTCGTACGTGCCTGCCGCGCCGGACATATCGGTGATATCGACTGGTACGCCTTCGCGCACAATGGACCGTCGGACTGCGCCAAACAGCTGCGCCAACTGTATCTTGACGAGCGCGGCACAAGCGGGGACCTCACCGAAATCTGGGTCCGGTGCGAGTGTGGAAAGGCGGAACGCACGTTAGCCCAGGCAGCTAAGCTTCAAAACCAGGCCCTTGGTTTCTGCGACGGAGCGCGGCCATGGCTAGGACCATTTACGAAAGAAAAATGTGGAGAGCCGAGCCGGTTGTTGATTCGGTCAGCGTCTAACGCTTACTTTCCGCAGTTGATGAGCGTGATTTCGCTTCCGGAGCGCGGCGAAACAGTCCGGCGCGCCGTGGATGCTGTTTGGAGTTATCTGGAGGCAGTCGAAAACATAGATCAACTGCGGTACGAGAGGCGGAAATCTACCGTGAAAACGGCTCTCGAAGGGATCTCCGATGAGGAAGTGCTAGAAGATATCCTCAGGCGAAAGGGCGGCGGAGAGAAGGCAGAGAAATCGGTGAAGGTGGCTGAGCTTGAGACGCTGATCGCGGCCCGAGAGGAGGTTGGCGAGGACCGGCCGGAGGGTGTCTTCTATGCGCGTTCCTTGCCGCGACCGGCATGGGACCGGCCGTGGATGGAGCCGATTGAGCGCGTGGTCCTCGTCCACCGCCTCCGTGAGGTGGTAGCGCAGGTGGGATTTACGCGATTTGAGGCCGCGGCTCCTGATATCGAGGGTGAACTGGATATCGGCGTCCGCAGGGCGGCCCTGGCCCGAGAAATCACGTGGCTGCCGGCGTTCGAGAACAAGGGCGAAGGGATCTTCATACAGTTCAAGCCGGATGTCATCAAGAGATGGCTCACGAACGGGGGCGTCCAGAATCGCGCCATAGGGTTGATGACTGCCTTTAAGCTCTGGGCAAAGGAGCACCAAGGTACCAAACGCCAATTCCCGGGTCCACACTATGTGATGCTCCATTCGTTCTCACACCTTTTGATCACGGCGGTGGCGCTGGAGTGCGGTTACCCCGCCAGTTCCATCCGCGAACGCATCTATGCCATTCCTGGTGTGGGCTACGGCGTTCTCTTATACACGGGAACTTCGGACGCGGAAGGAACACTCGGCGGGCTCATCCAAGTGGGACGACGTATTCACGAAACGATCCGAAGCGCCCTGGAGCTGGGTCTCCTATGTTCCAACGATCCGGTGTGCGCCCAGCACGACCCAGCGAGTGGCCACGAATGGCGGTTCCTGCATGGCTCGGCCTGCCATGGTTGCTTGCTGATTTCAGAAACGAGCTGTGAACAGCAGAACGACTTTCTTGATCGAGCGCTCGTTGTCCGAACCGTCCAGAACGCTGGTGCTGAGTTCTTTCCTGAGGTAGCCGCGCGTGAAGAATCCGCTCCTGTCGCTAGCGCCGTCTGACCTGCGCGCACTCGCCGACGCACTGGTGGCTGGACGACTTGCGCCGCCATATTCCCCGTTCAGCCTTCAACGTGTTGTCAACAGCTCTCTCGCCGGCTCGCTTGCCAGTGGCCTCCAGGAGTTGGCCGCCTCCGGCGTCTCGCCGTCAGGCCTCTCACGCGTCCTCGAACTACTTGCAGACTCGGTTGCCACGAGACCTCGTCTCGAAGATGTCGTCGAGTTGGTGACGACCGGTCCGGACAGCGCGGCATCTGCCGGCCGCGATACCAGTGTGGTGGTTCGTGACCTGTTTCATAACGCCCAAGATTCGGTCACAGTGGTGGGATACGCAGTTCATCAAGGCCAAAGAGTCTTTGAAGCCCTCGCTCAGCGGATGACGGACCGTCCGCATCTCCACGTTCGAATGTACCTCGACATCCAACGCAACCTGGGCGACACGTCCGCTTCGACCGAGCTCGTCGCACGCTTTGCCCACAATTTCCGGACACATCAGTGGCCTGGCGGCCGACTGCCCGAGGTTTTCTACGACGTCCGATCGCTCGAACGTGAGCGGAGTAAGATGGCGGTTCTTCATGCGAAATGCGTGGTCGTGGACAATGCCGAGCTTTTCATTTCCTCGGCGAACTTCACCGAGGCCGCCCAATATAGGAATATTGAGGTCGGACTGCTGCTGCGGTCATCCACAATCGCCGAGCGTCTCTTGTCCTTGCTCAGTGACTGCGTTGCAGCGGGCGTTTTGAAGCAGGCATTGTAGGGGTGGCGGTGTGTATTGTGCATTCGATACCTGTTCCGCCCTTCCTAACGTGCGGCCTCAGGTGTTGGGAACTCCTAGCCGGATGGCCTACCCCGGAGCCGCCAGCACAGCGGTATACAATGTCTGCTTAAAGGTCTGGCTGCCGTACGTGGCGTCCGTGAGGTACCGAGCAGCCGATGGACCGCCTCATCCTTGTGAGAAAGAGGAGAGAGACTCGTGCCGATTCTATACGGGGCAGTCGCTTACCGAGATGATCTCGGATCAAAATTTGAGCGTGAGAAAGTGTCATGGGAATTGGCCAAGCACGCTGACGTGGTTGGCTGTCCAGGCGGATGCCCGGTTCAGTATGATCTTTACACCGAGATTAACGCGTCTGATGAGCAGGTCTGCTGGTACATCGATGAGATTCACAAGCGGCTTGAGGCGGAACCGAAACACGACCATGCCGAGCGAATCCAGTTCTCATGATTCTATCCGACAACGAGACCAAGGTCGATTTTCTCAACAACGAAGCGATAGCGAGGACTATCTTTACATTGCTGCGTGAGCACCCCGACCGCCCCGTGACCGTCGGCGTACATGGCGATTGGGGTGCTGGAAAATCTAGCGTGCTCGAAATGCTCGAGGTCGCGCTGGATGCGGACCATAGAGTCTTGTGCCTCAAGTTTAACGGCTGGCGGTTTCAGGGCTTCGAGGATGCGAAAATCGCTCTGATTGAAGGTATCGTCACCGGCCTAATAGAAAGGCGTCCCTTCCTCACCAAAGCCGGCGATGTTGTGAAGAACATTTTTCACCGCATCGACCTGCTGAAAGCCGCCAAGAAAGCAGGCGGCCTCGCGCTCACTGCTTACGCCGGCGGACACGGACTGGGAATGCACGCCGTCAGCATTCCCGCGGTGCTCACGGCGCTTGAGGGATGGGCTGCCGATCCGACGAAACTCACCAAGGAAAACGTCGAGTCGGTGCTGGCCGGTGCGAAGGATATCCTCAAATCTAACGCCGAAGCTGCAAATGTTCCCGAAGAGATCGCGGGCTTCCGCAAGGCCTTCGATCAGCTTCTGGAAAAGGCCGACATTGACCAATTGGTCGTCCTCATCGATGATCTGGACCGCTGTCTTCCCGACACTGCGATCGAAACGCTGGAGGCCGTTCGCCTCTTCGTCTTCACGGCGCGTACCGCCTTTGTCGTTGCCGCGGATGAAGCGATGATCGAATATGCCGTTCGCAAGCATTTTCCGGATCTGCCCGATACGACCGGCCCGCAGACCTATGCGCGCAACTATCTCGAAAAACTCATTCAGGTACCCTTCCGCATCCCCGCACTGGGAGAGACCGAAACCCGCATTTATGTCACGTTGCTTTTTGTGGGTGCCGAACTCGGCGATAACGATCCCGATTTCGCGAAGCTGATCGCCACCGCGCGGGAACTGTTGAGGCGTCCGTGGAAAGGCGGTGCGCTTGACTCGACCACCGTGAGGACTGCGCTGGGCACCAAGGCAGACCGAGCTCAGAATGCTCTGATTCTTAGCGCACAAGTCGGGCCGATTCTGGCCAGCGGGACAAAAGGGAATCCCCGGCAGATTAAACGATTCCTGAACACGCTCCTGCTGCGACAATCTTCCGCGAAGGCGCGCGGATTCGGCGAGGACGTGAAGCTACCCATACTCGCCAAGCTAATGCTCGCCGAGCGGTTCCTTCCTCGGCTGTTCGACCAGATCGCTGCGTCGGCGGCATCAACACCGGATGGTATTTGCCCAGACTTGATTCAGTTGGAAGACGACGTGTCGGATCAAAAAGAAAAATCATCCACGTCCGGCAATGTTCCTGACGAGGCGATGACGTCCCCTTACTCCAAGTCCAGAGGGAATCCCGAACCGGCAAAGCGCGAAAGCGCACAGCTAAGCGAGTGGCTTTCGTCGCAAGCGGTGCGTTCCTGGGCTCGGGTCGAACCATCCATCGGCGCGACTGATCTCAGGCCTTACCTCTTCGTCGCGAAGGATCGCAAAGACTATTTCGGACCGACGACAGCTCTTGGGCAGCTCGCCAGCATCGCGGAAAAGCTGCTCGGTTCGAAGTTCGCAGTTCAGGGACTTGAGACTGAACTGCGGCAGCTCGCTATTCCCGAAGCTGCACAGGTTTTCGACCTCGTCCGCGCTCGGATTGTCGGCTCAGATACGTTCGATACGGAACCTTCGGGGGCAGCAGGCATGGCGGTGCTCGTCAAGGCCCAGCCCGGTCTTCAGAGCAACTTACTCGATTTTCTGGAAGCTTTGCCGCCCCATCGGGTGGGCCCGTGGGCATGCAGCGGCTGGGAGGGTGTGATCAAGGATACTGACCAAAACCAGCGTTACGACCGGTTACTTGAGACCTGGAAGAGAGAGGGCGGCCCGTTGCTCAAGAGAGCGGCTGACGCGGCGCTGCGAACCCGCAGACCAGGAGTCGTGCGCTGAATGGGCACGTCCAACGCAAACGGAGGCCAACGCGGCGACACGCCTCTAATACCGAGCTGGCTGGCGGCTGACGGGAATCTTTCAACAAACCCTGCTCGTCCGGCTACGCCTCCGCCCGTAGCCCTTGCACCGGCGGTGGGGACGCCGCCACCGACGCCCATTCCCCCTCCCCTCCCTCCTGTTTCCCCGGTGGGCCCGGGCGACAGATTTACAGCCGCGCGCAACAATTTTTCGCGTTACATCAGTTCCGGCGGCAGCGATCGTGCCAGCCTCGGCCGTTCTCTCTCGTACTACGTAACCACAGCATCTGGCGGAAGCCGCACGGCCGCGCAGCGCATGGCGCGGTCACCCGCATCTGGGGCACCACTCCTTAGTCTCTTAGCCAACGCCACGGCTCAAGGTCCGCGCGAAGCATTGCGCTCACTCAACCTCGAAAGGCTTGCCGGCCAACCTATCGAACAGGTCTTCCTGGGCCTGATGGAATATGTTTGTCCGGATGGGGGCACCGTGGATGAAGGAATCGCGCGCGATGCCTTCATCGAAACCATTGCTGATCTCGCGGAAAACGGAATCACCGACTTCGACAGTTTGACTGCCGACCAGATGCAGACGATCTTCGAGCTCTATGCCACACATGCAATCGAAACACGCCTCTGTAACGATATCGGGATGAAGGCTATAACTCTTCCCGGTGATGCGGCGCAGGCTGCTTCAATCCAACAACAACTCCTAGATTTCGTGCGCCGCAGTGTGTCCGATTCGATAACTAAGGCGCGGACGGCCATACAGGCTCTCACGCCGGCTCGCGTTTTCGGATTCGTGACTCGCGTGTACGAAGAGGCTTACGCAATTTTGCAGTCGATGGGCGAAGCGGAGGCAGAAACCGCGTGAAGCGTCATGTCATCGTCGGCCGGTTCGGCAATTCCGACCGTGTAGAGATTCCGACCACTCACGGAGAACTGGCGACGCGGCTGGACTTCGTCGCGGCGTGGCGCCGCCTTGATCACGATATCGGCAGCGCGCTCGACGCCCTCTCGAAGATGGTCGTGTTTCCTTCCGAGATCGGGCTTGACCTTCTCGTTCTCGCAACGCACATACACGCTGCCGACACGCGCATCTCGCGGTCGACCGAATCTCAGGACGGCTGGACAAGGGAAATCCGCATCGTGGCTCCGGTCAGCGAGCCTACGCGATGGAATACTGCGGTACCACTACTGGAGCGTCTGACTAATTTCCTCACCGGGGACAGGTGGACTATCGGCTTCAGGGCTCGACCGGCCGGTTTTGAACGGGCTGTTCATCCCAGGCCTCGCCATCTGATTCGCCCGCCCTTTGACGCTCTTGCCTTGTTTTCCGGAGGCCTCGATAGCCTGATCGGCGCGATCGACCTTCTGGAGGCAGGAAGAACGCCTCTTCTCATCAGCCACGCCGGAGACGGTGCGACCAGTGACGCGCAAAACACTCTTGTCCACGCCCTCAAGAAGAACTATCCGAGGCGTAGTTTTGACCGCCTGCGACTATGGATGGATCTTCGAAACTGGTCAGTCAAGGATGTTCAAGTCGAAAAGACGACGCGTGGCCGGTCGTTCCTTTTCTTCGCGATCGGCGTGTTCGCGGGCACAGGGCTTGATGGCGATTTCGTTCTGCGCGCCCCGGAGAACGGCCTCATCGCGCTGAATGTCCCGCTCGATCCTCTGCGCCTAGGCGCGTACAGCACGCGCACGACACATCCTTTCTATATCGCTCGGTGGAATGAGCTCATGGGCATGCTAGGTATCCCCGGTCGAATCGAAAACCCCTACTGGGACAAAACCAAAGGCGAGATGGTGGTGAGCTGCAGAAACCGCGATTTGCTCGCCAACCTCGCGCCCCAATCCCTATCCTGCGCGTCACCGACCAAGGGCCGGTGGCAGGGCCTGAGCATCGGGCACTGCGGTTTTTGCATGCCGTGTCTGATCCGACGGGCCGCTCTCTTAGGCATCGACGATGGCACGACCTACGCCGTCGCGGATCTTACGGCCGACGAGATCAGCACCCGCGAGGCGCGCGGGCAGCAGATACGGTCCTTCCAGTACGCGATTGAGAGAATCCGGCGCAATCCGAAAGTCGCCGCTCTCGAAATCTACAAGCCCGGACCGCTTTCTGACGAATCCCCGGCTCGCCGGACAGCGCTCGCCGATGTCCATAGGCGGGGACTCGCGGAAGTGGCTAGATTCCTTGCAACCGTTCGCACAGTGCCGGAGTGATTTCTCGATGAAGACTGCTCTGATCGATTTCCACTGTCACCTCGATCTCTTCCTGGACCCGGCCTCAGCTTTCAGCGACGCTGAGGCTGCCGGCATCTACACGCTAAGCGTGACGACTACCCCTAAAGCCTGGCCAGGCAATCGCGACCTTACGCAAGGAAAGAGGCATGTGCGCGCCGCTCTCGGCCTTCATCCTCAGCTCGTGGCGGGCCGCGCCACCGAACTGAAGCTATGGGAGGAGTTCTTGCCACAAACGCGCTACGTCGGCGAAGTCGGCATTGATGCCGGTCCCCGCCATTACCGGTCTCTCGACCTGCAACAGCAGGTCTTCGCGCACGTCTTGCAGAAATGCGCTGCTGCTGGAGGCAAGATCTTAACGGTTCATAGCGTCCGCTCGGCAAAAATCGTGCTCGATCAGATCGAGACCCACTTTTCGCGCGGGGAGGGTCAGGTCGTGCTTCACTGGTTCTCCGGATCGAAATCTGAGTTGCGTCGTGCGGTTGACCTCAACTGCTATTTTTCGATAAATGCCGCCATGATGTCACACGAGCGGGGTCGTAGCCTTGTTGAGGCCGTCCCATCCGATCGCTTGCTCACCGAGACCGATGCACCTTTCACAAGCTTCAACAATCGCCCCACGGCGCCGCCCGATGTGCGAAACACGGTTAAGGCGCTTGCGGCACTACGGCGGGTGGGGTTCGAGGAGATGGCGCGGGCGATTGAGTCGAATCTGCGCACTGTGCTTCGTGGCGCGGACCTGCCTGTACAGGACTGAGATCACGATTACACAGGCTCGCGGGCTTTTCTTGCTTTTCTCGATTCGGGCGGTCCTGGCGCTGGAGTTTGAGTCCTGGAGCGCGGCGCGGAGCCCAATTTCAAGCCAGATTCTACGTGCACCCGACCCGTTCCCCAACCAGTTCTGGTACCTACTCTCAGGTTTGTCGGAGAATGACTGGCTTGTTCGCATATCTCATGGACTCGCCCACGACACTCTGATCTAATATCGACGGCTCGCCCTGGTAGACCTGTTCCGACGAACTGCAAGGAAGTTCGCAATCCGCGTTGTCGAACAACGGCCCTTACGCCCATCGCGAGGAAGTTACTCGGTTGGCCCCGGCCACGCACTTGCTGTGTAACGGCGTGGTCTCGTCTCTAGACGTCTTTGCGTCTCGCTTCAGCATGCTCGGAGAGCCCCATCCGCAATAGCGTTGATTCGGCTTGTCCGCAACGAGCAGCTTCTTGCACCGCGCCAAACTTGCTAACATCAGCGCGCTCCCCAGTGAGCATTTTGTTCAGATGCGATTGCGCTTGCCGGAGCCCACGGTGAACGGTTTGGTTCAAGTACTTTCGCTTTTTCAATTCTGGATTCCCGGCCGTTGTACATGCGCACCAACCAAGTGCGGGCGCCGCGGCGGACGATCTGATCAACTTTTCGTGCCATGGAGACACCTCCACAGCACAGCGAGCACACCAGTGGCACACTCGGCCGGTCTATGTAGCTGACTTGTTGAGGGTAGTTTAGTGAAGTAGAGCTGATCGGGGTTCAGTCTTCGCGGAACGCGAGCTTATGCGAAAACCCAAGCAAAGAAGTCGTTGGGTCCTCCTACGCAGCCTGCGCCCGCCGCTTCACGTCGCCACTGCGGAATCTCTCTACAAGGTAGTCGGTGGTTCGAAGCGAGAACGCGAGGATGGAAATGGTCGTGGTTTTGTCCGTGCAGTCCAGGAAAACGCTCGCGTCGCAGATAAACAGGTTGGGCACGCCGTGCGTCTGCCCGAAGCGATTGGTGAAGAACTTCTTGGGATCATTTCCCATGCGGCAGCAGCCGGTCTCGTGCAGGCTGTAGCCCGGCATTTCGGGTTGGTCGGCCGCGCCCAGGAATTCTCCCCCCGCCGCTTTCAGCACCTCAAGGCACACTTCCTTGGAGTGCTCCCACATGGCGAGCGTGTTCTGGTCCCACTGAAAGTGGACGCGGACCGCAGGATTGCCGAAGCCGTCGTGCACTTCGGGGTCGAGGTCGACGTAATTCGTGTCGGAGCGGAGCGAGGGCGCCTGCACGGTGAAGTCCACGGGGGTCGGATAGTAGCGCTTCACGGCGCGCTTGAACGCCGAGCCGAAACCCTCGATTTGCGAGGTGAACGACGGATAATCGCGGCAGCCACCGTCGGGGTAGACGGAATAACCGCGAATGAATTTCTCCCGGTGCGGGTTTTCCAGGTTCTGCCAGCGCGGCATCCAGGCGATCGTACTGTCGGACACGTTGTCAGGAAAACTCGGCTGGCCGAGAAGCTGGGGCAGGTAACCCCAAGCCGAGGTGCCGTAAAGATGGTCGCAGAGGTTGCGGCCGAGCTGCCCGCTGGAGTTGGCGATACCGGTGGGCCAGTGCCGCGATTTCGAGTTCAACAGAATGCCGGCTGACGCCACGCAGGACGCTGCCACCACCACGGCTTTGCCGTAGACCTCGCGCTCCTGCCTGCTCTCGCGATCCACGTAGCTCACGCCGCGCGCCAGGCCTTCGTCATCGACCAGCACGTGGCGGGCGATGGCATTGGTGCGGAGCGCGAAATTGCCCGTCTTTTCGGCCACCGGCAGGAAAAACCAAGGCGAGGAGAAGAAGGAGCCGGTGTCGCAGCCCGTGGTGCATTCACCGCAGAAGTGGCAGGCGGGATGGCCGTTGAGCGAGGTTGTGAGCTGCGCGATCCGGTCAGGGAGATACGGCACGCCCAGCTTGTCGCAGCCGCTCTTCAGAATGTAGTCGAGGCAGCGGAAGTTCATGGGCGGCAGGTAGTCGCCGTCAGGGTTGCTCGGGCGATTCTGCATCGTGCTCGCCACGCCGATCATGCGCTCCACTCGACTGTAATACGGCGCCATTTCTTCGTAGGTCACCGGCCAATCGACATCGTGCCCATCGCGGCTGGCGGCACGGAAGTCGATTTCGCCGAAGCGCGCTGATGACCGGCCCCAGAAGTTTGTCTTCCCGCCCACGGCATAGCAGCGCGGCCACATCCACTCACTGCCGGGAGCGGTCGTGTACTTGATGCTGTGTTCCCACGCGGCGTGGGTGTATTCGTTATCCATGTAACCGTAGGCTTGGGCGCGCGTACGAGGATCGCCGAAGCCGCGATACTTCATGTCCCACGGCATGCGGTGATAGCGAAAGTCCTGCTGGGGGACGAGGCGGCGTCCGGCATTGATGGCACACACCTTGAGACCGGCCTCGCAGAGCGTCTTGATCGCCATGCCGCCGCCCGCGCCCGTGCCGATCACGATCACATCGTACGAATTCTCCGCCATGAATACTCCCTGTTGAAACACCGCAGCCCGGACGCCCGCGTTACGGTTTGTCAAACCCGCGGTAGCGGCAAGTGCTGGTGCTCGGGGTCGCCGTGGTGCGGGCAGCCTGGAGACGAGGGATAGAACCTGAGCGCGGGGCAGTCGATCTGCTCCAAGCCGATTTTGGTGGTGTAGTACCCCATCATGGTGTATTCCCTCATCAGCTGAAAAAACTCCTGGCCGTCTTCCTCGCCCGGGCGGAACTTGGCTTTGTACGCTAGGTGCTCCAGTAGATCCGTCTGCCGTTCTGGCGTGAGGTCGCGGAAAGGCTTCGCGTGCAGGGCCTCCGCGCGCGAATCGAGCCAGATCAGACCGTAGCGGAAGCGGTACTGGACCTCGGGATCGCTCCAAACCATAAAATCCACGAACTCGGCGACACCAGCCTCTTTGGCGCCCGGGGTGTCGTCGGTTGGAATGATCATCTCGGCGAGGCGCTCGAGCGTGGAGTATTCCGCCAAGCTGAAAAACTGGGGCGAATAAGCGGCTGGACGAGTAGCTCCCGGATCCGGACCCCCGTGGCCGCAAGCAAAAGTCCAGCGGCTGAATCCCGGAAAGCCACTTGCCGCTGCGGCAATCGCCATGACGCGCAGCACCTCGCGCCGCTCGATCCCTTGCCCACCCATAACGAATGAACCTCCACGCCTTCAGATGGCAATGGCACGGGCCCAGACACCCGGCCCGCAGGAAGCGGCGATTATATCAGGCGGGTGAGCGCAGAGAGAGCGATTGGTTCGCGGAGACGGCGGCCAGATCTGACTGTGCGAATCAAGCGCTCGAACCGCCACCCGGAAGTCTCGCTCCACGGGTTGCCAGCGAATAAGGGTTGGGCCGTAAGCGTTCGAATGCAGGCACTGCCTGTGGCTGCGAGGTCGACTGTTCCGCCAGGGGCTCACCGGCCTGTTCTGGGAGTCGCTTGCGCGGCCTTACCCGCCCGGTTGAGAATGTGGTCACCGTGCTGACGGACCGCCCACCTCGCAAGCCTGCGCTGCTCGCAGCCTTCCTCAGCAGCGACCGCACCCTAAGCCTCGAGATTCCCGAGGGCAACCGCCTGCAGGCGGCGGCCAAGCTCATCGAATCGTCCCTCGAGAGCGAAACAGCCAGGGCTGTGCGCTTGGCATGCAATGGCTTTCTGAAGCTCGCCGCGGATTTCTATCAGGTGGGTAACCCTGGCGTTCGCGTCCTGGCGGCCCGGCCCCTTCGCAGCCGGGAAGGCGGTTGGGCCACCGAGCTGTTCGGCGACTACGATCCCCAGACCAGGCTGATCCGCGTGTGGATGCGAACCGCGGTCCGCAAGCAGGTCACCTCCTTTGGGACATTCCTAAGTACTCTGTGTCACGAATTCTGCCATCACCTCGACTGCCAGCGATTCCGGTACGCTGACTCGTGGCACACGCGCGGCTTCTACGAGCGGACCGCGGCACTATACCATCATGCCCGCGGAACGCCAGCCAAGAAACTCGTGTGGGTTCCAATATCCGGTGGACGCTGGCGCATCGACTGGGTGCGGACCCGCCGCGGCCTGTGACGTGCGCGATGGCGTACCAGTGCCGCCAGAGACTCAATGCGAGGCCCCCGGGCCCTCCTTCCGGTCCGTCGAGATCCAATACGCAATCCATGGCCAGACGTCTGCTATGCACTGAGTGTCACCAAAGTCGTAATTCCAACTGCATCCAGAATCTCTTGGAGGCGCGCTATGCTGACCGTCTGATATTCGCTCTCTTCGTACCGGCTGATCACTTGCTTGCTGACACCCAATCGGCGCGCCAATTCCGTCTGTGAGACGCCTTTAGCGATTCGGATTTTCGTGATAAAGGGCGCGATCTCATCAAGTTTCTCGACGTGCGGCAGCTTCAACTCGCCCGCCTTCAGCTCATCGTACTCGCGAAGCTCATCTTCAAGCTGCCGAATCATGCCTTCATAGCTTGCGCGGAGCACGGCACCCCGCTTAGACGGCTTCTCCTCGCCGACCTTGGCAAGCGCTCGGCGAAACCCCTCAATCTGGGCCACTGCCCGTTCCCTCTGCGCGTCGCTCTTGATCATGATTCTTGAGCCTTCACCACCTGAATTAAGCCCCGAGCCCGCCCGTCCCGGTCCCGTCGGAAGAACTCCGGAAACCCGAGCTCAGGACCTGCCTGCATCGCCGGATGAACGAAAAACTCTACCCCGTTCTCCACCCACATGCGCCATTTCGACATCCGAAGATGCGGCACGGGTAAGAGTTCGAAGTCAATCCAATACGGGTCGATCCGTTCGTACACGGCCTCGTCCGGTTCGACCCAGTACCCGTCGATGTCACCTGGGTCCGGTTTCTCGGTGCAGCAGCTTCCGTCAAGGAAGATCTGCTCCACGCCCGCCGCCCAAAGCGCCTCGACGGCGGCACGAAGTCCTTTCAAGAGCCATCGACGCCTCGGAGTGAAGCCAAATCGTGCCGCGATTTCCCCAAAGTAGCTTGATGGTCGCCGGGCGGTAGAGCGCCATTGTCAGCGTCAAACGGCGGAATCAAAAGTCTCCATTCTTTCCGATACAACAGACGTTGTCAACATCTTGGCTGTCATCCGACGTTGACATCAAATACCGGGGTGCCGTCTTCCACACTCAGGCCAACTCCAGCCCACCGAAATTGCCCTTCCGTCTCGAATACCGCGATTTGAATGCGACTCCACGATCTTCACTCAGGGCCGATACGAACAGTCTCCCCGAACGGTGCCTCTCTGCGCGAATCCGTTACCCACAGGACAGGGTATTCGGGAGCCGCCGGATAGGAATTACAACACAGGTCCGTGAGATAGATCAGGCAGACTGGCGTGACCCCGCCGTCGTCGACCCACTGGAAAACTGGGCAGAAATCGGTGCCTCCGCCGCCTTTGGGCTCAAGCCGGATCGGCTCCGACGGTCCGAACTGCTGAGCGGACTGAACTGCGGCGTCGCAGTAAACCACGTGAATCGCTTCCGGCCGTGCCTCCTCGGAAATTGCCGAGATCTCGCCCGCAAATTGCTCCAGCTCCTGTTTTCCTATCGAACCGGAGGTGTCGACGCCGATCACGATCTCACCGAGACCTCGGCGCTCAACCGACGGCAAGTATAAGCCGGAGGCGATGTAGCGGCGATTGGGCGGTGACCAGCGATAGTCAGAGGGCGTCGTGGCCGCCACGAAATCACGTAGGATCGCTCGCCAGTCCTGCCGGGATTCGCGGTTCTCGCTAACAGGCCTATCAACGCCGGCGGGTTCGCGCCCGCACGCCTTGGCTGACCGGAGCGCCTGTGCCGCCGCGATGTTCCATTCGTGCTCCTGGCGGTGCCTTTCAGCTGGCGAAGCCGGCTGACCCTGTTCGTCGATCGCGTCCAGGACCTCACCGAACCCTCCAGGACTCATCGCGCTTGGGCTTGCAGACTGGCTCGTCTCGTCTGCTTGCCCGGAAACTTCCTGGTCAGATGAACCGGGCTTCGCACTGGCCGTTCCTAGCCCTTGGCCTTCGCGCGAACCGTCGCCGCTTCCTGCGGCTCCAGGCGCATGATGCTCTTCGCGCTTTCGCTCCGCGCTACTGCCGCTGTTTCTCTGAAGCAGACGGGCGTAGATCTCCTCCGCGCTCAGGTTGTTGAACGCAGGATCGAGCAG
>Ga0335085_10002272_pt1 | contig 36520 bp, 41 predicted proteins | sample Lox_Sample_45_FD_206712 | JGI IMG/M metagenome (GOLD analysis project Ga0335085, IMG submission 206712) | Soil microbial communities from Loxahatchee National Wildlife Refuge, Florida, United States - Lox_Sample_4.5 | ecosystem: Environmental > Terrestrial > Soil > Wetlands | place: USA... | reverse complement strand
CCACGTGTTCCTGCGCCTCGGGATAGCCTCGCAACGGCGCGCGCTCGCCGACCTCGCCGAAGGCCAGGCCCCCGTAGACGCGCTCCGAGACCTCGGCGAACACGGCGGCGGCGTACGGCGCGACGTCGACGTCGAACCGCGCGGCGAGCTGCGAGATCCACTCGAGCTCGTCGGGACAAGGCGCCTCGACCGTGCGGCGAAGGCGTTGCAGACGCCCCTCGAGGTTGACGAAGGTGCCCTCGCGCTCGAGATAGCTCGTGCCCGGTAGGACGAGGTCGGCCCAGCCGGCGGAGAGCCCGCCGAACATCGAGAGCACGATCGTTGCCTCGGCCTGCTCGGCCAGCGCGCGGACGTTGTCGTCGGCCGCCGCCTCGTCTCCGGACACCACGAGCAGCCCGATCGACTCCGCCGCTTCGCTCTCCTCGTCGCAGCAGGCGGCCCAGGCGTCGGCGACGCCGCGGCCGTTCGGCGTATCGGGCAGGTTGAAGGCGCCGCAGCCGTCGCGTCCCGCGAGCCCGAGCTTCTCCGCGAGCTTCGCGACCGTCGCGCCGCCGCGGCCGCCGGGGCCGGACCAGACGAGGACGATCCGCTCGGCGTCGGCGAGGGCCGGGTCGGCCGCGTCGTCGAGGATCCGGGCGCCCTTGCGGCGGGCGGCCCTGATCCAGAGGTCGACGATCGGCGCGCGCTCGGCCACGGGCACGTCGCCGAGCACCACGACCGCCTCGGCGTCACGGATCGCCGAGAGCGGCAACCGATACGCGTCGAGGGCCCCCGAGACCTCCTCCGGCAGCATCGCCTGGTGCGACTCGAGCCCGACGCGCAGCAGCTTGCCGAGCGCGAAGGCCTGCTCGACGGTCTCCGAGCCGGAGAGCACGGTGACGATCCGCCCGCGGGCCTCGCGCAGCAGCCGCTCTGCCTCGACGAGCGCGTCGTCCCAGGAGACCGGCTGGAGCCCACTCCGACGCACACGCTGCAGGGGCTCAACGAGCCTGTCCTCGGCGCGCAGATGCGTGAACGCGAAGCGGCCCTTGTCGCAGATCCAGCCCTCGTCGATCTCGGGGTGGTTGCGGGAGAGGATCCGCTTGACCTTCCCCTCTCGCACGGTCGCGTTGACGTTGCAGCCGACGGGACAGAGACCGCAGACGGTCGGCACGTCGACGATCTCCCACGGTCGCCCCTCGAAGCGGTACTGCGTCGGAAGCAGTGCCCCGACCGGGCAGAGCTCCGTCACGTTGCCGGTGTACGCGCCCGTGTAGGGCAGGTCCTCGAAGGTCGTGATCACCGACAGTGCGCCGCGGTTGGCTGCGACGAGCTGGCCGTCCTCCGAGACGCTCTCACTGAAGCGGGTGCAGCGATAGCAGAGGATGCAGCGCTCGCGGTCGAGGGAGATCGTGGGCGAGATCGGGATCGGCTTCTCGAAGGTGAGCTTCTCGAAGCTCATCCGCGTGTCGCCGGGCCCGTAGCGGAAGGTGAGGTCCTGCAGCGGGCACTCGCCGCCCTTGTCGCAGACCGGGCAGTCGAGCGGGTGGTTGACGAGGATGAACTCGAGTGTCGCGTTCTGCGCCTCCGCCGCCATCCGGGAGGTACGCGCCGTCTTCACGACCATCCCGTCCGTCGCGGTCAGCGTGCAGGCCGCCTGCGGTTTCGGGGGCATCCCCTCGACCTCGACGAGGCACATCCGGCAGGCGCCGACCGGCTCGCCGAGACGCGGCTCGTAGCAGAAGACCGGAATCTCGATTCCCGCGGCGAGCGCGGTCTCGACCAGCCCCGTCCCCTTCGGGACGTGGACCTCGCGCTCGTCGACGGTGACACTGACCAGCTCGGTGCTCAAACTGCCGCCTCCTCGACGACCGCCGAGTGCGTGTGCTGGTCGACCGGCGCGAACAGCCCGGCGAGCTGCGAGTCCCCGCCGAACGGACAGCCGCCGTGCTCGAGATGCGCCCGGAACTCGTCGCGGAACTTCGTCACGCAACTCGCGACCGGCATCGCGGCCGAGTCGCCGAGCACGCAGAGGCACTTGCCGATGATCCGGTCGCAGACGTCGAGCGTGAGCTCGAGGTCGCGCTCGGACGCGTTTCCGTCCTCGACGGCGCGCATCAGCTGGACGAGCCAGCGCGTCCCGACGCGGCACGGCGTGCACTTGCCGCACGACTCGTGCATGTAGAACTGCGCGACCCGCAGCGCGAACTGGACCATGCATGTCCGCTCGTCGATCACCGTCACGACGCCCGAGCCGATGAAGTAGCCCTTCTTGCCGAGCGAGTCGGCGTCGAGCGGCGTGTCGAGGTCGTCCGGCGTCATGACCGGGAAGGACGAGCCGCCCATCATCACGGCCTTGAGCGTGTGTCCGCCTGGGACGCCGCCGCCGATGTCGTAGATCAGGTGCCGCGCGGTGATCCCGTGCGGCGCCTCGTAGACGCCGGGTCGCTCGACGTTGCCGGAGAGGCAGAAGAGCCGCGTGCCGGTCGAGTCGGGCGGCGCGCCGATCTTCGCGTACTCCTCCGGGCCGACGGCGAAGATCGACGGGATCGTCGTGATCGACTCGACGTTGTTGATCAGCGTCGGGGACGCGTAGACGCCTGAGATGGCCGGGAAGGGCGGCTTGGAACGTGGCTGGCCGCGCTTCCCTTCGAGCGACTCGAGCAGCGCCGTCTCCTCGCCGCAGATGTACGCGCCCGCACCGCGGTGAACGACGATCCCGACCTCGCCGAGGATGCCCGCGTCGCTCGCCTCGTCGACCGCGCCCTGCAGCGACTCGTACTCCTCGAGGTACTCGCCGCGGATGTAGATGTAGATCTGCTTCGACTGGATCGCGTGCGCGGCGATCAGACACCCCTCGACGAGCCGGTGCGGCACCTTGAGCATGATCTCGCGGTCCTTGAAGGTTCCCGGCTCGGACTCGTCCGCGTTGACGGTGATGTAGATCGGCCTGGCAATCTTGTCGGGAGTCGGGATGAAGCTCGCCTTGCGGCCGGTCGGGAAGAACGCGCCGCCGCGGCCGCGCAGGTTCGACTCGATCAGCTGCTGGATCACCGCCTGCGGATCCTCCGCGCGGGCCTTCTCGAGCTGCACGTAGCCGCCGACGGCGCGGTACGAGTCGAGGCCGCGGAGCGGCTCGCCCTCGTAGCCCGCGAGGACGAGCGCCGGTCCCTCGGCGACGCGGACCGTCGTCTCACTCATCGCGCAGCCCCTGGACGATGGCGGGCACATCATGCGGCGTCACCGACTGGCGGTACACGTGGTCGACGGCCACGATCGTCGGCGTCGAGCAGCCGCCGAGGCACTCGACCGCGCGGAGCGTGACCTCGCCGTCCGGTGTCGTCTCGCCGGGCCCGACACCCAGCTCGCGCTCGAACGCGTCGAGCACCGCCTGCGCGTTGACCAACCCGCAGCAGACGTTCGTGCACACCTCGATGGTGTGCCGGCCGGCGGGCTCGAGGCGGAACATGTCGTAGAAGCTCGCGACGGAATAGCAGTAGGCCGGCGTCACATCGAGGGCTTCGGCGGTCTCCTCGAACGCCTCCCGCGACAGCCAGCCGTGCTTCTCCTGCGCGAGCCGCAGGGCGGGCAGGACCGCCGAGTGCGTCCCCTCCGGATAGCGGGCCCGCAGCTCCTGCACCTCGTCGTAGAAGGTCGTCATCGGTCGGTGTCCCCCATCACGGCGTCGAGGGAGCCGACGACGGCGATCAGGTCGGCGACGAGCGCGTTGTGGAGGCAGGTCGCAGTCGCCTCGAGCGCGACGAACGAGGGCGCGCGGAAGTGGACGCGCCACGGCTTCGGGCCGCCGTCGGAGACGAGGTAGCAGCCAGACTCGCCGCGCGGGGACTCGACCGCGACGTAGATCTCGCCCTCGGGGACCCGGAATCCCTCGGTGACGATCTTGAAGTGGTGGATGAGCGACTCCATCGACGTGTGGAGCTCCTCGCGCGGCGGCAGCACGACCTTGCGGTCGTCCGCGATCCACGGCGCGCCTTCCAGGCGCTCGAGCCGGTCGAGGCACTGGCGGACGATCTTCGTCGACTCCGCCATCTCGTCCATCCGCACGCGGTAGCGGTCGTACACGTCGCCGTTCGGATAGACCGGCACGTGGAAGTCGACCTGCTCGTAGTGGAGGTACGGCTGGTCGCGGCGCAGGTCCCAGTCGACGCCCGAGGCGCGGAGGTTCGGGCCGGTCTGCCCGAGCGCGACCGCGTCCTGTGCCGACAGGACGCCGATCCCCTGCGTTCGCTCGAGCCAGATCTCGTTCCGGTCGAGAATGCCCTTGTAGTCGTCGAGCGCGTGCGGCATCCAGTCGACGAACTTGCGGCACTCCGGAAAGAAGCCCTGCGGGATGTCCTCGGCCAGCCCGCCGACCTGGAAGTAGCGGGTGTGCATCCGCTGACCCGTGACCAGCTCGGACAGGTCGAGGATCGTCTCCCGCTCGCGGAAGCAGTACCAGAACATCGAGATCGCCCCGAGCTCGAGGGCCGACGTGCCGAGGAAGACGAGATGCGAGTGGATCCGGTTCAGCTCGCAGAGGAGCATCCGCATCCACTTCGCCTTGGTCGGCACCTCGAGCTCGAGCAGCTGCTCGACCGCGAGCACGAACACGAGCTCGTTGTTCTGGTAGCCGACGTAGTCGATCCGCTCGGGGAAGGTGATGCACTTCCAGTACGTCTTCGACTCCATCGACTTCTCGAACCCGGTGTGCAGGTAGCCCACAACGGCCGAGACGCCGACCACCTCCTCGCCGTGCAGGTCGACGATCAGGCGCAGGACGCCGTGGGTGGAGGGATGGTTCGGGCCGAAGTTGACCTGGAGGACGTCCTCGCTCGAGCGGAGCTCCTCGGGAACGTCGAGGATCGTCGGCACGCGCGGCGGGATCCGCGTGCCTTCGTACGTCGTCGGACGATCCGCCGTCGCGCTCATTCCGCGTCGCTGAAGCGGACGGGTTCGCCGCCGATCGGATAGTCCTTGCGCAGCGGATGGCCTTCCCAGTCCTCGGGCATGAGTAGCCGCTCGAGGTTCGGGTGGCCGTCGAAGACGATGCCCATCAGGTCGTACTGCTCGCGCTCGTGCCAGTCGCAGGTCGGCCAGACCGAGACCACGCTCGGCACGTGCTCGTCCTCGTCGACCCAGCAGCGAAGGCGGGCGCGCGGCGCTCCCTGTCGCAGGGCGAGCAGGTGGTAGCTGACCGAGAAGCGCTTCGGCTTGACCTCGGGGAGCGCCTGGAGCCCCTGCGTCATCGGGTGCATCAGGTCGCGCCCTGATGCCGTGCCGATGTAGCCGGAGACGCCTTTGTCGCCCCAGCCGAGGTAGTCGGTCGCGACGACGTCGACGCACATGTCGAAGCCGAGCTCGTCACGCGCGTGCTCGCACGCCTCGCGGATTCGCCTCGGCTCGACGGTGATCGTCGGCATCTCCGGCCCGTCGCGGTGCGAGACGTAGCCCGGCAGGCGCTGCCAATCGGTCATGTGGCCACTCCGACACGCTCGTACGCGGGTGGGACGCCGGCGAGATGCGCCTCGTGGAGCCGGATGATCCCCTCCATCAGCGCTTCCGGCCGCGGCGGGCAGAACGGGATGTAGATATCGACGGGGACGATCCGATCGACACCCTGCAGAATCGTGTAGTTGTTGAACATCCCACCCGAGCTCGCGCAGACGCCCATCGCGATCACCCATTTCGGCTCGAGCATCTGGTCGTAGATCTGCCGGAGCGGCTGCGCCATCTTGTGCGCGACGCGGCCCGAGACGATGAGCAGGTCGGCCTGGCGCGGCGAGGAGCGGAACGCCTCCATCCCGAAACGCGCGATGTCGTAGCGCGCGGAGACGATCGACATCATCTCGATCGCGCAGCAGGCGAGGCCGAACGTGTCCGGCCACATCGACTTCGTCTGCGCCCAGCGCACCGCCTTCTCGAGCGTCGTCAGCCCGAGCGCGCGCTCGAGCTCCTCGGCGCCCATCGCCTCCTCGAAGCGCGACGGCCCCTTCGTCGGCCAGAGCAGGCGCTCCGACTGGAGACCGTAGTCGCGTAGGCGCGGCGGCTGCTCGTCAGCCATCCAGGCTCACCAGTTGAGGGCGCCCTTGCGCCAGATGTAGACGTAGGCGACGAGCAGGATGAGGATGAAGAACGCGAGCTCCGCGAAGCCGAACCAGCCGAGCGCGTGGAGCTGGACCGCGAGCGGGTAGAGGAAGACGATCTCGATGTCGAAGACGATGAACAGCATCGCCGTCAGGTAGAAGCTGACGCTGAAGCGCTGCTGCGGCAGCGGGCCGGTGGAGACGCCGGACTCGAACGGAACGGTGCGCGAGCGGGTGCGCTTCGCCGGCCTCTGCGAGAACGCGAACGACATCCACATCATCGAGGCCGGGATGACGAGCGCGAGAATCCCCCAGATCAGGAATGGCAACCAGCTGTGGAGCATCTACCTCGCGCGTCTCCCCTTACCCACTCACCGAATCGGTGACGTTATCAATGTCGCCAGAGCTGCACTTGCGGGTACCGAATCCCTCTAGCCGTGCGTGCAGCGGCTGTTACAAAGTCAGGTCCTTCGGAGGCTCGGGGAAGCGGGTGCGAGGGAAGCACATTGCTACGATGCGACGCAGATGGAGATCCAGGAGCGGACCGAGAACATCGTCTCGCTGACGCCTGCGGCGGCGGCGAAGATCCGTGACCTCATGGCCTCGGAGGAGGACGTGTCGGTTCTGCGCGTCGCCATCGAGGGCGGCGGCTGCTCGGGGTTCCAGTACGGCCTCGGTTTCGACCGCGGCGCCCAGCAGGGCGACCACGAATTCGAGTGCGAGGGCGTCAACGTCGTCGTCGATCCTTTCAGCGCGCCGTACCTCATGGGCGCGCAGGTCGACTACCTCGAGACGATCCAGGAGGCCGGGTTCAAGATCGAGAACCCGAACGCCGTCGCCTCGTGTGGTTGCGGCCACTCGTTCCAGGTGGCCGAGGGTGAGGCGCCGGAGGACGCAGCCGGCTGCGGCTCTGCTTGTTCTCACTGACGCGCAAGCGCGTCAGTGGCGGCTGCGCCCATTAGCCGGCGCTGCTGGTGTCACCCCACTAGCTCGAGGAACCTGGGGTCCTCCCGGAGCGACGCGAAGTCGTCGTCTGAGCGTGCGTTCTCCTTGAACCTCGGCCATCCGTCGACGGCCTGGCCGAGCGTGTCGAGCGCCTCGTCGCTGCGCCCGAGCAGGCTCTGCATGCAGGCGATGTTGTAGTAGAAGAGCGCGTTCCCCGGGTACTTCTCGAGCGCCACGTGGCACGCCGCGAGCGCACCCTCGTAGTCCTTCGCGTTGTAGTGCTCGAAGAAGTCGTGGAGCTCGGCCCCAGGCGGCAGCCGGTAGGCCTCTCCACGCCGGCCGCCGATGGAGAGCACGATCGTCTCGTCGCTCGTCGCGACCGCCTTGCGCGTCGTCCCCGGCTGGACGAAGACCACGGTGCCGTGCGGCGCGTCGATCTCCTCGCCGTCGAGCGTGAACGTCGCGTCTCCCTGCACGACCACGTACAGCTCCTCCTGGCCGTCGGCCCCGGGGCCGAGCTCGTCGTGCTCGCCGACGACCGTTTCGCCGGCTTTCGCCTGGTACGCCGCACTCGCGCCGAAGGCGCCTATGTCGAGCGTGCGGCGGAGGCCGATGAACACCCGCTCGTCGTCACCCTCGCGTGCCTTCTCGGGAAGTGAAAGAACGCGATACGAAGTCTCTGTGGTTGCCATTGCGACCTCCTCGCAGTTCGGGTCTGGGGCGTAGTCCCGCTCAGTCGGGCCACGCGGTCCTCATGGATGTACCGGGCGAGCTGGGGGTCGAGCGGGTACGTGGCGGGCCTCCTCCTTTGACATCGAGTATCTTGATAGCGAGAGATTAACAAGGAGCTATCTTGACGTCAAGGGAAATGTGGTGAACAATCGGAGAATGCCCAGGGGTAGGAAGAGTGGCGAGCGCGACCACGTCGACAGCTTCCTCGAGGAGATCAGCGCCGACCTGCCTGCCGATCTCGATCTGACGGTCGAGGGGATCGTCGACCGCATCGGCGGGATCAACCGGCGCATCAGATGGATGCACGACTCGACGCTCGACGAGCTCGACCTCACGATGAGCGACTGGCACGTGCTCACGGCCCTCCGGTGGGCCGGCGATCCCTACCGTCGCAAGGCGGGGGAGCTCGCACGACGCGCGGACCTTACGAGCGGGGCGATGACGAGCCGGCTCGACGCCCTCGAGAAAGAGGGGCTCGTCCGCCGTCTACGCGACCCCTCCGACCGGCGCAGCGTGCTCGTCGAGCTGACGGAGAAGGGCCGGCGGAAACACGAGCAGACCTTGGGCATCCAGGCAAAGAAGGAGGCGTTGCTCGCGGAGGCCCTCACCGACCGCGAGAAGGAGCAGCTCAACGGGCTCCTGCGCCGCGTGATGATCACGCTCGAAGACCGCTATCCCGGCAAGCCCGACTAGCCGGCCGACTAGAGTCGGCGCAGTCATGCGCGTTGCGGTCGTGGGATCGGGTCCGGCGGGTTTCTACGCCGCCGGCGCATTGCTTTCGGCCGATCTTCCGGTCGAGGTGGACATGATCGAGCGGCTGCCGACGCCGTGGGGGCTCGTGCGGCTCGGGGTTGCGCCCGACCATCCGAAGCTCAAGACCGTCTCGCGCGCATTCGAGCGGATCGCCGACCAGCCTGGCTTCCGCTTCCTCGGCAACGTCGAGTTCGGCCGCGATCTACACCACGCCGACCTCGTCCGCCTCTACGACGCCGTCGTCTACGCGGTCGGTGCCCAGACCGACCGCCGGCTCGGCGTCCCGGGGGAGGACCTTCCGGGATCGTGGGCGGCCACCGAGTTCGTTGCCTGGTACAACGGCCATCCCGACTATCAGCAGCTCGACTTCGACCTCGCCGTCGACCGCGCGGTCGTGATCGGGAACGGGAACGTGGCGCTCGACGTGGCCAGGATGCTCGCGCTCACGCACGAGGAGCTCGCACCGACGGACGCGACGGACGCGTCGATCGCGGCGATCGAGAGCTCGCCGATTCGCGAGATCCTGGTCGTCGGCCGGCGCGGGCCGGCGCAGGCGGCGTTCACGACCCCGGAGCTGCAGGAGATGGGCGAGCTCGCCGGCGCCGACGTCGTCGTCGATCCGGCCGACCTGGACGGGGCACAACCGCACGACACGAACTCCGAGCGGAACCTCGCCGTGCTCCACGACTTCGCAGTGCGCGAGCCGGTGGGCAAGCCGCGCCGGGTGGTCTTCCGGTTCTTCCATTCGCCCGTCGCGATCCTCGGGGAGGAGCGGGTCGAGGGAGTCGAGCTCGTCCGGAACGAGCTCGACGCGAACGAGCGGGCGGTGCCGACGGAGACGCACGAGACGGTCCAGTGCGGGCTCGTCTTCCGCAGCGTCGGCTACCACGGCGTCGAGCTCCCCGGCGTCGTCTTCGATGCCGTCAGCGGCACGATCCCGAACGAGCGTGGACGCGTCGAGCCCGGCGTCTACTGCGCAGGGTGGATCAAGCGAGGCCCGACCGGCGTGATCGGCACGAACAAGAAGGACGCGGCCGAGACGGTCGAAATCCTGCTCGAGGACGCCGCTGCGGGCCGGCTCGCTCCCAGGCCCGACGCGACGGCGGCCGCCGTCGACGCGCTGCTTGCCGAGCGCGGGGTCCCGGTCGTCGAGTACGCCGGCTGGACTGCGATCGACGAGGTCGAGTGCGCCGCCGGCGAGAAGAGCGGCCGCCCGCGAGTGAAGCTCTGCTCGTGGGCCGAGCTCCTCGCCGCCGCCGAGCGCGTCGCAGCCGGCCCCGGCTAGCCGCGGCTCGCCGGCCGCCGCGTTCCGGGCGACTCCCCCCGTTTGGGGGAGTGCGACTCACCCACGGTGGGCCGATGGACCTGGCGTGGAGCATCTCGTCGTCGAATGTCTCCAATGTGGCACCACCCGGATTGCGGAGCGCGATCGCTTCAACCACTTCGAATCCCCCGAGTGCCCCCAGTGCGGCTACCTCGGCTGGACTCCGGTGCTGGACGCGACCGAGACCGAGTGCCCCGTTCCGCACGGGAGCGGCCGCCGCGAGCAGCGGCCGCTCCCGTCCGTCGCGTAGCTTCGCTCGCGCGGCGCCGGCCACCGACGCTCCCCTACACTCGTCTGCGTGGCGAAGACCGAGGAGCGGCGTGAGCTGTGGGGTGGTGAGACCGCGAAGGCGGTAGCGAACTTCCCGGTCTCGGGGGAGCCGATCCCGGCACCGGTTGCGCGTTGGCTCGGCCGGATCAAGGGCGCAGCGGCGCGCGTCAACGCCGAGCTCGGCCTGCTCGACGCCGAGAAGGCGGAGCGGATCGCGGCCGCTGCGGCGCGAATCGTCGACGGCGAACTCGACGACCAGTTCCCCATCGACGTCTTCCAGACCGGCTCGGGCACCTCGTCGAACATGAACGCGAACGAGGTGATCGCGACGCTCGCGGGTGAGGACGTCCACGCGAACGACGACGTCAACATGGGCCAGTCGTCGAACGACGTCTTCCCGTCCGCCGTCCATCTCGCGGCGCTGGACGAGATCTCGAACGACCTGCTGCCGGCGATGGAGCGCCTCGCCTCCGCGCTCGAGGCGAAGGCGCAGGAGTTCGACGAGGTCGTCAAGTCGGGACGGACGCACTGGATGGACGCTGTTCCGGTCACGCTCGGCCAGGAGTTCGCGGGCTACGCCGCGCAGGTGCGGCAGGGCATCGCGCGCGTCCGCGACGTGCTGCCGCGGCTCGGGCAGATTCCGCTCGGCGGCACGGCGACCGGCACAGGCCTCAACACGCATCCGGAGTTCGCGACCCGCGTTCGCGAGCTGCTTGCGGGCGAGACCGGCCTCGAGATCTCGCCGCCGGCCGATCCGTTCGAGGCCCAGGCGGCGCGCGACGGGATCGTCGAGGCGTCGGGTGCGTTGAAGACCGTCGCGGTCTCGCTCACGAAGGTCGCGAACGACATCCGCTTCCTCGGTTCCGGCCCGCGCGCAGGTCTCGCCGAAATCGCTCTCCCGGAGCTCCAGAAGGGGAGCTCGATCATGCCGGGCAAGGTGAATCCCGTGATGCCGGAAGTCGTGACGCAGGTCGCGGCGCAGGTGATCGGGAACGACGCGGCGATCGCGATCGGAGGCATGCAGGGGCACTTCGAGCTCAACGTCTTCGTGCCGCTTCTCGCCCGCAACATCCTCGATTCCGTGAAGCTGCTCGCGAGTGCCTGCCGCCTCTTCTCCGAGAAGTGCGTCGACGGGATCGAGGCGAATCGCGAGAACTGCGAGCGCTACGCCGAGCTGACCCTGTCGGCCGCAACTGCGCTCAATCCGTACATCGGCTACGACCGAGCGACCGTGATCGTGCAGGAGGCAGCCGCTTCCGGCCGCTCGCTCCGTGAGGTCGCCCGGGAGAAGGGCATCGAGGAGTCCGTGCTCGACGAGGCGCTCGACTACCGCAAGATGGCGAAGCCACACGGCTAGGCTCCCCCAGGACGGGGGGTTCTGGCTTGCATTCGGGGTCCTTCTGAACGAGAATTCGTCGCGTACGGGGCCGGTTCTAAGGGGGCCGGTCGGAAAGCCCGACTCGGGACAAAAGAGAGGGAAAGATCGTGGGAACGACTCACACTCCACGGCGCGGCCGCACGCTCGTCGGCGTGGGAGCGCTCGCCGTCCTTGCAGCGATCGTCGCTGCACTCCTCGGCGCGTCCGCCTCGAAGGCCTCCGCGCCGGCACCGCACCAGATCAACGTCCAGCCCCAGATCTCCGGGCCGCAGACGCTCAAGCCCGGCACGGCCAGCTTCGGCTGCCAGGGGAAGCCGATCGACGGCTCACAGGGGATCGTGTGCTATTCGCCCAACCAGATCCAGCAGGCGTACGGCTTCTCCCCGCTGCTCCACAGGGGAATCGACGGCACGGGCCGCACCATCGTCATCGTCGATGCCTTCCAGGACCCGTACATCCAGTCCGACCTCGCAACCCAGGATGCGACCTTCGGGCTGCCGGCGGCGAACTTGACCGTCCACGTCATGCCCGGCACTCCGCCCTTCGACCCGACAAACGCCGACATGGTGGGTTGGGGCGGCGAGACGACGCTCGACGTCGAGTACGCGCACGCCATGGCTCCCGGGGCGCACATTCTCCTCATCTCGGCGAAGAGCGACTACGACACCGACCTCTACGCGGCCGAGAAGTGGGCCGTCGACAACAACGCGGGCGACGTGATGTCGCAGAGCTTCGGCGAGAACGAGGCCTGTGTCGACCCGACCGTGTTCTCGGCGTGGCAGAGCCTCCTCAGGCAGGCCACCAACCAGAGGTGGACCGTCTTCGCCTCGTCGGGCGACAGCGGCGCGGCGCAGTTCAACTGCGCAGGGACCGCGCCGGCCCTCGCGCCGGGCTTCCCGGCCGTGGATCCGAACGTGACCGGCGTGGGCGGCACGACGCTCGCGGCGGACATCAACGGGAACTACGGCAGTGAGACCGCTTGGACCGAGGGGATCTTCGCCGGCTGCAACCCGCCGGACGACGACGACATCAACTGCAGCGGCGGCGGCTTCAGCACGATCTTCCCGCGGCCGTTCTACCAGCCGGTCTCGCCGGCGGCGACAGGCGCCCAGCGCTACGCGCGCGGCGTGCCCGACGTCTCCTACGACGCCGGTGTCAACGGCGGCGTGCTCGCCCGCTGCAGCCCGTGCAACATCGAGTACGGCCTCGATCCGTCACTGCCCTACTTCTTCATCTTCGGCGGCACCAGCGCGGGCTCACCGCAGTGGGCGGCGCTCGCCGCGGATGCGGATCAGTACGGCAGCCACCGGATGGGCAACATCAATCCCGCCCTGTACTTCATGCGTGGCTCCGCGCTCTACAACACGGCGTTCCACGACGTCAAGACCGGCAACAACACGGTCGCCGATCTCGGCGGCGAGGGCTACTTCGCCGCCAAGGGCTGGGATCCGGTCACGGGTCTCGGCTCGCCGAACGCGAAGCAGCTCGTGCCCGCACTCGCCGGAGTGACGCTGCTGTTGCACTGATCGACCGCACAGCTTCGAGAACGACGGGGCCGCGCGAGCGGCCCTCGTCGTTTTCTACGACGAGATCGTGAAGTGTCCGGTGTAGTGGAAGCGGCCGTCGGTGACGGAGACCGCGTACGTGCCGGCCCGGCTCGGATTGCCGAGCCGAGCCGTCTTGTCGAACCTCACCCGCAGCTTTCCGAGGACGATGACCATGCACGTGACGCCCTTCACCGGCGGCGGCTCGACCGCGACGGAGACCGTCTTGCCCGAGGCGTGAACAGCCTTGACGTGGCCCGCGCTGAGATGAACGGCGCCCGTCGGGATCGAGGACGGCACACGCTCCGCGGCCGGGAACGTGATGGCGATCGTCGCGGGCTTCGGGCGTCCGCAATAGAACGTGTGGCGGACGTTGAGCTTCACCGCGGCTCTCGCCCCCGGTGTGGCGGGCGAAACGCTGATCGTTGCGCCGGCCTGCATCGGGCTCGCGGCGTACGCGGCTGCGGCTCCCAGGACCAGGAGGGCAGCGACTGCTGCGACGGTACGTCTCACGACGTCTCGAGGGTAGCGCCGAACGATCCGGACTGCCGGGATCAGTACGCGACCGCGCCGCTACCCGCGGCAGCGTGCTTCTGCTCGTCGGCTCGGTAGCTCGAGCGCACGAGCGGCCCGGAGAAGACCGAGCCGAAGCCCAGCACCTCGCCCTGCTCGCGGAACCAGCGGAACTCGTCGGGATGTACCCAGCGGTCGATCGGCGCGTGCTTCGAGCTCGGCTGGAGGTACTGACCGATCGTGACGACGTCGACTCCGTTCGTGCGGAGCTCGCGCATCGTGTCGACGACCTCGTCGTTCGTCTCGCCGAGGCCGACGATGATCCCGGACTTCGTGAGCACGGGATAGTCGGCAACCTCCTTCGTCCGTCGGAGCAGCCACAGCGCGCCGTCGTAGCTCGCCTTCGCGCCGCGCATGCGGGCGTGCAAGCGGCGCACGGTCTCGATGTTGTGGTTGAAGACGTCGGGACGCGCCGCGAGCACGGTCTGCAGTGCCTCCTCCTCGACGCCGAGGAAGTCCGGCGTCAGAACCTCGACCGAGGCGCCGGGCAGCTTCGACTTGAGCGCCCGGATCGTCGCCGCGTAGTGGCCGGCGCCGCGGTCGGGGACGTCGTCGCGGTCGACGGAGGTGACGACAACGTGCTTGAGCCCCATCTGCGCCGCCGCCTGGGCGAGCCGCAGCGGCTCGAGCGGGTCCGGCGGCGCCTCGGGCCTGCCGGAGTGGACGTAGCAGTAGCGGCATGCGCGCGTGCACGTGTCGCCGAGAATCTGGAAGGTCGCCGTGCCGCGGCCCCAACACTCGGCGATGTTCGGGCACCTCGCTTCCTCGCAGATCGTGTGCAGCGAGAGCCCGTGCACGAGCTTCTGGACGTCGAAGTACGAGCCGTCCTTCGAGGGCGCACGCACCTTCATCCATTCGGGCCGGCGGGGCCGTTCGGCGACGGGAAGCGATGAGCTCATGGCGGCGTTCCAGTCTATGTGGCGTAGGGGGACCGACCGCTGCTAGCCTGAAACGGACTCTGCAGTCCGCTTACGAAGGAGCCTGATGCCGCGCCATTCCACGAATCCCTGGGTCGTACTCGTCATCATCTGCCTTGCGCAGTTCATGGTCGTCCTCGATGCGACGATCGTGAACGTCGCGCTGCCGCACATCCAGTCGGCGCTCGGCTTCAGCGAGGCGAGTCTGCAGTGGGTGATCAACGCGTACACGCTCGTCTTCGCCGGCTTCCTCCTGCTCGGCGGACGCGCGGGCGACCTCCTGGGACGGAAGCGGCTCTTTCTCATCGGCCTTGTCATCTTCACCACGGCGTCCTTCCTGAACGGGATTGCGAGCACGTCGGGAATGCTGATCGCCTTCCGCGCTCTGCAGGGCCTCGGTGCGGCGCTCATCTCGCCGGCCGCGCTCTCGATCATCTCGACGACCTTCGACGAGGGAAAGGAGCGGGCGCGGGCGCTCGCCGTCTGGGCGGCGATCGCGATCGGCGGCTCGGCGGTCGGGCTCGTGCTCGGCGGCGCGCTGACCCAGGCGTTCTCCTGGCGCTGGATCTTCTTCGTCAACGTCCCGGTCGGCATCTTCGCCTTCTTTGCGGCGCTGCGGCTCGTGCCGGAGTCGAAGGACGAGCACGCGCACAAGGGGTACGACCTCGCGGGTGCCGTCTCCGTCACCGGTGGGCTGATGGCGCTCGTCTTCGGACTCGTCCACGCGGCCGAGCACGGTTGGGGCTCGACGGTGACGATCGCCTCGTTCGTCGCCTCCGCCGCGCTCATCGTGAGCTTCGTCCTGATCGAGCAGCGCTCGGCCGAGCCGCTCGTCCGGCTCTCGATCTTCCGCACCCGCTCGCTGACGACCGCGAACCTGTCGATGTTCCTCGCCTTCTCGGGGATGTTCGCGATGTTCTTCTTCAACACGCAGTACATCCAGCGCGCGCTCGGCTTCGGCCCGCTGAAGGCAGGGGTCGCGTTCTTGCCCTTCACGGCAGGAATCATGGTGTCGGCGGGGCTCGCGTCGGCGCTCGCGCCTCGGATCGGCGTCAAGCCCGTCACGGCCGTCGGCATGGTGCTGACGATCCTCGGGCTGCTCCTCTTCGCCCGGATGCCGGTCGACGGGTCGTACGCGTCGGACGTCCTCCCGGGGATGATCCTGGCCTCCCTCGGGATGGGCGCCATCTTCATGCCGTTGACCCTGGTGGCGACGACGGGCCTCAAGAACGAGGATCAGGGGCTCGCGTCCGGGCTCTTCAACACGTCGCAGCAGGTCGGCGGCGCACTCGGGCTGGCGGTTTTGACCACCATCGCCGTCGGTCACACGAGCGATCCGACTTCGATCTCGGATGTCGTGCACGGCTGGCACTACGCCTTCGCGGGGGCCGCCGTGTTCGTCACCTTGAGCCTCGTCGTCCTGCTCGCGCTCCTGCGCAAGCGCGATGTGGCCCGGATCGAGGCCGAGGCGAGGACCGACGACGAGCCGGTGTTCGTCAGCTGATGACCGAGTTGCGCGCCGACGCGCGGCGCAATCTCGAGCGGGTGCTCGACGCGGCAAGCGAGGTGTTCGCCGCGTCGGGCCCAGACGCGAGCATCGACGAGATCGCTCGGCTCGCGGGAGTCGGTCACGGAACGGTCTTCCGCCGCTTCCCCACGAAGGACGACCTCATGTTCGCCGTGATCGAACGACATGTCGCCGAGATGCAGGCGCTGGCGGAGGAAGCGATCGAGGCCGACGATCCCGGCGAGGCGTTCTTCGATTTCGTCCACCGTGTCGCGGAGCTGAGCATGCGGACGCCGGGCCTCCACCGGTGCGTCGTCCATTGCGGGAGCAAGCCGGGCGCCGCCGAGCTCGAGCAGCTCGTCGCTCGGATCGTCGCGCGCGCCCAGCGCGCCGGTGCGGTGCGGCGGGACGTTGAACCGGCCGACGTCCAGCTGCTCGTGCGCTCCGCTCTGACCTCGGCGCCGCCGGGGCAGTGGCGACGTTACCTCGACGTCGTCCTCGACGGGCTGCGCGCTTAGAGTCCGGAACGATGGTTCCCGAGGCGCCGCTCGAGCAGACGGAGCACGGGCTCGTCCCGGCCGGCGAGGGCTGGTTCGTGCTCAACGCGAGGGACGCCCGCTGGCACCTGGAGGGCCCTGGCGGACGGATCACGTTTTTCGAAGGCGACCGCGCCGGGTTCGAGCAGCTCGGGTTCAACGTGAGCATCCTCGACCCGGGGCAGCCGATGTCGATGTACCACTGGGAGGACGACCAGGAGGACTTCCTCATACTCTCGGGCGAGGCCGTGCTCGTGGCCGAGGGGCAGGAGCGGCCGCTTCGCGCCTGGGATCTCGTGCACTGTCCGGCCAAGACGAATCACGTGATCGTCGGCGGCGGCCGCGGCCCGTGCGTGATCGTCTCCGTCGGCTCGCGCCGCGCGGGTGACGACGGGGGTGCGTATTCGGTCGACGCGACGGCTGCGAAGCACGGCGCGTCGGTCGAGGAGGAGACGACCGACCCGGCTGTCGCATACGCACGCTTTCCCGAGCGGCGCGCCACAACGTACGAGGAGGGCTGGCTGCCCTAGGGAGCGACGCGGCGCGGCGGGCTGCGGCCTAGAGTTCTGCGGATGGCCTGGTTCGTCCGCAACCTCGGTGACCTGGAGTGGGCCGACCGAGGTCCGCGCGGCTTCATGGCCGAGATCGTCACCGACGACGACGCACAGGTGCATGCCAACGTCTTCGTCCTCGGGCCCGGCGAGCCGATGTCGATGTACCACTGGGAGGCAGACCAGGAGGACTTCCTCGTCCTCTCTGGGGAGGCGCTTCTGATCGTCGAGGACGAGGAGCACCGTCTCCGGCAGTGGGACTACTTTCATTGCCCCGCGCCGGTGCCGCACACCATCGTGGGCGCCGGAGAGGGACCGACCGCGATCCTCGCGCTCGGTGCGCGCGAACACCAGCGTGGACCGGACTGGGGCGGGTATCCGTACTCCCAGGTCGCGATGAAGCACGACGCGAGCACGCAGGACGAGACGACGGACGCCGACGTCGCGTACGCGCGCTTCCCCGATAGGCGGCCCGGCACGTTCCGCGACAGTTGGCTCCCGAGCTGAGCTAGATCACTCGAGGCGGCCGCCGAGAGTGCTGAGCGGGCCGTAGAACTCGACGAGGTTGCCTTCGGGGTCCCGCACGTAGACCGTTCGCATCCCCCACGGCTCATGGTCCGCCGGCGCCGCTGCGAGCTCTACCCCGAGCCCTTGCAGACGTCGCGCTTCTTCATCGACGTCCTCGACCGAGACGCACAACATCGCATGATCGTCCGCCGACCGCTCGGAATCGACCGGTCGTCCCAGTGCTTCGAGCATCAGCGCTCGGTCGAACAGTCCGAGATACCTGTCGCCGCCGAGCTCGAACTCGGCATACGGCCCGGCCGTGCCGGGCGCATATGTCGTCGGCAGGCCGACCACCTCTCTGTAGAAGCGGAACGTCTTCTCGAAGTCGGCGACGAGCAGTCGGAAGTGGGACGCGACCATCCGCTTAAGTCGTCACCTCGGCTTTTCCGAACGAGGCGTGAACGGGCTGGGCCCAGAGCCCCGCCCCGTCCTCTGCGGGCAGCTCCTCGAGCTCGAGCCCGAAGACCTCCTCGAGCGCGGCGATTGCGTGGGGCCGCACTTCGCGGACCGCCACCGGCCGCTCGAGCTCTCGCGCGATCGTCGTGAACATCGCGTCCTCGAGCCCGCAGGCCGTGATCCAGTCGGTGAACGGCGCCGGATCGAGGTCGACGTTCAGCGCGTAGCCGTGCGTCGTGACCCAGCGTGAGACGTGGACGCCGATCGACGCGATCTTGCGCGGCGGGCCCTGCAGCCAGACGCCGGTCAGCCCCTCGAGCCTGGTGCCTTCGACGCCGACCCGCACGAGTGTGCCGATCAGCGCCTCCTCGAGGTCGCGGACGTACTGCTTCACGTCGCGGCCGTGCCGCCTCAGGTCGAGGATCGGGTAGCAGACGAGCTGTCCCGGCGCGTGGTAGGTCGACTTGCCGCCGCGGTCCGTCTCGACGACCTCGACCTCCGCTCCCTCGGGGACGTGCAGTTCCTCGGCCTCGTCGGTGCGCCGACCGAGCGTGACGACGGGCGGGTGCTCGAGCAGGACGATCGTGTCGGGAATCGCACCCTGGGAGACCGCGCCTGCGAGTGCTCGCTGCAACTCCCACGCTTCGAGGTACGGCACCTCGCCGAGTTGCAGCAGATAGCCGCCGGTCGCCACGCCGTCAGGCTAGCGTCCGAAGATGGCCGTCGTGCTCGTCGAAGGGATCACCGACCGGATCGCCCTCGAGGCCGTGGCCGGGCGGCTCGGCTTGGACCTCGCGGGCGTCGCGATCGTCCCGATCGGCGGCGCGCAGGCGATAGCGCGTGCGGCCGCGGGCTACGAAGGAGAGCGCGTCGCCGGGCTCTGCGACGCCGGTGAGGAGCGCTGGTTCCGCCGGGTGCTCGGCGATGCGACGTTCGTCTGCGTCGACGACCTCGAGGACGAGTTGATCCGCGCGCTCGGCCCGGAAGGGGTAGAGGAGATTCTGGCCACCGAGGGCGATCTCACGACGTTCCGTACGTTCCAGAACCAGCCGGCCTGGCGTGGGCGTCCGGTCGCCGCCCAGCTCCGGCGCTGGTTCCATGCCTCCGACCAACGGCGGATGCGCTACCTGGCACCGCTCGTCGAGGCCCTCGAGCCGGAGCGGATCCCGCCCCCGCTTGCGAACGTCCTCGCTGCCGTCGCCTAGCCGGAGACGCGCTCGCCGAACATCCAGCGGTGCCCTTCGAGGTCCTCGGCCGTGTAGATGCGGTAGCCGATGCCGGGCTCTTCGAGCCCGCGGATCACGGTCGCGCCCGCCTCGACGGCCCGGGCGTGATGAGCCTCGACGTCGTCCACCTCCACGAAGTGTCCGTCGATCACCCAGGGGTTGTCATGCATTCCACGCTCGATCTCGCAGCTCTCGCGATGTCTCAACGAGCCGATGTATCCCGGCGAGGTCGAGAGGAAGATCGTCGAGCCGGCGAGGTCGAGCTCCGCGTGCGTGATCGTGCCGTCTGCGTCCGTGAAGCGGGAACCGCGGTCCTCGGTCGCCCCGAACGCCGCGCAGAGCCAGTCGATCGCCGCGGCCGCGTCCTCGTAGCCGAGGAACGGGACGAGCCGCTGCGCCACTATTCGCCGTCGCCCTCCCAGCCCTCGAGGCGCTCGCGGAGATCACGAAGGAAGCGGCCCGCGAGAGCGCCGTCGACGAGCCGGTGGTCGTAGGTGAGCGTGATGTTCATCATCGGCTTGATCGCGATCGCGTCGTTGCCGTTCTCGTCCTCGACGACCCACGGCCGCTTGACGAGCGCGTAGGTGCCGAGAATCGCCGACTGCGGCTGGCTGATGACGGGCGTGCCGTGGAAGGTGCCGTAGCCGCCCGGGTTCGTGATGGTGAAGGTGCCACCCTGGACGTCGTCCGGGACGAGCTGCTTGTTGCGCGCCTTGGCCGCGATCTCGGCGATGCCCCTCGCAAGGCCGAGCAGGTTCAGACCCTCGGCGTTGCGGATGACCGGCACGATCAGGCCCTTTCCGTCGGCGAGCTCCACGGCGATGCCAAGGTTGACGAAGTTGCGCGTGACGATCGAGTCGCCGCGCATCTCGGCGTTCACGTACGGGTAGTCGCGGAGCGTCTCGACCGACGCCTTCGCGACGAAGGCGAGGTACGTGGGATTGACGCCGTAGGCGGCCTGGTACTCCTTCTTCAGCCGTTCGCGCACGGCCACGATGCGCGCGAAGTCGACCTCGATGGCGCTCGTGACGTGCGCCGAGGTGTCGAGCGAGCGCCGCATGTGCTCCGCGATCCCGCGCCGCATCGCGGTGATGGGCTCGAGTGTCTCGCCGGGCAGGGCCTCGCCCGCCGCGACCGGTGCGGGAGCGGGAGGCTTCGGCGGCGGAGGCGTCGCCGGTAGCGGCGTGGCCTGCGCAGGGGCCGGTTCGGAGGGTGCCGCCGGCGCCGCGGGTTGCACCTTCTCCGGCGGCTGAGCCTGCGGCGCGGCTCCGGACTCGACGAAGGCGAGGATGTCCTTCTTCGTCACACGTCCGCCCGAGCCCGTGCCGGGAACCTGGGACGGGTCGATCCCGTGCTCGCCCGCGATGCGGGCGACGACCGGGGAGACGAAGGCCTTGCCGTTGCCCGTCGGCGCGGTGGCCGCCGGCGGAGTCGCAGCCGGCTCGGGCGCGGGCGGCGCCGGCGTCTCCGCAACCGGCACGGGCTCGGCGACCTCGTCGGCAGCAGGCGCCGGAGCCTCGGGTGCGGCTGACTCGGCCGAAGCCTCGCCGGCAGCGGGACCACCGATCTGGCCGAGCTTCGTCCCGACATCGACCGTCTCGCCCTCCTGGACGAGGATCTGCGTAAGCGTTCCGGAGGCCGGGCTCGGCACTTCGGTGTCGACCTTGTCGGTGGAGATCTCGAGCAGCGGCTCGTCGGCTTCGATCTGCTCGCCTTCCTGTTTCAGCCAGCGGGTGATAGTGCCCTCCGAGACGGACACGCCCATCTGCGGCATCACGACGTCGACTGCGGTCTCCGTGGCCATGGCTCCTTCCTAGTACTCCGCCAGCTCGCGCAGGTCGGCGGCGACGTCCTCGACCTGCGGGATGAATGCCTTCTCGAGCGTCGGCGAGAACGGCACGGGCGTGTCGGGCGCTGCGAGCCGCTTGACGGGAGCGTCGAGATCCTCGAACGCCTCCTCTGCGATCGTCGCGGCGATCTCGCCGCCGAAGCCTCCGCTGCGTGTGTCCTCGTGCAGGACGAGCACCTTCGAGGTCTTCCGCACCGACTCGAGCACCGCGGGCTTGTCCCACGGCATGACGGTGCGCAGGTCGACGATCTCGACCGAGACGCCGTCGGATTCGAGTTGCTGCGCGGCCTCTTCGGCGGTGTAGACCATCGCGCCCCATGTGATGACGGTCACGTCGTCGCCCTCGCGGTGGATGCGCGCCTTGCCGAGCGGCGTCGTGTAGCGCTCCTCGGGCACCTCGCCCTTGATGCGCCGGTAGAGGTGCTTGTGCTCGAAGTAGAGGACTGGGCTCGGATCCTCGATCGCGCCGATGAGGAGGCCTTTCGCGTCTTCCGGCGTCGCCGGGCAGACGCACTTGAGGCCCGGCACGTGCGCGAACGACGACTCGGGATTCTGGGAGTGGAACGGCCCGCCCGAGAAGCCGCCGCCCGACGGCAGGCGCACCACCATCGGCACCGGCGTCCCCGCGCGCCACCGCTGCTTCGCGGCGACGGTGACGAGCTGATCCCAGGCGCACGAGATGAAGTCGGCGAACTGCATCTCCGCCACCGGCCGCAGCCCCATGATCGCGGCGCCGGTGCAGCCCCCGACGATCGCCGCCTCGGCGAGCGGGGCGTCGATGACGCGCCACGGCCCGAACTCCTCCTGGAAGCCGAGCGAGACCTTGAAGGCGCCGCCGTAGACGCCGACGTCCTCGCCGATCAGGAAGACGCGCTTGTCGCGCCGCATCTCCGTGCGGAGTCCGTCCGAAATCGCCTGCAGATACGTGAGCTCGGCCATGGCTTACTTGTGGTGCGGGGTGTCGAGATCCTCGGGCGACGCGAAGACGCCCTGTGTGAGCGTGGACGGGTCGGGCTGCGGAGACTCTTCCGCGCGCTCGAGCGCGGATGTGAGCAGCCGCTTTACGCCGCTCTCGATCTCGTCCTCCTCCTCGTCCGACAGCTCTGCGTTTTCGCGGAGCCAGGTGCGGAAGCGCTCGATCGGGTCGGACTCGGCCCAGCGCTCGAAGAGGGGCTTCGGGACGTAGAAGGCGTCGTCGTGGACCGCGTGGCCCTCCATCCGCAGCGTGAGGCACTCGAGCAGGGTCGGACCCGCGCCGGCCCGGGCCTTGTCGATCGCGCGCTTCGCCTCGCGGTAGACGGCGAGAACGTCGGTTCCGTCGACGACGACTCCCTCGAAGCCGTAGGCCTGCGCGCGGTCGGCGACGTGCTCGGTCGCGAACTCGAGGTGCGTCGGAGTCGAGTACGCCCACTGGTTGTTGTCGCAGACGAAGACGACCGGGAGCTTGCGCGTTCCGGCGAAGGTCATCGACTCGTGGGCGTCACCGCGCGCCGAGGCTCCCTCGCCGAACCAGCCGACGGCGACGCGCGCCTCATCGCGAATCCGGAACGCGAGCGCGCAGCCGGTGGCGACGGGAAGCATCGCCGGCAGGTGGCTGACCATCGCGATCAGCCCGAGCTGGGAGTCGGCCATGTGCACGTTGCCGTCGCGGCCGTGCGTCGGCCCGTCCTCGCGGCCCATGTATTGCGCAAAGATTCGCCACGGCTCGACTCCACGGGTGATGTGGACGCCCATGTCTCGGTGCAGCGGCGTGCCGACGTCGTCCGGCCCCATCGCCGTCGCGACGCCCACGGCGGCGGCTTCGTTGCCGCGGCCCGTGTAGAACGAGCCCGGAATCTTGCCCTGGCGATAGAGGATGTGGCCGCGCTCCTCGACTCCGCGCGTGACGAGCATGTTGCGGTAGACGCCGAGCAGGTCCTCGCGGTCGAGGCCCGCCTCGCGCACCTCGTGGAGCGACCCGACCGGCTCCGCCTCTCTCGCGATCGCCATCGCGGCGAAATCTAGCGATCCCACTGGTGGGAGCCGCCGATAGACCTCAGGCGGTCGTGGGTGGCCTTGTCGCAGAGTGCACCCGCGAGACCGGCTTCGTACGCGGCACGCGGCGAAACCCCGAGCAAGGCGGCCGCCTCGTAGTCGCGCGTCAGATCCGTGTCGAACATCGCCGGGTCGTCGGTCGAGATCGAGCAGCGGACGCCCGCCGCGACGAGCTGGGGCAGCGGGTGCGCCTCGAGCGAGGCGACGGCGCCGGTGCGGAGATTCGAGAGGGGACAGACGTCGAGCACGGTGCCGCGGGCCACAAGCTCGGCGACGAGGCCCGGATCCTCGACCGCGCGGATGCCGTGGCGGAGCCGGTCGGCTCCGAGCTCCTCGAGCGCGCCGCGGACGGACGCGGGGCCGGCGACCTCGCCTGCGTGCGGGACGGAGCCGAGCCCGAGCTCGCGTCCGAGCCGGAAGACGTCCGCGTAGGGCTCCGGCGGGAACTCGGCCTCGAGCCCGCCCAGCCCGACCCCGACCACGCCGCGGTCGCGGTAGCGCGCGGCCCATTCGACCGTCGCGCGCGCCTCCTCCTGGCTGAAGCCGCGGGGGATATCCGGCGTCAGGCGTACCTCGACACCGTGCAGCTCGCACGCCTCCTGTGCGCCGGCGCAGACGCCTTCGAAGATCTCCTGCCAGGCGGAGCCGCGCCGCACCCGCTCGGCCGGCGAGAAGATCCCCTCGAGGTAGACCGCCCCGTGCGAGGCCGCCTCCTCGGCATAGTCGACGACCATCTGCCGCCAGTCGGCTTCGGTCTGGAGCGCGTTGGTCGTGAGGATCCAGACCTCGATGAAGTGGCGGAAATCCCGGAAGACGTAGAGCGACTCGAGATCCGCGGGCAGCGCGTAGTCGTTCCGCTTCGCGATCGCGCGCAGCGTGTCCGGCCGCACCGTTCCCTCGAGGTGGACGTGGAGCTCGATCTTCGGGTCAGGCGCAGGCACGCGCGAAGAAGCGTAGGAACTGCGGCGTGAAGGCGTTCCACAAGGCGGCGTCGTGGCCGCCCGGCTTCATGTGGGGAGGTACGCGTGCTCGCTTCGCGTAGGCGAGCGCGGCCGTGCGGAAAGGATCGCTCGCCCCGAGGTCGATCCAGAGCGGATGTGGCGGCCCGAACTTGAACACGTCGTTCCGTGCGTAGTCCTGCGCGTCGTCGAACGCACCCGGAGCCGTGTCACCTGCGCTCAGCCAGAGCGCCGGCGACTGCGCACCCACAGCGCAGAAGCGGCCGGGACGGCGTGACCCGATGAGCAGAGCGCCGAAGCCGCCCATCGAGATCCCTCCGAGCGCAATCCGCCGGGCGTCGGTGCGCGCGAGCCCGGCTGGAATCGCCTCCCGCAGGACCATCGAGCCCCATTGGCCGTCGGCGCGGTCGTGCCAGTAGCTGTCCGCGCCGCCGTCGAGCAGCAGGACCTCGGGTGCACGCGTGCCAAGTGTGGCCAGCGTGTCGAAGAACGGCTGGGTGAGGAACTGCGACGGGCCTGCGTGGTAGCCGTGGAGGAGGACGAGCATCCAGTCGCCGTGGCGCCGCGGCACGACGAGGATCTCGTGCAGGTCTCCATGGACCAGTCGGCTGTGCAGGGTGAAGGGCACCAGCTTGGCGTGTCGGGTCGAGTGGTAGCTCGGGCCGCCGCCGCAGCCGGCGACCGCCGCGACGAGGGCGGCTATCGTCAGCGCGTGGGCAAGGCGTCGGATTGGCTGCGTGAGGAGCGTCGGAAGGTCCTCGGAGACTGGGTCGCATTCTGCCTCGGTTGCGGCGCTGCGCGCCGCTGGTTCGAGGAGTTCGAGGCAGAGCTGCCGGACACCTGCCCGCAGTGCGGCGGCGAGCTCCTGCGACGCTGCAAGGCCTGCGGTGCGCCGTTCTCCTCGCTGGCAGTCGTCGACTGCGAGGAGTGCGGCGAGCCGGTGCGGCCCAACGAGCTCTTCGGCTCGAGGATCCGCCGTGCCTGACTGGTACGTCCGGAATGTCGCGGAGACCGAATGGTGGGTGAACGAGAAGTTCGGCGCCCGCACCATGCTCGTCCCGCACGGTTCGCAGGTCGGCGCACGCGTTCACGTGCTCGAGCCCGGGAAGCCGAGCACGCTGTACCACCGCGAATCGGAGCAGGAGGGGTTCCTCGTGGTCGAGGGCGAGTGCCTTCTGATCGTGGAGGGCGAGGAGCGGCTGCTGCGCCGCTGGGACTACTTCCACTGTGCGCCCGGCGTCACGCACTCGTTCCTGGGCGCAGGCGAGGGGCCCTGCGTGATGGTCACGCTCGGCGCCCGCAACGAGAACGGGACGATCCTCTACGCGCGTGATGAGACCGCACTTCGGCACGGCGCCGGTGTCGAGCAGGACACCGACACACCGGGCGATGCCTACGAGCCGTTCCCGAAGTGGGAAGCCGGGCGTCCCGCCGCCTGGTACTCCCTGCCCTGGAACCGCTAGAAGATCTCGCCCTCGCGGAAGCCGGGAACGACGGGGCCGCTCATGATCTGCGAGAAGCGGATCACCGTGATCAGGTCGTCCGGGCCGATCTCGCGGTTGTAGAGCTGGCCCAGGAAGTTCGCCATCTCGTCGGTGCGTCTGATCTCCGGGTTGTCGTGCTCGATCTCGCGCGGTGAGAGCTCGCCGAGGGTCTTCACCTCGACCTTGTCGATGACGGCGTCGAAGACGTGCTCGCGCGGGCTGAAGCGGACGCCGCACAGCACGCGGACGACCATCCCTTTCTTGTACTTGCCGGACTTGTCGCCGAGCCGGATCGTGGCCGACTTCCGGCCCGACCGGAGCTGGTCGGCGACGAGCGGCGAGTAGAAGTTGAGGGCGTACATCGTGGCGAGAGTCTGCCAGCTACGGGCGCGAACGGATGTGCGCCTGGTCGAGCTCTGCAGGTGATGTGCAGCCGAGCAGGCACAGCGCCAGTTCCAGCTCCTCCCGCAGGAGCTCGAGCACGTGGCGGACGCCTTCCTCGCCGCCGACCGCGAGCCCGAAGATGGGAGCGCGGCCGACGAGCACCGCGCGGGCGCCGAGCGCGAGCGCCTTCGCGACGTCGGTGCCGCGGCGGACGCCGCCGTCGAGGAAGACCTCGACGCGCCCGGCGACCGCTTCGACGACCTCGGGCAGTGCATCGAGGGTGGCGGGGGCGCCGTCGAGCTGGCGGCCGCCGTGGTTCGAGACGACGATCGCAGCCGCTCCGTACGCGACCGCGAGCTCGGCGTCCTCCGCGGTGGCGATTCCCTTCAGGACGACGGGCAGCTGTCCCTCGCTCGCGATCCACTCGAGATCGCGCCACGAGACCGAGGCGTCCAGCAGCGCGAACTGGTCGGCGGGGTTCTGAGCCGCCGTCCCGATCGCCGCGCGCGCGTACGGGAGCGGCAGGTCGGACGGGATCTCGAACCCCACCCGGAGATCGCGCTCGCGCTGGGCGAGGCGCGGCGTGTCGACGGTGAGGACGACGGCGCTGCAGCCGGCCGTGGCGGCTCCCGCGAGATGCTCGCGCGTGACGCCGCGATCCTGGAACACGTAGAGCTGACACCACTGCACGACGCCCGGTGCGGACGCGGCGATCTCCTCGTGCGATCTCGTCGAGAAGGTCGAGACCGCCATCACCGTGCCCACCGCGGCCGCGGCACGCGCGGTGGCGCACTCGCCGTCCGGGTGGTAGAGCTGCTGGTAGGCAAGAGGTCCGACGAGAACCGGCAGCGCAACGTGGGCTCCGAGCACGGTCGTCGCCGTCGAGACCTCGGACACGTCGCAGAGGACACGCGGCCGGAACGTCCGGCGCTCGAACGCGGCACGGTTCTCGCTCAGCGTCCACTCGTCCCCGGACCCGCCGACGAGGTACGCCCACGCGCCCGGCTCGAGCAGCTCCTCGGCGAGGCGCTCGTAGTCCGCGACGGAGAGGAGGTTCGCCACGACTACTCCTCCTCTGAGGCGCGGCGGAAGACCTCGGCCGCGGCTTCGTGGAATCCGGTCGGGAGATCCTGGGCGCCCATGCTGCGTGCGATCTCCTCCATCTCTCCGATCCAGCGCCAGCCCTTGCGTCGCGCGGACCGGCCTGCGCCGGCGGAACGTTCCTCGAGGCCGGGGATCGAGAGCCGCCATTCCCCCAGCAGCGCCTTCTCGACGCCCTCGGCCCGGGCCAGCGCCCGTACCGTCAGCAGCAGCGCTCCGCTGCCCTTCGTCCAGCCGGCGTAGGCCGCCTTGAGCGCCGACGCTGCGCCGGGCTCGTCGGAGAGGACTCTCGCGTCGAGGGTCGTGCCCGCGAAGAGCGACGCGACGCGACTCGCCTCGCCGCCGGAGAGGTAGAGCCGCGTCGCGCCGGCCTCGAGCGGCGGCGGACCGACGATGCCTCCGTCGACGAACTGCGGCTGGAGACCGGCGATCGTCCGCGCCGTCTCCGGTGAGATCGCGTTCGCATCGACGTAGATGCCGGTGAAGTCGCTCGCCGCCCGAGCGACCTCGATCGCAGCGTGGGGCGGACAGACCGAGAGCAGGATCTCGCAGCGGCGGCAGAGCTCCGTCACACCGCCTGCGTCCTCGAGCCCGGCCCGCTGTGCCCGCTCCGCGGTCGCCGCGCTTCGGCCCGCGGAGGCCCAGAGGACGGTCTCCCCTTGCGCCCGCAGCGCGGCGCCGACGGCGGCTCCCATCTCGCCGGGATGCAGCAGTCCGACGACCGTCACCCGAGCCGCTCCAGTGCCTTCGTCGCCATCTCGCGTTCGCCGCCGTAGGTCAAGAGGCGCGGCGCCTCCGCGAGCGGCAGCCAGCGCGCCTCGGCGACCTCGATCCGCATCGACTCGTCTATCTCGCCGATCCTGCCACGGCCGGCCCGGAGGAGGAAGAAGCTCACGACCTTGAAGATCCTCTCGCCGTCCCACGTGTACACGTAGCGGACGTCGCCGAGCTTCTCGACGAGCCGGCCCTCGACTCCCGTCTCCTCGCGCACCTCCCGCACTGCTGTCTCGGGGGCGGATTCGCCCGCGTCGATCCGGCCTTTCGGGAGCGCCCAGACCTTTTCTCTGCCACGGGGTCGGATTGCAGCGACCATCGTGCGGCCGCGAATCGTCCGCACGAGCACGCCTCCGGCGGAGAACTCACGCTCCACGCTCCGGTTCTACCAGTGGCCCGCCGGTTGGCACTTGCGTCGCTAGAGTGCCGAACGTAGAATGCCCTCGGCACTCTCGAGGTGAGAGTGCCAGGAAATGTCACTGAGAGCAGTCAGGAGGCTCTGCATGAACCTGAAGCCGCTTGGTGACCGCATCATCGTCGAGGTCCTCGAAGAGGAAGAGTCGACGGTGAGCGGCATCGTGCTTCCGGACACCGCGAAGGAGAAGCCGCAGCGCGGCCGCGTCCTCGCCGTCGGCCCGGGCTCCCGGGACGACAACGGAAAGTTCATCCCGATGGACCTGGCGGAGGGCGACGAGATCGTCTTCTCCAAGTACGGCGGGACCGAGATCAGGGTCGGCACCGAGGACTACCTGATCCTGCGCGAGTCGGACGTGCTCGCAAAGGTCACCGGCGATCGTGAGCCGGCCGGCGCCACCGCGTAAGTACCAAAACGGAGGTCAGAAGAAGACATGGCTCACAAGGAGCTGAAGTTCAACGAGGATGCGCGGCGCTCGCTCGAGCGCGGCGTGAACATCCTTTGCGATGCGGTCAAGGTCACCCTTGGCCCGAAGGGGCGCTACGTCGTGCTCGACAAGAAGTTCGGAGCGCCCACCATCACGAACGACGGCGTCACGATCGCACGCGAGATCGAGGTCGAGGACGTCTTCGAGAACCAGGGCGCACAGCTCGTGCGCGAGGTCGCCACGGCGACGAACGACGTCGCGGGCGACGGCACGACGACGGCCACGGTTCTTGCTCAGGCGATCGTCCGCGAGGGGATGAAGAACGTCGCGGCCGGCGCGAATCCGATGGCGCTGAAGCGCGGCATCGAGACCGCGGTCGACGCCGTGGTCGAGAACCTGAAGACGCAGTCGAAGGACGTCTCGGGCCGCGAGGACATCGCGCGCATCGCGACCGTCTCGGCCCGTGAGCGGGAGATCGGCGACGTCATCGCCGACGCGATCGAGAAGGTCGGCAAGGACGGCGTCGTCAACGTCGAGGAGGGCCAGACCCTCGGGCTCGAGCTCGAGTTCACCGAGGGCATGCAGTTCGACAAGGGCTACCTCTCGCCGTACATGATCACCGACCCCGAGCGGATGGAGGCGGTGCTCGAGGATCCGTACATCCTCATCGCCAACCAGAAGATCGGCGCGGTCAAGGACCTCCTCCCGGTGCTCGAGCAGGTCATCCAGTCGGGCAAGCCGCTGCTGATCGTGGCGGAGGACGTCGAGGGCGAGTCGCTCGCGACGATCGTCGTCAACAAGCTCCGCGGCACCTTCCAGGCCGTCGCCGTCAAGGCGCCCGGCTTCGGCGACCGCCGCAAGCGGATGCTCGAGGACATCGCGATCCTCAGCGGCGGCGAGGTGATCACCGAGGAGATGGGCCTCAAGCTCGAGAACACGAAGCTCTCGCAGCTCGGCCACGCACGCCGTGTCGTCGTCGACAAGGACACGACGACGATCATCGACGGGGCCGGCGACACCGAGGGAATCAAGGGCCGGATCAAGCAGCTGAAGTCCGAGATCGAGAACACCGACTCCGACTTCGACCGCGAGAAGCTCCAGGAGCGCCTCGCGAAGCTGTCCGGAGGTGTCGCGGTGGTCAAGGTCGGCGCTTCGACCGAGACCGAGATGAAGGAGAAGAAGCACCGCGTCGAGGACGCGCTGCAGGCGGCCCGCGCCGCCCTCGAGGAGGGTCAGGTGCCGGGCGGCGGCGTCGCGCTCATCAACGCCGCGGATGCTGTCAAGGACGACGTGCTCGGCAAGCTCGAGGGCGACGAGCGGACGGGTGCCCAGATCATCATCCGGTCGCTCGAGGAGCCGCTGCGCCAGCTCTCCTACAACGCGGGCCTCGAGGGCTCGGTCGTCGTCCAGCAGGTGCGTGGCGCCGCGAAGGGCCACGGCCTGAACGTCGAGACCGGCGAGGTCGAGGACCTGCTCAAGAGCGGGATCGGCGACCCGACGATGGTCACCCGCTCGGCGTTGCAGAACGCCGCGTCGATCGCCAAGAACATCCTCACCACCGAGGCGGTCGTCGCCGAGGCCCCGGAGAAGAACCCGGTCGGCGCCGGTGCCGGCATGCCGGACATGGGCGGGATGATGTAACGAGCCCCCGGGCTCGGTTCTGAACGAGAAACGGCGCCCGGGTGGGCGCCGTTTCTCGTAGGGGGAGGTGGTTCGCCCCGTCTATCGGCAGCGGATCACCCGGGCTTTACCCCGTTCGAGGGGATGGCGCGCAGGCGAGATCTGGGCTCCTACACTAGGTTGCGTGGAGGTTGCTGCGAGAGAGCGGGATTTCGTCCGCGTCGCAGGGGCGGATGCCGCCGACTACCTGCAGCGGATGGTCTCGAACGACGTCGACGCACTCGCGACCGGCGAGGCGTGTCCGGCGCTCCTCCTCACCGCGAAAGCTCGGGTCATTGCTCCACTCGTCGTTCTGCGGCGGGCCGAAGACGACTTCCTCGTGCTGACCGAGCCCGGGTTGGGCGAGATCGTGCGTGCGCACCTGGTGCGGATGCGCCTGCGCGCGGAGTGCGAGATCGAGCCGGAGGAGCACGAGGCATGGCTCGTGTTCGGCGGTGCGAGCGGCTTAGGTTTCGCGACGGACTGGCCGGGGGCGCGCGAGGCGCTCGACGCCGGGTTGGTGTCGACGCTGACGGGCGAGGAGCTCGAGCTGCGTCGGATCGAGGACGGCGTGCCGCGCTGGGAACACGAGATCGACGATCGGATCCTTCCGGCGGAGGCGGGCCTCGATGTGACCCACGTCTCCTTCTCGAAGGGCTGCTACCCCGGGCAGGAGCCGGTGGCGCGTCTCCACTTCCGCGGCCACCCGAACCGCGGGCTGCGCGTCGTCGAGCTCGAGGAGGTGCCGGAGCCCGACGCGGCGCTATTGCACGACGGGCGCGAGATCGGCCGCGTCACAAGCTCCGCGCAACGTGAGGACGGCACCGTCGTCGCGCTCGCGTACGTGCGGACGGAGGTGCCGGATGACGCGCCGCTCGCGGTCGCGGCTCGAGCCCGCTGAGTGGTACTCCATTCGGCCCGTACGGAGCCGCAAGCCGGCGACGTACCGGTGCCCGCTCTGCGGCTACCAACTCCACGCGATGAGCGACCACGTCCTCATCGCGCCGGAGGGGGACACGAGCCGGCGCCGCCACGCGCATCTCGAGTGCGTCGCCGCGGCGAACCTGCCCGGTCGCCCGCAGCAGCCGGGACTGCTCTCCCGGCTCCTGGGTCGCGGCTAGCACCTCGCTACACTGACCGTCCCGAGCGCCCGTAGCTCAGGGGATAGAGCGCTGCCCTGCGGAGGCAGAGGTCGCATGTTCGAATCATGCCGGGCGCACTTTCGGCTGGGCGTTTTCGGAGCGTAGGTTGGTAGGCATCCGCCGAGGCCGCGCCAACTATGACCCGATGCGGTTCTCGGAGCGCCACTGGGACCGGTTCGCGCTGATCTCGATCGGGGTCGGAGCGGCGGCACGGGCGGTCTGGATCTTCTGGGTGCACAAGCCGCTCGACTACGTCTACTCGGACATGAGCGTCTACCTGACCTACGCGAAGCAGATCGCGGATTGGCAGGGGCTCGGCGTCTACACCACCTTCCAGCCACAGGGCATGCACCTGCTTCTGGCAGTCCCGCTCGCCGTGCTGGGGGACGGCCGTGCCGGGCTCTGGGGGGCCGCCGCCATCTGGTGGGTGCTGGCCGCGGCGACGCCCTTCTTCGCCTGGCGCCTCACGCGGCTGTTGGTGACACCTGCCGCCGCCGCCTTGACCGCGCTCTTCGTCGCGATCTGGCCTCTCACGGTCACGTACTCCGGCTACTTCCTGTCCGAGTCCCCGGGCTTGGCGTTCCTGCTCGCCTCGCTCTGGCTCGGCTACGCCGCACAGCGGCAGGAAGGCCGGACGGCGCTGCTGCTCGGGGCTCTGGCCGGCGCACTCGGGGCGGCGGCCGTCGCGATTCGCCCCCAGTACCTGCTCAACCTCGTGCTCGTCGCGTTGCCGTTCTTGCCTCGTCGCCGGCTGAACTCGCTCGCCGTCGCCGGCTTCGCGGCCGTGGCGATCACGCTGCTGCTCGCCGTCTCCGCCTTCAACACGGCGATCGCCGGCCGCCCGACGACGCTCAGCCGTGAGGGCGGCGTCACCTTCTTCCTCGGCCAGTGCCGCGTCCGCCAGGTCGATGTGCGAACGGCGACGACCGGTTGGACGATCGAGCCGCCGGTCTATGTTCAGAACGGAGGCAACTACTACTCGTTCCGCGGTCACCAGATCTGGGAGGACGGCTTCTTCTACCGCCAGGGGCTCGACTGCCTCGAGCACGACGGGTGGCGCTGGCCTGTGCACGCGGCGCGGGTCCTGGCGGACATGACGGCGACCTCCAGCCCGTGGCCGCAGGTGGGCCAGCCGACGCTGAGCACGGTCATCGACTGGACGAACGCCGTCTACGGCTACGGGCTGCTCCCGCTCGTGATCCTGATCGCGTTCGTTCGCATCGCGCGCCGCGTGCCGACCGCCGCAGGCGAGAAGGCGCTCCTCGCCCATCTGCTCTGCATCGTCCCCCTGGCCCTCGTCTACTTCGGCGATCCGCGCTTCCGCGCGACCTACGACGTCTTCGGCTTCGCGCTCCTCGCCGCTGCCCTCACCGATCTGCCGAGACTCATCCGTCGGCTCGCTCCGCGGACGTGATCAGCTGAACGGCGGATGGAGCGGCAGGAGCAGCGGCGGGCGAGGGGTCTGGTGGAAGTCGAAGTCACTGGCGAGGTTGCCGAGGATCGGCTCGTTCTCGCGGACGTCGGGGCGAGGATCCGGGCGCCCGTCGGTCTTGGGATTGAGTCGCTGACCGTGGAGGAAGTCGTCCTCGATGAACTTGAGATACGCGTCGAAGCTCAGGGTCTGGTGGTCGATGTAGCCCTTCCTCGCGTACGGGCTGATGACAAGCCCCGGGACGCGTAGCCCGTACCCCTGGCCGTCGACCTTGGGCGGCGCGACATTGTCGTAGAAACCGCCCCAATCGTCCCAGGTGACGAAGATCGCGGTCGAGCGCCAGTCGCGGCTGTGCATGACCGAGTTGATCAAGCCGGTGACGAAAGACTGGCCGGCCGACACGAGGTTCGGCGGGTGCTCGCTCACCTTGTCGCCCGGCATGATCCAGGTGACCGCGGGGAGCCTTCCCTGCCTGCAGGCCGCGTAGAAATTGTCCAGGGACTGGATGTTTCCCAGCTGGTGGTCCTGCTTGACGTCCGTGAAGCGTGGGAGGGGGTTCCAGATGCTGGGAGTGCTGGCCGTCTGCGGCACCGGTGCGCAGAACATCGCGCCGCTCGTGCAGTCTGGCTCGTATCCCCTCGCCACGTAGTAGCGCCAGCTCACGTGGTAGCGGTGCAGGAGCCAGGTGAGGTCCGTCCAGGCGTAGTTCGAGCCTCGGTACTGCTCGGTGGCGTCCGAGTGGCAGCTCATCGGGTCTGCGGGCCTGGTGCACCTCGCCGACCAGCCGGAGACGAGAAAGAGATGCGCCGGCCGGCTCCACGACAGGTCCGACTGGAACATGTGGTCCTGGAGGACGAAGTTCTCCGCGTAGTCCCAGTAGTTCGGGATCTCGTGCCAGTCGTGGTAGCCCATCACGTCCGGGCGCTTCGGCGCCATCGAGCAGTCGGGCGCGTAGAAGGCGTGGTCACATGCAGCGGCCAGCCCGCGCCGGGCGACGACGACGAACCCGTCCATCTTCCCGTGATCAACGTCCTTGATGCCCCACGGGCGGGAGTGCGGGCCGCCGAAGTTCCGGTCCGACGTGTCGTGATACGGCCTGAGGCAATGGTCGGGGCTGGGATCCGGAAGGCAGACGGTCGGGACTCCGTCCTTCATCGGGATCCCGTCGGCGCCCGGATACGTGCCGAAGTAGGAGTCGAAGCTCCGGTTCTCCTGCATGATGATCACGACGTGCCGGATCTTGTGGATCCCGTGCGGCGTGCCGTCCTGGAGCCGGCTGCTGCGTGACGCGTGAGCGCCGCGCCGGCTGCGCAGCGAGGCGCGGGCGTCGCGGTGTCCGAAGAGGTTGGTCGCGAGCGCCAGCCCTGCAAACAGAACCGCGACGGGTATCAGCAGGGCAACCCGCTTCAAGCCGTCCAACGTATGCCCGGCGACTTAGAGGCAGATGAGAATCACGCTGCGACCGGCACGTACGTTCAGTCCCGGCCGCGGGAGACGGCTACCGTGGCCTGGCGATCGCCGCGACCGTCTCCAGTGCCAGCCCGACTCTGAGTGCCCCGGCGCTTGCGGCCTGGGGTCTGTCGAAGCGGTTCGGGACCGTCGACGCCCTCGACGGAGTCGACCTGCAGGTGGAGCCTGGCGAGGTACGTGGGCTGCTCGGTCCGAATGGAGCCGGAAAGACGACGCTGCTGCGCCTCGTGCTCGGACTGGTGCGTCCCGATGCCGGCCGGATCGAGATCTTCGGCCGGCCTTTGCTCGAGGGGGCTGCGCCCGGTCTGCACCGCATGGCCGGCTTCGTCGAGGAACCGCGGTTCTATCCATACCTGTCCGGCCGCCGCACGCTCGAGGTGCTGGCCGAGCTCGACCTCGGCAGGGGCAGCCGACGCACGGTCGACGAGCTGCTCGAGGTGGTCGGACTCGCGACTCGAGCGGAGCAGCGCGTCGGCGCCTACTCGACGGGCATGCGACAGCGCCTCGGTCTGGCGGCGGCCCTGCTCGCCGAGCCTCGCCTGCTCCTGCTGGACGAGCCCACGATCGGGCTCGATCCCTTGGGCCGGCGTGAGGTGGATGCGCTCGTGCGGCGCCTCTCGGACGACGGCGTCGGCGTTCTGCTCAGCAGCCACGACATGGACGAGGTGGCCGGCCTCTGCGACACCGTCACGATCCTCGCTGCGGGGCGTTCAGTGTGGGACGGGGAGATCGAGCAGCTGAGAGTCGAGGCGCCGGCGCCGGAGCACCGGCTCGAGACGAGCGACGACCGAACGGCCCTGATCGTCGGGGCCGGCCGGCCGGCAGTCGACATGCGGTCGGCCCCGGACGGCGGGCTCGTCGTCTCGGCGGAGTCCGACGCGCTCGACGCGCTGGTGCTCGCCCTGGGCGCCGAGGGCATAGCGGTGCGTCGGCTCGAAGAGCTCAGAAGCTCGGTCGAGGCGATGTTCGTGGCTCTGACCGGGGGAGCCGCGCCGTGAGCGATGTCGCAGCGGCGTCCGACCGGTCGGACGCCGCGCTCCCGGCAAGCCCGAGCCTCTCCGGCGCGTGGGCCGTCTGCCGAGTCGAGACCACGAAGCTCATCGCGCAGTGGCCGACCCGCATCCTCCCGCTCGTCTGCATCCTCGGGCCGCTCGCGTTCGCCGCCGTGCTGCGGATCCAGCCCGCCGTTCCGCAGGACACCCTCTTCGGCAGCTGGGTGCACACGTCGGGCTTCGCGATTCCACTCGTGATCCTCAGCTTCGCCGGCGCCTGGGTGTTTCCCGTGATCGCGGGGATCGCCGGCGGCGACATGTTCGCCGGAGAGGACCGGCTCGGCACCTGGAAGACCTTGCTGACCCGCTCGTGCCGTCGCTCGGAGATCTTCGCGGGGAAGGTCGCGATCGCGGGCACCTACGTCGTCCTGATGATCGTGCTGCTCGGCGCCGCGAGCATCCTCGCCGGCGTGATCGCCACGGGGACCCAGCCGCTCGTGGGGCTCTCCGGGCAGATCGTGGGAAGCGGGCGCGCCCTCGAGCTCACGGTTGTGAGCTGGGGCATCTCGTTGCTGCCCGCACTCGCCTTCACGGGTCTCGCACTGCTCGTCTCCGCTGCGACGAGGAGCAGCGCTGCGGGTGTGCTCGCTCCGTTGGTCGCGGCCCTCGCGTTACAGCTGCTGTCCCTTGTCGGCTCGGGCGAGATCGTTCACGGGCTGCTCGTCTCGGCGGCCCTCGACGCCTGGCACGGGATGTTCGCGCTCCCCGCATTCACGCGTCCACTCGCCTGGGGGGCACTCGTCAGTCTCGTCTACGCCGGGATTTTCGTCGGCCTCGCGTGGGTGGCACTGCGCGACCGCGACATCGCGGGCGCTGGTTCGGGCGAGCGTCCTTGGCGGCGTTCGCTGCGCGCTCTCGTGATCGCCGTCGCGGTGGTGGTGTTGCTCGGCGTCGCGAGCAACTGGGGCCCCACCGCGATCACGCAGGCACCGCTCGAGCACTCGATCGTCGAGGACTTCCGCAATCTGACGGTGCTGCAGCAGAAGTACCTCGGCCGCCGCGAGCTCGCCGGCAAGGAGCTGCGGATCCTGCCGAGCTGCCGCCGTCATGGCGTCGC
>Ga0335085_10002271_pt1 | contig 36525 bp, 29 predicted proteins | sample Lox_Sample_45_FD_206712 | JGI IMG/M metagenome (GOLD analysis project Ga0335085, IMG submission 206712) | Soil microbial communities from Loxahatchee National Wildlife Refuge, Florida, United States - Lox_Sample_4.5 | ecosystem: Environmental > Terrestrial > Soil > Wetlands | place: USA... | reverse complement strand
GCTGAAGAGCCCCGGTATCTTATCATTCGACAGAAATGCGAAATTGCCCGACTTGTTTGTTAAACCTATCATCACCTACCTCCGTTCTGCCTTATCATTAGTCAACGTTATTCAATGCTCCGTTCCATTTCATTCTGAACGATGTGACTATCTAAGCGCTTGCACTAACGCTCCGGCTGGTGAGTCATAGTCCGGTAGGCCAAGGCGCGATCGCTGGCTCACTTCGTTGCTTTGCGAAGAGAGACCAACGCACCGGCGAGATCGCCCTGCCTGGCGCAGCCGAGACCGCGGCGCAGCTACCGAAAGAGTTACCGTAAGGAATTACCGAGGCTTTTAGAAATCTTATAAGAAACAGTAGTGTCATAATCGTTAATCTTCTGCTTTGCTGGTAATTGGCAATCAATCATATAAAAGAAGCCGATATCTTAAGGCTTTTTGCCAATTACCGAACTAAGTTACCGAGAGTTACTAGCCTTCTCGCTAGAACTTGCTACCGTCATCCCACCTCCCATACTCCTTGACCAGTTCGCTGTGGCTCGCTGCCCTCCACCGCGCCGCGTTGCGTATTGCGTACACTTTCCTCGGGATCCCGTCGACTGTGATGTTGCCCAAGGATGCGGTGTCTTTCTGTTTGAGGAGGTAGCTGGCTATGGTGCGCGTGCTGTGGCCGCCTAGACGGAGATATAGTTGTATCCCTAACAGCGACCACACGTCGCTCTTGCCGAAGGGCCAGCCTGGGTTGGACGTGGCTGCGCCGACCTCCGTTGCCAGCATCTGGTCGATCTGGAGTTCCAGCCCGCTCTTGTTGTGCTCTTTGGCTTCTGCCTTGGCTGCGGTACCCGGAGCGTCGGCTGTTGGATCAAAGCCGGTCAGGTCGACGCGCCCAAGATGCCACCGCAATGGCGCTGCGCACCGACCCCTCTCCAACCACTCGACGAGTCCTTCCTTTAGCTTTTGAGGCAGTTTGCCGCCTTGAATCTCCCACATGAAGAAACGGCGGTCCTCATCGTCCACGAAGATCGAATCGAAATGATTCGTTGTCAGACCCCAGTTCACGCAGTCACGAATCGTGTACTGGCGGATGTGCTTGGCGTTAATTTCAACGGTCCTGCGTGAGATCATCCGCTTGAATTTGTCTATGTCCCTCCGAACATCTTCGCGATTCGTCACCTCGTCGCCCAGCACGAACTGCGTGTCGACCAAAAATTCGTTGAACGTTGATACTAGCTGCTCTGAACCGATTTCCTTGAAGTTCCTGCCATATACAGAGCCAAGAATGTTGAACGTAAGTGATTTGCCCGTGCCTTGCTTGCGTCCTACGAGCACCGTGGAGACGTGCATCTTCTTGCCCGGGTGCTGTATTGGGAACGCCGCCCATTGCTCGAAGTACTTACGCGCCTTCAGACCTTCCTGGCTTGTGCCGAACACGTGGCCCATCAGCTGATCCCAGAGGCTCACGTCGCCGTCGACCGCCTCCGCTCCCCACGCCTCCCATCGATTCCAGGTGTCTCCCAGCTCACGCGGTTGCCCGGGTAGGTAATCCATTCGTGTGAAGTCACGCCGGAGGGCCCATTCCATCCAAACCTCAAACAGCCCCCTGATACGTGGTTTGCCGTCGCGCCCGATTGTCACAACCCTCTGATTGGCGAAACGCTCACGCATTTCGCGCACAGACTTGAGCTTCCCAGTTTCCTTGTCGATGATCGCGTGTGGGTCGTAGAGAAACGCGACCTGACTGTTTAGCTTGTATAGCGGCTCGGCTGGCCCAAACTTCTCGCGTGGTAGCTGGTCGAACTCCTCTACGCTGTGTGCCTTGAGATAGTCATCGACGCCCTTTTCCGGCCCCGGCAGGAGCACGGAGGAAGGCTTCGCGCCGCGGTTGAGAAGCTCCCGCATTACCGCTGCACAGGCAGCCTGCACGCCGGGCTTCTCGCGAATGTCGGCATCGAATGCGATTTCTGCCGTCCGGCCCTGCCACCTGATCATCTCAAGCTCGGGCAACAGGAACTGGCCGTTCCGCAAGCTTTCGCTCATCCAGACACCAGCTATTCCGATGCACCGACGTCCTGCCTGAGTGAGTGCCCACGCTTTCGCCTCGCCCTCCGCCAGTAAGATCGTGATGCCTGTATCTGCCGCAATGTCGTTCCAGTTAACCCCGCGAACCTTTGGAAAGTACGCGCGCGGCGATGTGCCCGACTGCTGCCAGTAGCGGAATGTCGGCGCGCCCTTGAGCGGCTTGTCCTTGGTGCTGTCTTCGAGAAAGCGGACCCGGTCAAAGTCGGCACGCTTGCTACTAAAGTCGTGGTAGTAAATCCGGATCGACGGCACCGCGTAGCCGGTCAATGCGGCGGTCTGTTGCCTCGCCAAAGGCTCGCCGAAGGAATGCCGATCCTTTGGCGCAATGCCCCGCTCCTCGCACCAGGCTTCGAACAGTTGATACGCCTCGACGTACTCGGGATTGGGACTGTCGCTGTCCCGCTCATCGCCGCGGTTCTCGGCTACCGCCGAACCATTTGAGAGCTGATTGTGGTCGGACGAGGAAAACCGTGGCCTGTCACTGTTGGCTTCGTCGCACGCGAAGCCGTTCTCTGCCGCGCCCATAGCGCTATCAGCACCTGCCGTGCTATAGTCTGTAGTACTCAAGTTCGTTGTCCCCTCTCGGGCCGCTGTTGGCGCAGCGGCCCGATCAGCATCTGGTCTGTCTAATTAAGTCGCTGTACCGACGGAAAGTCGCGACTCGATGAATTTCATGACGTCGAGTGCCCTATACCGCCTGGGCGCACGGGCCTGCCCGTCGCCCAACTTCAGCGGTTGAAGAAGGCCGGCTTTGGAGTAGCGAAACACTGTTATCGTCGATACTCCCAACGCGCGAGCAACCTCAGCCGGCGACATCAGTACGACCTCTAATGGCAGCGGCTGGGAGGCGCGCCTACGGGCCGCGGCGGTCTTGGGGTGTTCTACGAAAGTACGATCATTGGTCACGGCGGGGTTCCGTGGTCCAACGCACGAGTTCTCTTCGATCATCGCTAATGCCTCACTCTGCCGCCTTGTCGGCGGGTCAATGAACACCGGGGCGCGTTTCAGCGACCGCGGCTAACCTCCTGGCGCGCCTGCGTCAGGCCGAGTGGACTTAGAGAGTTAGAGGACTTTGGGGACTTTGGGGACTTAGTTGAATTAGTGAGGGTGTCTAATCCTGAGCGCACACCAGATAAATTGAGCGCTCAATCTCGACCACACGTCGTCAGATAGCAACCCTGCTGGAATCACTTTAACAGAGTACGAACAGGGTGCAAGATCTCAAGGCTCTCAGTTTCATGAAATATTCTAATGCAATGAGAAAAAGTCCGAGATATTTCCAATGAGCAAGCACAAGGTCAGACCAGCCCTGCAATTCAACAACTGAGGGTTGCTGCTGCGGGCTGCTTCACACCTGGTACCCTCAGAGTGACCGTCACGATGTGCGGGCACGAAGGCCGAGCGATTTTGCAGTAGGTTGCCGACGCGACAGAGAACTAGGGCAGCACATTCCAAAAGAGCCTCTCGTATCGCCGCCCGCGGATAGGGCTCGCCCACGGATATTGTAACTAGTCGAGTTACAAAGTCCGTGAGTTGGGAGTCTGAGGGTGCGCGCCTTGGTGAAACATAGGGTTCTTATGAGCTTATGCATTGAGTGCTTGGGCCGGGGCGTTCTCCATTAGAGGAATACTGCCGCTCTGAGAACCGTCGCGGCCGTGGCGCGCGGCCAGGATTCAGGATTCAGTGCCCGGGGCGCGACACCACTCCAGCTCCTCGGCCAGCGAGACGTGCCGGCAAAGTGCTACGAGGCAACTGCGACACTGGGAAACGGCACAACCTCGCCACGCGGCTCGACGACACCCTGTAGCCAGTTGTCCCAGCGCAGAAGCGCGCGCCGGTGCTCGGGCTCGCGCGTATAGCGGTCGTAGTGACGTCGGGTCGTGCTCGGGTTTACGTGAGCCAACAGAGCATCCAAGACATCAGGCGGTGCACCCATTTCGGCAATCTGTGTGCACGATATCGAGCGAATATCGTGCACGCGGAAGGAGATGCCTACGGCCTTCGTGAAAGCGCAGTGTGCGAATCTTAGGCCGCCGGGCTTCAACAGCTCGCCATTTTGATCGGTGAACACAAATGACGACTCGCCAGCGCGCTCCCTGCGCTCGCGCAGCACAGCAACAGCCGTAGGCGGCAGCGGTACGCGCCAGGCGCGCCCGTTTTTCATGCGCTCCACGGGTAACGACCACAGCGCCGCATCGAGATCAAGTTCATTCCATTGCATTCCGAGCACTTCGCTGCGCCGTGCGCATGTGAGGAAGCTAACCCGGTAAAAGTCTCGCACCCGGTCATTTTCAAGCTCATTTACAGCCTTCCAGATCGTCCGGATCTGCGCGGGTGTCAGCGAAAACTCCCGCGGGTTCTCCTTCGCCAGTCGCATGGTGTCGCGCACCGGGTTGAAGTCGCATAGCGCCTGCGAGATGGCGAACCGAAAGAGCTTGCTGAGAAGCGCACGTACGCGGTTCGCGAGGATGGGAGCATTCTTCGCGACACGCTCAAGCAAATCGATCACGTCTGCGCGCTGTAGCTCCCGCAGCTTCCGGTCGCGCCAATGTGGCAGGACATGTTTATTGAGCATCCACTGATCGCCGGCCCAGGTTCTCTTGTTTGGCTTGGCCCACCGCTCGATGTAGACCTCGGCCGCCTCGCCCACTGTCTGCGCCGCTTGGGCGCGGCGCTTCTTGGCAGCTGGATCCTTCCCATTCTCAACCTCGCTGCGATGCTCTCGAGCCTGCTTGCGCGCATCCGCAAGGCTCATCTCCGGGTATCCCCCGAGGGTCAGACGCGTCTTACGACCGTTGAAGTAGTAGATAAGCACCCAGCTCTTAGCGCCGTTCTCGGTCACGCGCAGCGCAAAGCCCGGCGTTTCTGAGTCTCGAACCTCAATCCTGCCGGTCTTGGGAGCCGCCACAGTCCGCACATAAGCATCGGTGAGCTTTTTCATCGGGGTTCCGTCTGGGGTGCCGTTGAGAGCCTGACTTGAGACGTTATGCAGTGAAGCGTTCGGGTGCGTTCTGGACAAGAGTATACATTAGAAAACCCTTGCCAGTCAACGAGTTTTCGCTCAATTTGCTAGTCTAATTTGATACGCAATGAAACGAGATGAAGTATTGTGAAAGAGAATACTCAGTTCGATTAAAAGTCAGATGCTCTACCGGCCTGAGCTAACGGCTCGTCGAAATAAAGCGCGCGATTATCGGCCAATGACGACGACAGATCCTGGCGCCCCGACTCCTGCCATCCATCCACCAGAGCAGAGGTCTGCTCCCGGGATGCGCTCGGAGACCGAAAGCAGCCGGAGGCGTCGAGTGCCAAGCGCCGATACGACACGATGCCACGTAACTACAATGGCGGCAAGGTGAACCGAAGCGTCAAATCGAGGGGCGCGCCACATGCCACCCTCACCCGCTCGAATCGTAAAGAATAGCCGCAGCCCCGGCGACGCGCCGCAGTCCCCGGGAGCGCCAGCTTCCTTCCCCAGCCGGCCAGTTTGTGCGACAAAAAAGCGGACCTGGCGTTTGAGACCATTTGATTGCGGTGCGCTACGAGTTCAAGGGCCGAAAGGGGCAACGTGTTACGTGAGTTTCTGAGCCGGGCTCGCGCGCGCCGCGATAAACGAGATTTCCTGCTTAGCCGGCTTCCGAAAAGATCGGTGGGCGCGGAAATCGGCGTGTGGAAGGGTGAATTCTCCTGTCGCATGCTGAAGCTGGTACGTCCAACCAGGCTCCATCTGATCGATCCATGGAAATACGAACCGTCGTACCAGGGCGCCTGGTACGGCGGGGGCAAGAGCAGCCAAATCGAGATGGATCGAATATTCGAATCCGTTCGGTCGCGATTTTCCAGAGAAGCGGCGAAGGGTCAGATAACCATTCATCGCGCGCCCTCGCAGCTGGCGGCGCAGGATTTCCAGGACGGATACTTCGACTGGGTCTATATAGACGGGAATCACCAATATGAATTTGTAACGGCCGACCTCGAGAGCTTCGCCGCGAAGGTCCGACCCGGGGGCCTGGTTTGCGGGGACGATTACGATCGCCCCACCTCATGGCACAAGGACGGAGTAACCCGGGCTGTCGACCAATTCCTGCGCACTCATGAATACGAACTGGAGGAAGTGCGCGAGCATCAATTTATCATCCGCAAGCCTCCCCCAACTGTCGTCCGACGCCGCTGATCTCTTCTTTGTGGGCGCTCGGTCATCGCACGGCCGCGTCGGAGCGCTGCAGCAAGCCTTGGCAGAGCGCCGCAGCGCGAAATGCGGCTTTTACTGCCGCGCCATCGCGAGGCGCAGCCGGTCCTCCGGCGTGATCAGGTGCTCGAGGTTGAGCGCGTCTTTGCCGATATCGATCTCCACCCAATTGACCTCGCCGCTGAATTTGGTGCCGCGCTTTCCGTAATCGTAAGTCACCGGCGATCCCGCCTCGTATCCCACGTCGCAGGTCTCATCGGCGGAGAAAACCATCGGCTCGGTTCTGTTTACGCGGCCCTCGCCGCATTTTTTGCCATCGACATAAAGCGTGGCCATGCCGCCCTTCGCGAGCCCGCCGCCGTCGTAGGCGAACTCCATCCTGACTTCGTGCTTGCCGGCTGGAGTCCTGTCGGAGCCTTCGATGTAGTAACGCTCATGCCCATAAAAGTTGTAGCAGTATTTCGGTTTGCCATCCTTGGCACAGAGGCTCCAGCCTCCGGTCAGACCGCCCTGCGCGACGATGACGCCTTCCGCGCCCGCCTCGGGCACGATCACCTCGGCGGTCACGGCGTGCGACTTGTTCTTGATATTGACGATCGAGCCTTCCGTAAGACGCCCCATTCCGCCGAAGAGCAATTGCCGGTTGCCCACGATCAGCTGCGGGCGGCCGGCGATGTCGGGATTGGCGCGCTCGGCCATGCGGTCGTCCAGCGGGAGCACGTTGTACTTGGCCGCCTCGATTATCCATAGGCGCTGAAGGTCGTGAAGTTTCTTCGGATTCTCCTTTGAAAGATCCTTCGCCTGACTCCAGTCCGCGTTGGTGTCGTACAGCTCCCACACGTCGTCGTCGAATGCGGGCAACTGTACCGCGCCGGTGAGCCAGGGAGTCCGATGGCGGGTGACGGCGGTCCAACCCTTGTGATAAATGCCGCGGTTGCCCACCATCTCGAAATACTGGGTTTCGCGCCGGTCCGGCGCGCCGGCGTCGTTGAACGAGTACGCCATGCTGACGCCTTCGATCGGCTTCTGCGCCACGCCATTGACCATGATTGGCTCAGGCAGACCTGCGACTTCCAGCAGGGTCGGCGCGACGTCGATTACGTGATGGAATTGCGCGCGAATCTCGCCCTTGGCCGTGATTCCCTTGGGCCAATGCACGACCAGTCCGTTGCGCGTGCCGCCCCAGTGCGACGCGACCTGCTTGGTCCATTGATACGGGGTGTCCATCGCGTGCGCCCAGCCCACCGCGTAGTGGTTGTAGGCTTCGACGCCGCCGAATTTTTCGATGTTGGCGCGCAGGAACTCCGGAGATTCGAGGTCCGCAAAGCCGGTCAGCGGCACCAGTTCGTTGTACGCGCCTTGCAGCGTACCCTCTCCCGACGCGCCGTTGTCGCCGATGATGTAATAGACGAGCGTATCGTCGAGGATGCCCAGATCCTTGAGCGCGTCGATGAGCCGTCCGAGGTGATAGTCGGTGTGCTCCATGAAGCCAGCGAATATCTCCATCTGGCGAGCGAGCACCGGCTTCATCTCCGCGGACTCCGTGTCCCATGCGGGAATTTCGGAATGCCGCCGGGTGAGCTGACACTCCCTGGGAATCACCCCGAGTTCCTTCTGCCGCGCAAAGGTTTCCTCGCGCAGCCGGTCCCAGCCCTGGTCGAATTTGCCCTTGTACTTGTCCGCCCATTCCTTCGGTACGTGATGCGGCGCGTGCATCGCGCCCGGAGCGAAATAGACGAAGAACGGCTTGTCGGCCGCGAGCGCCTTTTGCTGGCGAATCCACTTGATCGCCTTGGTCGTCATGTCGTCGGTGAAGTGGTAGCCCTGCTCCGGCGTTTTGTCGGGCTCCACGGGCGTCGTCCCCTCGTAGATCGCCGGATGCCACTGATTGGTCTCGCCGCCGATAAAGCCGTAGAAGTATTCGAACCCGCCGCCGCCTGTCGGCCACGCATCGAACGGCCCGATCGGACTCGTCTGCCAGACCGGGATCTCGTGGCACTTGCCGAACTGCGCCGTCGAATAGCCGTTGAGCTTCAGCGTGCGTGCGATCGGCGAAGACGAATTGGGCAGGATCGAATTGTAGCCGGGCGCGGAGGTGGCGATCTCGGTGATCCCGCCCATGCCGACCGAATGATGGTTGCGTCCGGTGAGCAGCGCCTGCCGCGTTGGCGAACACAGCGCGGTCGTGTGAAATCGGGTGTACTTGAGCCCGGCCAACGCCAATTTATCAATATTCGGAGTCTGGCATGGGCCGCCAAAGGCTGAGGTCGTGCCGAAGCCGACATCGTCGAGCAGAATCACCAGGATATTCGGCGCTCCCTTGGGCGGACGGAGCTGCTCCATCGGGGGATATTTGGTGTCGGGATCTTTCGCGTCATAGGTCGTCAATCCGACATGGACGCGATCGGGAATGGGGAGAACCGTTCTTGCGAACTTGTCACTGCTCATTTTTCCCTCGAATCTTGGGATGGATGCCAAACCACTCTCTCGCAGATCCAAACAACCGGCGCTGGCGGCAATCACACAACGGGGAGTGGCAGCCGGCACGGCTCCTTGCGGACGCTCGCGCGGCTCCAAACCGGCAAACGCGGGATCGACGCGCTACGGCCGGGACGTGGCCGCGTCGCGCGCGCTCGCGGACTGCGTCAGCGGCGTCAGCGGCGCGGCTGCATGAGCGCTGGCGAGCGCCGGCGCGGGTGCGACGCCCGTCGCTCTCGAAGTCCGTCCCGGCGGCATCGTCGTCCGCGACTCCAGAAAGGTCACCAGGTTGTCGAGTTCGTCGTGGGTCAGGATGCCCGCGAATGACGGCATGTTGCTGCCGCCGTTGGCAATCTTGATCCGCAGATCGTTGACGCTCAGCCGGTTCGCCACCAGGGTCAGGTCTGGACCGCGCATCCCGCCCTGCCCGTCAATCGTGTGGCAAAACTCGCATCCCTTGTCGTGAAAAAGCTGCGCCCCGTTCACGATCGGCGCGGCGGTCGTACCCACCAGCGCGGCCGAGAGCGGCTTGGCGTCAAACCTCGGCGACCACGGCGCGATCGATCCTTCGATCCAGAAGCCTACGATGGTAAGCACGATCATGAGCACCGCCGCGACCGCCCACGGGCGGCGCGAGGGATGGCGCTCGCCCTTGTTCCACAGCACCGGCACCAGCAGCAGGAACACGATGGCCGAGAGCGGCGCCGCGATCATGAACACCGACTCCATCCCGCGCGGCAGCAACGCGAGCACCGCGTAGTACCACAGCATGTACCAGTCCGGGCTCGGATCGTTGGCGAGCAGGCTCGGGTTGGGCGGCTTGCCGAGCTCGGGCGGCCCGACGAAAAAAGCCAGCGCGGCGACCGTGAGCACCACGCCGACGGCGACCACTACGTCGCGCCACGCGGCGTCGGGCCAGAATGACACGCCATGCTCTTCGAGCAGTTTCTCGTATTCGGCGCGGTAGGTTTTGGGATTGACCTTCGCTCCGGGCATCGGCGGGGCCGAGATTCCGTCATGGATCACGAGATAGAGATGGAGCCCGACGAAGGCGAAGATCATCGCGGGAAGAAAAAATACGTGGAAGGCGAAAAAGCGGCTGAGCGTCGCGCCGCCGAGCGTGTTGCCGCCGAGCAGAAAGCGCGCGAGGTACTTGCCGATGAGCGGCGTGCGCCCGAGCATCTCGGCCGCGAGTACCGTGGCCCAGACCGCGGTCTGATCCCAGCGCAGCAGTTGTCCGCTGAAACCCATCGCGATCGTGATGAACAGCAGGCAGACCCCGCTTACCCAGTTGAATTCCCGCGGGTACTTGTAACATCCCATCAGGAAGACCTGGATCATGTGGATGCCGACCAGCAGGATCATCGCGGAGGCACCGAAGAAGTGCATCCCGCGCAGGAAATTGCCCAGCACCGCCCGGTAGGTGATGAATTCGAGCGCCTGGTAGGCGTTTCCCGACGCCGCGACGTAGCGCGTCGCCAGCGCGATCCCGGTCACCACCTGCATCATGAAGGCGACCAGCACCGCGCTGCCGAAGACGTACCACCATCCGGTGTTGGGCGGCACCGGATGCTTCATCACGTCGTTGAAGAATTTGATGAGGCCGGTGCGTTCTTCGAACGCGTCAACCGCCTGCTGGAAAATCTTTTTTATCACCGCCGCTCTCCCCCCGCGCAGCTATTCGATCGGCACCGCGCTGGCGAGGATCTCGACCTGTCCGTCGCGCACCCGCACCGGGTACTTGAACAGCCCGCGCGGCGGCGGACCCGCGGCGACCTCGCCGTCGGCATAGTAAACGCCGCCATGGCAGGGACACATGAACAGGTTGGCCTGCGCGAGCCATCGCACGGGGCATCCGAGATGCGAACAATTTACCGCGAAGGCGATGAAGGCGCCGGACTCGAGCCGCCTGAGCCACGCCGCGGTCATCGCGGTCACCCCCGCCCATTCCATCGGCGACGGATCGAGAAAGCTTACGCTTACGGTTTCGCCGGGCTTGAAGCTGTCGACCGCGCCCACCGCGCGCCACACGTCCGGTTCGGGAGCGATCAGCGGGCCGAGGATAAAGCCGACGACCGGGATGCCGACGATGGCGGCGGCGACGGCCGAGAGCGCGATGCTGAGCCGCCCGAGGAAGCGGCGGCGCTCCGGGCTCAGCGCTTCGCAGCAGCCGCGCTCCTGCGTTTCACTCGCCATGTAACAGTTCTCCCACCCACTTGCTAATCGCCACGGCCATCAGGACCACACCCGCCGCGGAAAACACATACGAACTGATTACTCCGAAAAGCAAGAACGTGATGCCCAGCGCGAGAAACGCCGGCGCATAGGTCGGCGGTGGAATCTTCTCGGGCAACGCCGTGCTCCATACGGCGGTTGCGCCGGCGGTCTCGCCCTCGCGCGGATGCGATATGTCTTCCGGCGCCATTCGATTCCCTCCTAAAGACCCGCCGTCGCGGGCGCAACACTGTCGCTCTCGGCGGTCCCGAACCATTGCAGGAACAGCACCATCATGGCCGCAAGGAACACGAAGCCGCCGCCGACCCACATCAGGAGGCCGCCCACCTGCTGGTCGAGCGCCGGCGTCAGACCCCATCCATCGCGCAACAACGCCGCAACGTGCAGCGAATCGCCGGGATGCACATAGGGCGCGTAGAGGCCGGGCGGCGCAAAGGTCAACCAGATGCCGAGCAGGCTGTTGGCCATCGCGCCGCCCACCAGATACACCTGCGTCCATAGCGGCGAGATCCGGCAGCGCGGCAGCGGCGCGAGGATCGGCCACCAGAAGATTGTCGCGGTCACCAGGAAGCACAGATGCTCCGCGATATGCACGTACTCGTCGTCGAGCGCCGCGTCGAACAGCCGCGGCAGATGCCACAGTGCGAGCGTGACAACGCCAAGAGTCCAGGCGACGAGCGGATTTCCCAGGACGCGTTCGACACGGGCGAGCGCGCGCGAAGCGAGCACCGCGTTCGCGAAACGGGGCGTGATGCCGAGCAGCAGCAGCGGCGGCACCGCGAGTTCGAGCAGCAGATGCTGCAGCATGTGCGCGCTGAATAGGTATTCGTCGCCGAGCGTGTCGAGCGGCGAGATCAGCGCGAACAGCATCACGGCCACGCCGGCGGCAAACCATCCGGCACGAGACAGGTCGCCCCGATGCGCGCTCCAATAGGCCACCAGCAACGCCGCGCATCCGATCAGCACGGACAGGTCCGGGTCCCACGCTCGGAGTATCGAGTCCATTTTATTTTGATGCAGCTTTCACGCCTTGACGCGGCTTCCACGCGGATTTGCGCATCTATCCGACAAGCGGCCAGATATAGACCACGGTGAAAATCACTACCCACACCGCGTCGACGAAATGCCAATACATCGCGACGGACTCGAAGCCGGACGGATGGATTGCGCTCTGGCGCCCTCTCAGCGCGATTCCGAGCAGCGCGCCCAGCGCCACGAGGCCTATCAACACGTGCAGGCCATGGAAGCCGGTAAGCGTAAAGAACGTCGAGCCAAACAGGTTGGTGCTGATCGTGACGCTGTGGGCGAAGAGTCCAAGGTACTCGCGCGTCTGGCCGAAGAGAAAGATCGCGCCGAGCGCCACGGTCAGAGCGAGCCAGCCGCTGACGCCACTCCGATCGCCCGCCCGGAAGCTGCGCGAGGCCATATGAATCGTCGCGCTGCTCAGGAACAGGCAGATACTGAACGCGAGCGTGCGCATCACGTTGAGGCTGTTGGCAGCGCTCGGCCCGTCGGCGGATCGCGAATGGAAGAAGGCATAAGTGATTACGAGGATCAGGAAAAACCACGCCTCGGAGAACAGAAACAAGCCGACTCCGATTTTGACCCTGTCAGGCATCGTCCTCTCCGGCATCGCGGCCGCTCATCCGGCCAGCTTGCTCAGCATCTCGTCGGTGCGATCGGGATGGGCCAGGTCCCACAGCGGCCGGCGCCCGCGAATTGGCGGCACGCGAGTGAAGTTCTCGGGCGGTGGCGGCGAGGTTGTCGCCCATTCGAGTGTCCACGCATCCCACGGATTGTCGCCGGCTCTTTTTCCCGAGCGGAGCGAAACAGCGATATTGATCATCAGGATCAGCACCGATAGGGCGAGCACGAACGCCCCAATCGTCGAGATCATGTTCATGGCTTCCCATCCCGGGAGCGCGGGATAGGTGAACACTCGCCGCGGCATCCCGAGCATTCCGAGCACGTGCTGGATCATGAACGTCAGGTTGAAGCCGATAAACGTCAGCCAGAAATTAACCTGGCCCCAGCGCTCGTCGAGCATCCGGCCGCTGATTTTGGGAAACCAGTAGTAAATTCCGGCGAAAAGTGCGAAAGCGGTTCCGCCAAACAGTACATAGTGGAAATGCGCAACCACGAAATAGCTGTCGGTCAGCTGCCAGTCGATCGGCACTACCGCGAAAGCGATGCCCGACAGCCCGCCGATCGTGAACATCACCAGGAAGCTGATCGCGAACAGCATCGCGGTCGTAAAGCGCACCCGCCCTCCGTACATCGTCGCGGTCCAGTTGAAGATCTTCACTCCCGTGGGCACCGCGATCGCCATGCTGCAGATGGCGAAGAAAAGATCGAAGGCGTGGCCGAGTCCGACCGCGAACATGTGATGGGCCCACACCGTGAGGCTCAGGAACGCGATCGCCAGGGTCGAGGCGGCGACGAAATCGTAGCCGTAGATCGGCTTGCCCGAGAACACCGGAATGACCTCCGAGATTATCCCGAAGGCGGGCAGGACCATGATGTAAACCTCGGGATGGCCGAAGGCCCAGAAAACGTGCTGCCACAGCACCGCCGAGCCGCCGGTGTCGGCGCGGAAGAAATGCGCATTGAGCAGCCGGTCGGCGAGCAACATCACCAGGCCCGCATTGAGTATCGGCATCACTACCACGATCAGGAAGCCGGTTATCAGCGTCATCCAGACGAACAGCGGCAGGCGCCGGATACTCATTCCGGGCGCGCGCAGGCAGATGATCGTCGCCATCAGGTTGATTCCGGCAGTGAGCGTCCCCACGCCGATCGCGAGCAGCCCGAGGATCCAGTAGTTCACTCCGGGGCCGAAGGAATAGGCGCTCTCGCTGAGCGGCGCGTAGGCGAACCACCCCACCGCCGGCGCACCGCCATTGACTCCGCTGGTGGCGAAGCTGAAATAGAGCATCAGTCCGCCGAAGATCTGCACCCAGAAGCTGAGTGCATTGAGCCGCGGAAAGGCCATATCGCGCGCGCCAATCATCAGCGGCACCATGTAGGTCGCAAAGCCGACCAGCCACGGCACCACCACCAGGAAGATCATCGTGGTGCCATGCATGGTGAAAAACTGGTTATAGACCTGCGGGCTGAGAAAGTGATTATTGGGCACCGCGAGCTGAATCCGCATCAGCAGCGCCAGCACGCCGGCGACCAGGAAAAATACGAACGCGCCCAGCAGGTACATTATCCCGAGCTGCTTGTGGTCGACCGAGGCGACCCAGCTGAGCCATCCCTCGTGTGCCTCCTGCTCGAATGACTCGGGGCCGGCCGCCTCGGAAATCGCCGCTTCTTTCATTTTTGCGTCTCCAGGAAGGCGACCAGCGCGCGGACGTCGCCGTCGCTGAGCTTGAAGTTGGGCATGTTGCTGCCGGGCTTGAAGTCGTCGGGATCGTGCAGCCAGGCGGCGAGGTTCTCCGGCGTGTTCACGAGCGCGCCCGCCGCGAGCGTCCGGCGAGTGGCGATGTGCGTGAGGTCGGGGCCGACGCTCCGCAGGTGACAGTTGGTGCAAATGTTCTCGCGATAAATGTTCGCGCCGAGTTGTTCATCGGGCGTGACCGGCTTGGGCGGAATGTCGGACTGCTCTTTTATCCAGGCCGCGAAATCGCCGGGCGAATCCGCGATTACCATGATGCGCATCCAGGCGTGTTCGTTGCCGCAGAACTCAGCGCACGCGCCGAGGTAGGTACCGCCGCGGTCGGCCTCGATCCAGAGGCGGTTGGGATGGCCCGGCACGATGTCGATCTTGCGCCCCAACGCGGGAACCCAGAAGTCGTGGATCACATCGGCCGAGCGAAAATCGACCAGCAGCTGTTTGCCGACAGGAATATGTATCTCGTTGGCAGTCGTCACGCCGGACTTGAGATAGATGATTTCCCACCACCATTGATGGGCGACGATCCTCAGGTCCGGCCTGGCCTCGGCGGTTGGCGGATCGCCGGCGCTCATGGCTCGTATCATGAAGCCCGACAAGACGGCCAATGACAGGATCGGCACCGCAGTCCAGATAATTTCGAGCTTGCGCGAGCCGAAAGTCTGCGCGGCCTCAGGCGCTCCGGGCCGATCCCGATAGCGGATGATCGCGTACACGACCAGGAAAGTGACGAGGATCAGGATGGCCGAGAGAAAAATAAGCGTGCCGACGAACAGGCTCGAAATCGCGGCCGCCTGCGGCGACGCCGGTGCGAGGGTGAACGCGTTTGCCGTGTAGGGCCCGGGCATAGCCACAACCACCATCGGCGCCGCGCGAAGCGACGTCACACCCCGCGCGAAATGCCGGCTCGTGCGCGCAAAGGGTAACCTTCAGGTGCGGGAGATTGCAAGCAAATTCGGCTTCGCGGGCGCGCTTGATGTTACGAATTGATTAACCGGCGATCGCGCTGGCGGGTGCGGCATCGGCTTTGATAAACGAATAAAATGAAACCGTGGGCGATCCGGCGCGCCGGACGCCCAACTCAATCGATCGCGAGGACAAACAAGGATCATGCTGGAAGCATCGGAACAACTCGAGCACCTGAAGCTGGCCGCCGAGGTCGCCGGGCTCGAAGTGCCGCGTTTCACCCTTCCCGAAGACTACGACGTCGTGGTCAACCGGATGCGTTTTCATTACCTCGACTGGGGCGCCGCCGGTCGCCACCCGATACTCTTCCTGCACGGCGGCGGGCTCAACGCGCATACCTGGGACCTCGTATGCCTCGCGCTGCGCGGCGAGTACCACTGTCTCGCCCTCGACCAGCGCGGCCATGGCGACAGCGAATGGTCGCCGGTCGGCGATTACAGCCTGCCGAGCCAGGTCCGCGACATCGAGCACTTCATCGAGAAGCTCGGGCTCGAACGCCCGCTGGTGGTCGGCCATTCGATGGGCGGATTTGCGGCGATGGCGTATGCGGCGAAGTTCGCGCGCCGCATGGCCGGGCTGGTGCTGGTCGATATCGCGCCCGAGCTGAACCCGAGCGGCACCGCGCGCATCCGCGACTTCCTTGCCCAGGAACGCGAGCTGGAGTCGGTTGACGCGTTCGTCGAGCGCGCGATGGCGTTCAATCCGCTCCGCAATCCGGCGCTGCTGCGCCGAAGCCTCCTGCACAACCTGCGCGAGCTGCCGAACGGCAAATGGACCTGGAAGCATGATCCCAATCGCGCGCGCCCGACGCCCGAGTCGATGCGCGCGCGCCAGGCGGAAATCATGAACGAGGTCGCGCACATGACCTGCCCGACGCTGGTGCTGCGCGGCGCGAAAAGCGACGTGCTGACCGACGAGAGCGTGGCGGGCTTTGCGCGCGCGCTACCCAACGGGCGCTGGATGCGAATCGAGGGCGCGGGGCACACGGTGCAGGGCGACAATCCGCGCGGCCTGGTCGAGGCGCTGCGTCCGTTTCTGCGCGAAATAAAGCTTTAGACGCAATCCGGCGCGCGCGCTGCCGCGGCGCCGGCGGAAAATCGATCCTCGGGGAGCGGCCGATGCGACAGATCAAGTCGTTTGGAGTGCTTCAGACAGCGAAGGTCATGGGCGCGATTTATTTCTTCCTCGGCCTGTTGCTGGTCGCGATTATCCTCGTGCTCGTTCCGCTGCGACCACGCCATCTTCATCGAAGCCCGCTCCTCTTGCTGGTCGCGCCGGTGTTCTATGGCGTCGTCGGCTTCATAGTGACCTCCATCGTCTGCGGGCTCTATAACGCCATCGCCAAGCGGATAGGCGGCATCGAGTTCGAGGTCTCGGACGCACCCGGGCCGCCGGCTCAGCAATAGCCGAACTACAGACCAACAGGGCGAATCCGGCGCACAACGCGCGCTGGATTCGCGCGCGCGGCCGCGAATCGTCTCGCGCCCGGGCTGCCGTTTCGAAGTCGCTTCAGTGCGGGTCGCTGCGGATCACGCCGCGGCGGTCGAGTTCCGCAATCCGCTCCGGCGTATAGCCGAGGTAATGGCTCAGCACTTCAGCGTTGTGCTCGCCGAGAAAGGGCGCCTGGAGGTCGAGCGGCGTGGGAAAGTCGGAAAAGCGCAGCGCGAAGCCCGGCAATTCGAACTCGCCGAGGATCCGGTCGCTGACCTTGCGAATGGTGCCCCGCTCGCGTAGATGCGGATGCTTGATCGCCTCCTCGACCGAGAGCACTGGCGCGCAGGGCACCCGATGCTCGCGCATGGCGGCGAGCGCGGCGGCGTCGCTCGGCAACGAGGCGATCCAGCTTTCGATTTCGCGCACCAGCGCGGGACAGTTTTTGACCCGCGAATCGTTGTCGATGAAGCGCGGATCCTGGGCGAGCTCCGGCCGGCCCATCGCGTTGCACAAAAGCGCGAATATATGGTCCATCGGGCACATGATAATGATGTGGACCTTTTGCGCTTTGAACACGCCGACCGGCGCGAGATAGAAATTGTGCAATCCCGAACGCGTCGGTTTGTATGCGCCCTTGCTCAGACTATGTATCTGGACGCTCGCTTCATGGTAGTGGAAATAGGTATCAAGTAATGACAGGTCCAGGTATTGACCGCGGCCGCTGCGCTCACGGTACAGCAGCGCACAGGCTATCGCGCCCATCGCATGCGCGCCGGTGCTGACGTCCCCAATCGCCGCCATCACCACGTACGGCGGTCCGTTCGGCTCGCCGCCCATACTGGTGATTCCAGCGTAGGCGGCGCCCAGGGTGTCGAAGCCGGGCTGAGCGGCGAGCGGCCCGGTCTGGCCGAAGGCTGAAACCGAACACATGACCGCTCGCGGGTTGATCGATTTGACCGTTTCCCAGCCGAGCCCCATCCGCCCGATTACGCCGGGCGCAAAGTTTTCCACCACCACATCGACCTTGGCCACCAGCTCCTTGAGAATCTCGAGGCCGTCGGGAGCTTTGGGATCGACGCAGAGGCTCTTCTTGCCGCGGTTGTGCTGGACATAGTAACCGCTGCGTCCATTGAGCTGCGTCGGCGCAAGCCGGGTCTTGTCGCCGCCCGGAGCGATCTCGACCTTGATGATTTCCGCACCCATCTCGGCCATCATCAGGGTCACGGTCGGGCCGGCTACGTATTGGGTAAAATCGAGGACCTTGTAGCCGTCGAGAACTCCCACGGGCGCATCGGCGTTCATGGTGTCACCTCCGGGTTCAGACGCCTCTATACCACGGTCGACCGCGAAACCAATCAGCCGCTGCCTGATCAGGATCGGCGGCAAAAACGATCCGCCGCAGGACGGCAGCGCAGGCCGTCCGGCGGCGAGCCACGTTGAGTTTGCTGCAGCGAAGACCTGCAACCGCAAGCCGGACATTGACGAGGCCGGATCGTGCTGATACTCGGATTCGTTATGACCGCCCGCAAGGCGCGGTCGCGGTGTGGACAGGCGGGTGGAACGAGCCTCGCGACCTCGTATAAAATTCCGGCAGCATCGTTCTCAACGACAAGGGGGCTTCGCCAAGCATGAGTCACGCAGAGGAAGGCCACAAGCGCGAAACCGGCGAGTTCGGTCCGGAATCCCAGATCCACTACCGGGAATACAAGCTCCTGCTCAAGCCGGAACGTTTCGCCGACGAGGACGGCTTTCACAAGTTCTACAAGCATGCGCATCACGTGGCCAAGGCGCTCGGAGCCCACCTGCAAAAGTCCGACAAGCACGAGCCGCACATGCGCGAGGTCGTTTTCTACGACACGCCGCACTTCAAGCTCTACACCGACGGCTTCATCCTGCGTAAGCGGACCTTCTTCAAGAAGGGCCATCCCGAACCGAACTTCGAACTGACCATCCGCTATCGCCATCCCGAGGCCAAAGCCGCGGCCGCGGTCGATATGCATCCGCTACTGCCATGCATCTACACGATCAAGTTCAAGGAAGAGATTCTCCAGTTGAGCGACAGACTGGAGGGGATGCGGATGCTGTACGCGAACGGCTGCGAACTCGACACGCCCAACGTCATCCTCACCCAGCGCTTCGAGATCATCTCGCAGGTTTTTCCCGCCCTGCAGAAGGTGCGCAGCGCCAATCCCAAGGCCACGATGGGTGTCGTCAACGACATCACCGTGGACGAAACGCTGGTGCATCTCGGCGAGCTGGACTTCGGCGGCAAGGTGCGCTGCAAGGCCTCGGTCGCGGTCTGGCGCAACCGTTCGACCGGGCGCGACATGATCGCCGAGTTCGGCTACCAGTTGAAGTTCGAAGGCCTGGACTCCTTGCATCGCAAGCCGCGCGAGCTGTCAGAGCAGTTCTTCAGGCAAATCCAGAGTGAAGCTGCCGACTGGGTCGCGCTCGGCACCACGAAGACCGCGATGGTCTATGGGCTGGGGCGCAGGCCGGTCAATCACCATGAATGATGCTGACGCGGTGGCGGTGGCGGTGGCGGCGCCGAGCGTTCCGCTGGGAACGATCTTCCGCACTTTCCTGACGGCCGGAGCGATCAGTTTCGGCGGCGGCGTGGTCGCGTACCTGCGCGATTTTACGGTGACCGAGACCAAATGGCTCGACGACGACGCCTTTCTTGACGCGCTCGAGATAAGCCAGACGCTGCCGGGGCTGAACGCGATCAACATGAGCGTGATCATCGGCGACAACCTGCGCGGCATCCCGGGCGCGATCGCAGCCGTGCTCGGGCTCGTGCTTCCCGGCGTGATCGTTATCATGGGCCTAGGCGCGGCCTGGCAGGAAGAATCGCACAATGTGCAGGTCAGGATGTTCCTCATCGGGGTGGCGGCGGCGGCGGTCGGGTTGTTGAGCACGGTCACGCTGCAGCTCGGACACAAGCAGTTTGCGAAGCCGCTTGACCTCGCGATCATCCTGGCCACCTTCATCGCGGTGAGCATCCTGCGCGTTCCGCTGTATATCGTTCTGCTGGTAATAGGTACGGCCGCGATCCTGCTTTACCGGCCGGGCGCCAGGCACGAGTCGCTCGAAGAACGCGCGCGCCATCTGCGCGAGCGCCTGCGCCACCGCCATTACATCCATCTCCGCCACTGAAGGCGCAACGGGACACGCGGTACGATGGCGAAATTGCTCAACATGACCTGGGTTTTTATGCTCCTTGCGATCCTCGCGGTGGGCGGCGGCACAGCAGTGCTGCCCGAAATGCAACACTTGACGGTGGACCAGTTTCACTGGGTGACGAAGGCCCAGTTCCGCGACATCTACAGCCTCGGCCAGGTGGCGCCGGGACCGAACATGCTGATGGTGCTGCTAATCGGGCACAAGATGGCGGGTGCGCTGGGCGCGCTGGTAGTGGGGCTAGCGTTCTTCCTGCCCGACTGCATCCTGACACTCGTGGCAAACCGGCTTTGGGTGCATTTCAAGGATTCGCCGTGGCGAGCGGCGATTCAGCACGGGATGGCGCCGGTCGCTATCGGCCTGATGCTGGCGGGGACGTACGCGATCGCGCGGCTGTCGATCTTCAACCTGACGAGCCTGCTGATCGCGCTGGTGATTTTCGCGCTCTTGATGTGGCGGCACATTAACGCGGCCCTGCTGGTGCTGGGCGGCGGCATCACTTACGTGATGCTGCCGCACCTGATGGCGCATCTATTTCCGCACTGAATTGAACGTCGCCGCGGCGCGCGGCGGCGCCTTCCCGCTATTTGAACAGCCGCTTGGTCGCGAGGTCGGCGCCCTTGCGCAGCGCTCCGAGCTTCGCCCACACGATATCCTCGGGCACCATCTCCCACGCCGCGAACGTGCCGAAGCCGCAATCGACGCCGGCGATCACGCGGTGCGGATCGCCCAGCGCTTCGGCCACGCGGCAGATTCGGTCGGCCACCACCTCCGGATGCTCGACGAAGCAGGACGTCGAATCGACAACTCCGGGAATGATCAGCATCCCGTCTGGCGGACGCAGCCGGTTAAGCACCTTGTACTCGTGCTCATGGGCAGGGTTGGCGCCTTCCAGGGCGAGCGCGCCAACGCGGGCCTTGTAGATCGCGGGCAGGATGGCCTCGGCCGGGACGTCGTGCATGTGCGGGCCATCGTAATTGCCCCAGCATACGTGGAGGCGCACGCGGTCGGGCGGGATGTTGGCGACGGCGCGGTTGACCGCGGCAATATGCAGCTCGACGATCTTGACGAATTCATCGACCGACTTGTCCTGGTACAGGAACGTGCGCTCCATCGCGAGGTCGGGCGCATCGAGCTGCAGAATGTAGCCGCGCGAGTGGATGTATTCGTATTCCTTGCGAATCTCGTCGGCCACCGCCATGACGTAGCTCTCGTGGGTCTTGAAGAATCCGCTATTGAGCATCGTGGTAGCGATGATGCCGGGGGCCGCCGCGGTCATGAAGCGCTCGGGAAACTTCGCCGCGCCTGATTTGTCGAACATCTCGCACTCGCGGCGCACCGCGCCGAGATCCTCGTAGCTGAGCTTGCCGATCGCCTGCGGCGCGTTGAATACCTTGGCCCCGCCCAGCATTCCGCGCTTGCGCATTATCTCGACGTATTGCGGAAATTCGCGCATGTCCCACGGCGTCGGGCGCTGGCTCTCGCCGCCGAAGCCCTTCATCCGCTGCGGCACGTAGGTTTGAAACCCGACCCGCGGCTGCTCGCCGTCGTTGCCGATGTCGATGCCGGCGGCAAGCTGGCGCTCGACGACGTGCGCGACGGCGGCCTCGGCTTCGCGATCGAGCAGTTTTTCGTCGATCGCTTCGCCACGCTCCTGCCGGAGCAGCAGATCGGTCAGCTTCGGATTGCGCGGCAAACTGCCGACGTGGGTCGTGAGAATGCGCTCTTCGCTTTTCAACATGACTCGGTCCCCTCCGTAACACGCGCCGGCGGGCGCGCGAGTCGGCGCGCCGATCGATCCGCGCGCCGCGGCTAACGCCGTCCGCAGTGTACAGCAAGCTTCGGGTCAAATTGCAAACGCGCGGAGAGTGCCGCGGCGCAGCGGGAGCTTCTCTGCGTGAGCGGGCGGAAAGAACGCGCCGGCTATCGAGAAGCGCTTGAATCCCGGGGCGGACCGACGATTTCCCACTCGCGGTCAAGGTTGGTGATCGAAACCAGGTCGCCCTGCGAGTCGACCAGCGCAAGGTCGTCAGCATCCAGCCGCGGAGGCTCGTCCGTGCCCGGGTCCGTTATCCGCTCGAGGCCGCCCGCGGGCTTGATGAACTCGACGGGCGTCGCGGCGTAATAGACCAGCGTCGGCAGTTCGATGCCGGCGAAGTACAGTCGGCCGCCGCCGCGCAGCGCCGCGGTGCGCCTCGCCTTGAGCCCCATGGCGTAGCTCGGCGTGCTGCGCAGGCGTTCAAGATGATGCGCCTTAACGATCCAGCGCCACTGCATCGGCGCATGCACCACCATCAATGCGAGCGCAAAGGCGCCCAAGCCCGTCACTACCGGCCTCTGCGGACCGCGGTAATCGAGCGCGTGCGCGGCCAGAGCTCCCGCCAGCAACGCCGTCGGCACGCATGCCGGCAGCACATACCAGGGCAGCTTGGTCTGCACCGCGCACGCCGCGCCCAGCGCGACCAGCAGCCAGAGAATCCACAGGCCGGCCGCCGGAGTCAGTGATCTCCAAAGGTCAGCGGCGCCGGCACACACGCCAGCTACCGAGCGGCTTTTAAGCGCGGCCGCCGCGAGCGCCAACGCGGGCAGAATAAGCGGCCAGAGAAATTTAATTTCCCTGCCGAAGCCGGACAACGTGGACCATCCGGAGTGAGTCTCGTCCTCGAGATGGCGTGCAATACGGGCGAGCGTCTCATGATGGACGAAGCTGGTCCAGAAAAGCGGATTGTACAGGGCCTCGTGGAGGTACCAGGGCGCCGCCACCGCAGCCGCGCATCCGAGGACAATCGCGAGGCCGGTCGTGCCGATCGCCTCGAAGCCGGGCAACACAAGCACCGCGAGCGGTGCGGCGATTAGGGGGATGGTCCCGGCAAGCCCCTTGCTCAGGATCGCCATACCGCTGGCCACGCCTGCGAGCGCGCAAAAGCGCCGATCCTTGCGCGCGTGCAAGATCGCGTAAAACGCGAGCGTCAGGAAGAAGAGCAGCGGCGCGTCCGTCGCGCACTCGCGTCCGCCCCGGGCCACGAAAAAATAGAATTGCAGCGGCGCCAGCGCCGCCAGCATCCCCGCCAGCCGCCCGGCAGCACCGGCTGCCGTAAAATAGATCAACAGCAGCGTCCCGAGGCCGGCAAGGACCGAGGGCAGCCGCGCCGCAGCCTCGCTTTCGCCGAAGACATTGAATGAACCGACCAGCGCCCAGAAGAGCAGCGGGGGTTTTTTGACGTAGCCCTTACCGTTCCAGGTAAAGTCGAGGTAGCTATGGTTGACGATCGCCTCGTGCGCGACCTCGGCGTAAGTCGCCTCGTCCCAATCGACGAGCGGCGCAGCACTCATCCCCGAGCCGAGCGCGAATCCCCCAAGCGCTAGGATCAGGAGCAGCTCGAACCTGAACCTCAAGATTCGCGCGAGCAGCGCCCGAGCCCGCCTGAGAGCGCTCGACGAGGGGGCCTCGGGCGCGAACGCCGTTTCTCGCGCGAAAGCTTGCTCTCGATAGTTCTGCTGGGTTTCAGTATGCGCGGGAGCACTCACTTGCACGACTTACACCTTCCAGACCGGCTTCTCATCTCGCGTGCGCTTCGTAACTCCCCATTACGATGAACTTTGTGCCCGGTTTCATTTTACGAACGGGTTACGGAGGAAGGCAATCCGACCAACGGCTTACTGGAACTGCATAATGCAAGAGGATCGGCGGCCCGATCCCGCCGAAAGCCGGCAGGACCGGGCCGCTCGTCAACTTACCTGTTTGGGCGCAGGCGAATTTCGCCGCGAGCCTGGTATGGTGTCCTGGAAATAAATTTAATCCCAAGATCTCGAGGCTGTCATTCCGAGCGCAGCGCGGAATCCCGGCTTCCACGAAAAACTGAATAAAAATCCGGGATTCCTCGGTCGCTGACTCCCTCGGAATGACACCTTGACGTTTTTCCGGATATGCAAGGACATCACACTGACTAGATCTTCGACGCCGGCTCGACCCACTCGCGCGCGACCTGCTCCATCTTTGCGACCAACTCGCGCTCGCTCGACGGCGGCGCGAATTCGATCAGGCCCAGCTCGTCGACGCCTAGATCGTGATAGCGCTTGAGATCGTCCTTGGTGATCGGCTTGGTGTAGGGGGAAAGCGCCATGTAGACGTCGGATCGCTTGCGCCCGGCCGCTTTGAGCAGATGGTCGAGAGACTTCAGCTTGTCGGCCGCCTCGGCAGGCGTAAGATTGAAGCCGCACCATCCGTCGCCATACTCCGCAACCCGCTTAAGCGCCGGACCGGTTTCGCCGCCGAACCAGATCGGGATATCGCCGCGGACCGGCTTGGGATAGCTGCGCACGCTGTCGAACTTGTAGAATTCTCCGTTGTAGCTGCTGTGCGGTTTGCGCCAGAGCGCGCGCATCGCGTCGATACACTCGCGCGTGCGCTGCGCGCGCCGCTCCCACGGCACTCCGACCGCCTTGAACTCTTCCTCGAGCCATCCGACGCCCACGCCCAACGTAAAGCGTCCGCCGCTCAGCTGATCGAGCGTCGCAGTCACCTTGGCCAGCACGACCGGATTATGCTCGGGCACCAGGCAGATGCCCGTGACCAGCTTGACCCGCGTGGTATAGGCCGCGGCGTAGGCGAGCGTGGTGAAAGGGTCGGCGAACGGAGTGTCGGCGGGCAGCGGAAACTCGCCCTTCGAATAGGGATACTTGGAGATGTGCTGGTCGAGCAGCACCACGTGCTCGGGCGCCCACACGGTGGCGAAGTTGAGCCGCTCGGCATTCACCGCGACGGTCTTTATCATGTCGGGCCGCGACAGATGGCCAATTCCGACGGCGAAAAACCCTATCTTCATCGTCCTCTCCTTTTAGGAAACCGCGTTGGCTCTCTCATAGCACAGAGCGCGAATTTGTACCCGCCGCGCGCGCAGCCTTCCGCATCGGCCATTCGGCGATAGAATCGGAGAGGCCCGTCGCACCCGCCTCCCGCCGAGAGCCTTATGCGCCGCTTTGACATGCCGCCTCGCAGCGCAGGATGGCGGGCGGGCTCACTCGATCACGCCTGACTGGTGCCTGCGCGAAGCCGGCGCTGCTACAGGCGAGTACCGCAAAAGCGACCACCGACACCCCCACCCCAAAGCGACAGCTCTCGACTCTCATAGCTTTGCCTCCCTGGCTTGGCGCGAAATTCTACTAACTCCTTATAGTTGGTGTTCTGCAAATAAGTTTTATCCCAAGATTCTGAGGGCTGTCATTCCGAGCGCAGCGAGGAATCCCGGCTTCTACGAAAAAACGAATTAAAGATCAGAGAATCCCTCGGTCGCTGACTCCCTCGGAATGACACCCTGACGCTGTTCCGGATATGCAAGTTATTTGGGGGACAGTAGGACCAGCGACGTGACAATTGGCTGCGCTCTGGAGAGGCGAGTCGCGACCGGTTCAGGATGCGCCGCAGCGGCTGGGATCGCGCTCGCACTGTGCTCGGCGACGATTACCGCGCCGAGCGGAACTTCGCCCTCGCGCGCGCCGGTGCCCGCTACTACGCCGCTTCGATTTCGACCAGATTGTCGGAAAAGGTCGGCGCGTTGCCCAGGTCGGCCAGCACCGGCGAATTCGCGGCCGCGACCGTGCTCTTCGCACGGCTGAATTTGCGCCAGAACCCGAGCGGCGCAACGACCACGCCCGGCCGCACGGTGTCGCTCAGATGCGCGAGCGCCGTGAACGAGCCGCGATCGTTGAAGACCCGCACGGCGGCGGCCTCGGCGATACCGCGGCGCGCTGCATCCTCGGGATTGATCGTCACGGCCTGCTCGCCGGCAACCCGGCGCTGATGCGGCATGTTCGCGTAGCACGAATTCAGAAAGGCGTGCGACTTGGGCGAGATGATATTCAACGGATAGCGCGCCGCCAGCGCGGGATTGGTCTGGGCGGACTCGCGCGGCGCAATGTAGCTCGGAATCGGATCCACCGCGCTTTGCGCCTCGAAGGTCTCGAAGGTAGTGGAGCCCTGGCGAAAAAGCGGCAGCACGAAATTCCCGCGCGCGGCCATCGACGAGACGAACTCCGTCTTTCCCGAGGGGGTCGGGAACTTGCCTTCCGCGTGCGGCGCGAACGTGTCCGGCTGGCCGACTCTCAGGCGCGCGTAGCCCTCGCGCTTTAGCAGGTCGAGGTCGATGCCGGCGAGCGCGGGCGATTTCCAGTCGGTGATCGCGAGCACCGTTTCCTCGTCGGTGCGCTTGAAGCAGGCGTCCTCGAAGCCCATCCGAGCCGCCAGCCGCCGGAAAAGCTCGGTGTTTGGGACGGCCTCGCCGAGCGGGGCGATCGCCGGCATATTGAGCGTCAGGTAGAGATGCCCCCAGGAGAACATCAGGTCGAATTGCTCCAGCTGGGTCGTCGCCGGCAGCACGATATCGGCGAAGTCGGCCGTGTCGGTCACAAACTGCTCGCTCACGACGGTGAACAGATCCTCGCGCGAGAGCCCCGCGACAATCCGATCCTGGTCGGGCGCGACCACCACCGGATTCGAGTTGTAAACGAAGAGCGCCTTGATCGGCGGGGTCAGCCCGAGTTCTCCGCTGAGCGCCGCGCCCAGGCGATACTGGTTGATATGGCGGGTGCCGGGCCGGATGAAGTCCGGGCGCATCAGCACGTCGTACTTGATCGGAAAAGCGAAGTTGGGCATGAACACCAGCCCGCCGCCGGGCTTGCGCCATGCGCCAACCAGCGCCGGCAGGCACGAGATCGCGCGCACACACTGTCCGCCACCTGCCTGACGCTCGATTCCGACACCGAAGCGAATGGCCGCGGGCTGGCGCTCGGCATATTCGCGTGCGAGTTGCACGACATCCGCCGCCGGGATGCCGGTGATCGCGGAGGTGCGCTCGGGCGGAAACTCCTGCGCGCGTGCTCTAAGCTCCGCGTAGCCGACTGTGTATTTTTCTACATAGTTATTGTCAGTCAGGTTCTCATTGACTATTACGTTGATAAGTCCCAGCGCCAGCGCGCCGTCGGTGCCCGGCCGGATCGGGAGATGCCAGTCGGCCGCCGCCGCCGTGCGATTGCGCACTGGGTCGATCACTACTACTTTCGCGCCACGCCGCCGCGCCTCCGCGATGATCGGCCACAGATGAAGATTGGTGCTGATCACGTTGCAGGCCCAGATAACGATATAGCGCGAATGGACGAGGCTCTCGGGGTCGGTGCCGGGCGTCGGGCCGACCGTCATCATATAGCCGGTGATCGCGCCCGAAGCGCAGAAGGTGCGCTCGCTTATCGAGGAGCCGAGCCGATTGAAGAATGCGTCGCCGACGTTGAGCCCGTTCAGCAGGCCTTCGGTGCCGAGATAGCTGTAGGGCAAGATCGCCTGCGCGCCGTGCTCGGCGATGATCGCCTTGAAGCGGTCCGCGATCTCGTCCAGCGCCGCCTTCCATCCGATGCGCTCGAACCTGCCGCTTCCCTTGGGCCCGACGCGGCGCATCGGATAGAGCACGCGGTCGGGACTGTAAACGCGCTCGACGTAGTCGTTGACTTTGACGCAGAGCGCGCCGCGGGTGAACGGATGCTCGGGGTCGCCGCGGACTTCGACGGCGCGGCCGCCCTCGACGCTCACCAGCATCGCGCAGGTGTCAGGACAATCGTGCGGACAGGCTCCGCGGACTATCGCCCCGGAAGAGTTGATTGCGGCGGCGGCGCTGGGGGTCATGCGATATCGCCCTCCTGGCCGGCCTGTCTGGGGAAGACATGCGAGCCGGACTCATAATCGGACGGCGTGCTGGCGCTTGCAAGGAGCATAAGCACCGCCGTCCAACGGGTTAATGGCCGGTCGTGAAAGAGCGAGAACTTTACGCCGGCTGACCTCCGCCAATGGCGCTGATGACGTCCTCGACGGTTGCGACCTGGGCGAAGCCGCGGCGGAGATTTGCGAGCACGGTTTTCTGCACCTGCTCGGCGTTGATCGCCTCTCCGTCGGTCTCCAGCGCAATCGGCGCGGTGCCGTCCTCGAGCACGATAACCTGGTAGTCGCGGAAGTTGGCGTCACGCGCGGTCGAATCGCAGCAGAAGTTGGTCGAATAGCCGCCGATGATCAGGGTGTCGATCCCCCGCGCGCGGAGCATCGCGTCGAGTTCGCTGTTGAAAAATGCGCTATAGCGATTGCGCTCCAGCACCGGTTCTCCGGCCCGCGGCGACAGCTCCGGCATTATCGCCGTGCCCTGCGTGCCCTTGACCAGTACCTCGCCCTTACCGATCGGCTCCCAGAACTTTCCCAACTGGCCGCTGTCCGCCCCGTTACTGCAGAACGCCAGCGATGAAAAGACCACCGTCACGGAGCGCTGCCGGGCCTCGTCCAAAAGTTTTTCAAGGCGCGGCACCAGCGGCCGAACGCCTTCCCATCCGAGCAGGTCGTTGGTCATGTTAATGATAAGCAGCGCGGTCTTTTTGGGGTCGAGTCTGTTCATCGCGTCGTCCTCGATAGCGGCTCGAATAGCGTGCAGGATAGCGTTTTGGATGGCGTAGCCGCAGCCTGCCCGGCCGGATTCGAATCCGTAATTACCAAGCTCCACGGGCGAACGCCAGGAATCGAGCCTGATCTCAACTCACGGCGTTCCGGCCGCCGGGCCTTCGATTCTCCGACCGCCTCTGCTAAATGGCAGGTATGAAAGTTCATCACGCTGCCGCACTCGCCCTGGCCGGCTGGTATCTGATGATGCCGCCGCTCGGTAACGGCAAGGTTTACCTCAACGCGCCGCTCAGCACGTGGCAGGTTGTCGTCAGCCTGGAAACTCTCGAAGATTGCAAAGGCATAATCCAAAACTACAAGAAGCATCCGGCCGAGATTAGCGATCCGCAGGTCCGCGAGCTGATCGAACGGCGCGATGCTCACGCGATGTGCGTCTCGGACAAGGATCCGCGCGTAGCAAAATAAGGCTCGCCCGACGCCCAGGGCGTCTGCTCGCACGCCTCTCGAAGAGCCCTCGACCTTATGTCCAATCCTGCCCGTATAGGCTCGCGACGTAGGGAGTCTCGATTGTGATCCTGGCGAAGACCGCCCGAGGACAAGCCAGGGGGAGCCGCGGGTAAATGCCAGCAGCCACTCTCGGCTCCGGCCAGCCGCAGGTCGAGCACCACCCGGCGGCCGTCCGCGCACACCCCCAGCGTGACCAGCACCGGCACCCGCACGCGCTTTTTCCCGATCCACACGCGCGGATACCAGCCGTCCAGAAACAGGCAACGAATCTTCAGCTCGCCGAGATCATGTTTGGCACCAAGGCTCGAAGTCTTCGCGCAGCCGCCCGACCAGGCGCGACACCGCGTCCTTCGACAGCGGCGCGCCACGCAGCAGCGGCGAAAGCGCGCCGCGCAGCCCGCGCGTGTTGGTGCCGCTCAGGTAGACCCCCAAAATCGCCGCGTCGACCCGCTCGGTGCGCCGCTGGTAGCGCGGGATCATCCGGCCCTGCCACTCGCGGCTGTGGCCCTGCGCGTCTTCAATTCGCGCCCGCGGCATCGCAATCGTCGTCGCTCCAAGACTGGTGCTCAGCCTGCGCTCACGCTTGCCGTGCCGGTATCCAGCCCGCACTGCGCCCACCCGTTGCGACCGGGCGGCGCCCAACGCCGCCTCCAGTTCCTCATCGGCGATGGCCTCGATCATGGCCCGGATCCGCTCCCGCATCAAACCCTCGAGCGTTGCTTTCCCTGCCCCTCCATCCCTGCTATCGCTTGCCATGGCGTCATCCTCCGGCACCCGCCGCCAAGCGGGGGTGAGTTGTGGCTCAACTCGCCGGATCTTGACGCTGTTTTTGCTTTTCTACCAACTTCGCGACACTACCCCATTTGGAATCCCAAAGACTCGGTGCTTTTTCCTTTGAACCAGACAAATCCCGATGGGCGGCACTACAGGCGGCAGACCTGCTCGCTTGGCACTATCGCCGCCTCACAGAAATGCGACGGTCGATGCACAGACTCTGGCCGGGGACACGCGGCGCGCAGGAAAAGACCTTCGCCGAACTCAATGCTTCTACGGCCAGGACGAAAAGGATAGCGCTTGTCCCGACTTGGCGCAGCGCGGAGCCGAGGTTATCCGCACCACCGGCGGCCATCATTTCGACGGTGACTACGAGGCTTTGGCCCGACGTATCCTGGCAGGTTTCGAACGGCGCGTTGGCCCACTGCCACTGCCGGCGGCCAGGGGCCGGAGGTCAGTAGAGCCTTTCCGGACATCGGTGCCCACGGAGCTTGACTGGGCGCTTTCACTCGTCACCATCGTTATTACTATGCTGGCATTGGTGCTGTGGGTAACCCGTGACAGACATTACGGAGATCGAACCCGATGAGCGTTCGGTAATTCAGCACTTCGATGAGCCCAGTCAAATGCCAAGACAAAAAGCGGCCATGCATTTTTCGAGATCACCTGAATCGTCAGGGTCGTAACCAGCGATCGGCACTTCGTGCGCGCCAAGGTATAAAGCTAGGCCTGTTGTTGTCTCTGACCGCAATTTGTACCGGCTCGGCCTGCGGTACGATCCCCAATGCTCGCGCATTGATTCATTCTTCGCGGCTCTATACGGAATCTCCCCAATTTGAGGCAGCGCGAGGTCCACTCTCAACTACACAGGGCAAGGAGATTATCGGGCGGCTTGAGCGGCAGGCCGGAAAGACCGATATCCTCGCGCGTCATCTCGCTTTCGAACAAGCGATCAGCGGTAGCCCCCTGATAGTCGGAAATCGAGTCACGCTGCTCAAGGATAGCTCGACGACCTACCCAGCGATGCTTGACGCCATACGCGGCGCGCGTAACAACATCAACCTTGAAACGTTTATCTTTTCCGACGACTCTGTCGGACGAGCATTCGCAAGCGCCCTGATTGCGAAACGGCGTCAGGGGGTACAAGTCAATATCATTTATGACAGCTTTGGGTCGTACTCTACGGCAGAGAGCCTTTTCGATTCTTTGCGCGCCAATGGTGTCCGGCTGGTCGCGTTCAATCCGATAGATCCGTGGAACGCGAGAGTTAGATGGTCTCCGGACCATCGCGACCATCGAAAACTCTTGGTGGTAGACGGAAGGACAGCCTTCACCGGCGGCATCAACATTTCCAGTCACAGGTTTCGCGCCTTCGGCGTATCGAGAGCGGAGGATCGCAACGGTGGACCAAGCGATTGGCGCGACACGGATGTTGAAATCCAGGGCCCTTCGGTAGCAGCGTTCCAGCGGCTTTTCGTGACCACCTGGAGCAGCCAGCACGGCCTGCCTCTCGACAGCGGAGGTTATTTTCCGGTGCTTCACAACCAAGGCAACGACATCGTTCGTGTATTGGGCAGCGTACCCGAGCAGTTCAGCGTCATCTACGTAACCCTCATTTCGGCGATCAACAATGCCGAGAAGAATGTCTATATAACCAATGCCTACTTTGCGCCAGATGCCGAGATGCTGGACACCTTGGACGCCGCTGCACAACGAGGAGTCGATGTCCGGTTGCTGGTTCCGGGACGCACCAACGAGCCATTGATAGGGCCGGCGACGCGCTCCCGCTATTCCGATCTGCTTCGTGCGGGAGTCAGGATTTACGAATGGCGCGGAAAAATGCTGCACGCCAAGACCGCGACTATCGATGGGGTTTGGTCGACAGTGGGATCGTCCAATCTCGACTGGTGGAGCATCGCGCGCGATAACGAGGTTAATGCCGTCGTCCTGAGCACTGGCTTTGCAGAGCGAATGACTCTGATGTTCCGCAACGACATAGAGAACTCCGAGCAGATTGACCTCGAGCGATGGAAGAAACGCTCGGCGATGGAGCGAATTGATGAGTCAGTAGCCAGATGTTTCCAGCGGCTGCTCTAGCGTCGGCCCCGGAAGCTTGGCTCGTGCAATGCTTGCGAGGTGACCGAGAATTGTTGTACCGGCGCCTTACAAGCAGCCTTCCTGCGCGTGATTCTCTATCACGTCCGCCGAGCAAGGAGCAAAGCGGCGATGGTACCGATTGGCTGCCGCGGCGGCACTCCGGCGCTTCCTTGCCGCTCAGCATGGCCGTTCCGCCACGGTGAGCGTCGGGCGGGCTCGGAAGATTCCGGATCCGCATCGACCGAACACGGCATCTACACCCGATGCTATCGAAGCCGCGGCCGAATTCAAGACGATGGTCAAGGCGCTCCACCAGGCCGGCATCGAAGTGATTCTCGATGTGGTTTACAACCACACTACCGAAGCCGGACCCGACGGACCGACATATAGCTACCGGGGTATCTGCAACAGCACTTACTATCTGCTCGACGAAAGCATGACCCACTACAGCAACGATACCGGGGCCGGCAACGTGCTGCGCTCGGCGCATCCGGCCGTGCGCAAAATGATAGTCGACAGCCTGCGTTTCTGGGTCGAGGAGATGCACGTCGACGGCTTCAGATTCGACCTTGCGTCGATCTTCAGCCGAAACAGCGACGGATCGATAAATCTCGAGGATCCTGCGATTATCTCGGAAATCAGCAGCGACGGTACATTCGGTGCGGTTCGGCACATCGCGGAGGCATGGGATCCCGCCAGCTATGAACTGGGCCGCGGCTTTCCGGGCAAATCATGGAGCCAGTGGAACGGCAGATTTCGCGACGACGTGCGCGCCTTCGTCAAGGGCGACCCCGGCAAGGTAGGCGATCTGATGAGCCGGATTTACGGCAGCAGCGACCTCTTTCCCGACGATCGCGACAATGCGTATCACCCCTATCAGGCAATCAACTATGTGACCTCCCATGACGGGTTCTGTCTCTACGATCTGGTCGCTTACAATGCGAAGCGAAATTTGGCCAATGGTCAGAACAACCGCGACGGGACCGACAACAATTTGAGTTGGAATTGCGGATGGGAGGGCGATCAAGGGGTTCCCGCTGAAGTGATGCGGTTACGGACGCGACAAATCAAGAATTTCTTCGCCATCCTGATGCTTTCCAATGGAACTCCGATGTTCCGAGCGGGCGACGAGTTTATGAATACCCAGGGCGGCAACAACAATCCGTGGAATCAGGATAACGAGGCCACGTGGCTCGATTGGAACCTCCTGGAGAAGAACCGCGGCATGTTCCGCTTTCTTCAAGGGCATGATCGCGTTTCGCAAGGCACATCCGTCGCTCGCGCGCAGCCGCTTTTGGCGCGACGACGTGCGCTGGTACGGCGTCTCCCGGCAAGTCGACCTGAACTATGCTTCGCGCAGCCTCGCCTTCTGTCTGCGTGGCGCCTCTCAGCAGGACCGGGATATCTACGTGATGATCAATGCCTACTGGGAGGACCTGACCTTCCGAATTCAGGAGGGCGAAGCGAGCGACTGGATGCGAGCGGTCGATACCAGTCAGGCCGACCCGCTCGAGATTGGAGACGAGGAACCACTCGCCTCGCTCGATTACAAGGTCAACGCCCGGTCCGTAGCGGTGCTTCTGCGGAATTCCTGAGCGCGTCGGATAAAGGTCGGCTCACACAAGGACTATTCGCCAATGCCTTTCCCTTACAAACACATACTGTGTCCCGTCGATTTCGACGAATATTCAGGCGAGGCACTGAAGGAAGCGGCGGCCCTTGCGTCGATTGGCGGGAGCACCCTGCACGCCTTGCACGTGGTGCGGATGAGCCCGCTGTTCGATCAAGGAGCGGCTGAAGGCTTTACCGCGGAAGAATCGTATCAGGCGCAAACCTCTTTCGCGCGCAAGCGAGTCGAGGAGATGCTGAACGCGATACCCGCGGAGGTGAAGCGGGAGGTCGCGATCGAAATCGGCGAGCCGGGCGACTCAATCATGGAAGCGCAAAAGAACCTCGGCGCGGACCTGATTGTAATGGCTACCCACGCGAGAAAAGGGCTTAAGCATCTGGTGCTCGGAAGTGTCGCCGAAAGAGTAGTGCGGGAGTCGCGCGTCCCCGTGCTGACGGTCCGGCCGGTTCGTCGCGACGGCTCGGAATAGCCATCTGGGAGAGTTGCCATCGGCCGTGATAGGCTGCTGATGGCGAAGAAACCACAAAGCGATGCGGGATCTCCAACCACAGAGAAAGAGCACCGAGCCGAAGCGGCAATTTCCTCAAAGCCTGTGGTTCTGGTGGGTCACCTCCGCCGTCCTGCTTATCTGGAGCCTGTTCAACCTATGGACGGGCCCGCCCTCCGAGGTTGCGGATATTCCGTATTCGACCTTTCTGGAGCAGGTACAGGCCGATAATGTTTCGCAAGTCCACGTCGCCGGCGACACGATCGCGGGAACCCTTGTAAAACCGCTCCTGTGGCCCAAGCCGCAGCCAAATGTCGAATCAAAATCGTCCGGGCCGTTGACAGCTTCGGAAAAATCTAAGTCCGGCGCATTACCCTCGTCTAAAGTCGAGTCCGAACCGCCAAATCGGCCGCCGTCGGCCTACTATTACGAATTCCGCACTGTGTTCCCGGCCACCATCGGAGATCCGAATCTGATCAACCTCCTCGAGTCTCATCACGTCACCGTGGATGTCTCTGCGCCGTCCAAGCCCTGGCTTCTTGAGATGCTCATAGAATGGTTTCCGATGCTGCTGCTCATTGGCTTCTTTTGGTGGATGGCTACCAACGCAAGCCGGAGTCAAGCCGGGATGTTCGGCTTCGGCCGGATGAGGGCTCGCCGCTATTCGAGCGACCAACCGAAGGTGACCTTCAGTGACGTTGCGGGTGCAGACGAGGCCAAGGCAGAGTTACAGGAAGAAGTTGATTTTCTGAAGAATCCCAAGAAGTATCGCGATTTGGGCGCCCGCATTCCGAGGGGAGTCCTGTTGGTCGGACCGCCGGGAACCGGAAAGACGCTGTTGGCCAGAGCTGTGGCCGGCGAAGCCGGGGTCCCCTTCTTCAGCATCAACGCATCCGAATTCGTCGAGATGTTCGTTGGCGTCGGAGCCAGCCGCGTGCGAGACCTCTTCCGCCAAGCCAAGGAAGCCGCACCCGCCATCATTTTCATCGATGAACTGGACGCGGTCGGACGCCGCCGCGGTGCAGGCGTCGGAAGCGGAAGCGACGAGAGAGAGCAAACACTTAATCAGCTGCTCGGCGAACTCGACGGCTTCGATCCGCGATTGGACGTTATCATAGTGGCGGCGACAAACCGCCCTGACGTGCTCGACCCAGCCCTCCTCCGCCCAGGACGTTTCGACCGGGAGGTGGTCCTCGAGTTACCCGACCGCAAGGGGCGCGAGGGAATCTTGCGGATCCATGCACGCCAGTTGCGGCTGGCCGACGATGTTGATCTTTCGCTGGTCGCCAGGATGACCATCGGGCTCAATGGCGCCGACCTCGCTAACCTGTGCAACGAGGCCGCCCTCGTAGCCGCGCGCCGCGATCGAAGTTCTGTCACGATGGCCGATTTCGAGGAAGCGCACGACAAGATCAGGCTCGGCGTTGCCCATCCACAATTGGTCGATCCGAATGAGCGTCGCGTGGTCGCCTATCATGAGGCCGGACATGCGGTGGTTGCCTGGTTAACCCCGGCCGCAGATCCTGTGCAGAAGGTTACAATCGTGCCACACGGCCAAGCTCTGGGCGTCACCGAACAGGTGCCCGGCGAAGAACGCCACAATTTCAACCAGGCGTATCTGAAGGCGCGTCTGGCGGTGATGCTGGGTGGCCGCACCGCCGAGGAGATCGCAATCGGAGATGTTACGACCGGTGCCGAGAATGACCTCGTCGAGGCGACCGCACTCGCGCGCCGGATGGTCACGCGCTGGGGCATGGGCAAACTCGGCCCGATAGCTTTCAGAGCGGACGAACAACATCCCTTTTTGGGATATGAACTTTCGCAAAGGCCCGACTATAGCGAGGCGACGGCCGCTGAAATCGATGCTGAAGTCCGGCGATTGGTCGAGCAAGCTCATGAGAATGTGCGCCGTCAACTGACCGCGGCACGCGGACCGCTCGACGGTCTGGTCGAGGCATTGCTGCGAGAGGAAACGATCCAACTCGACGAACTCAATCGAATTCTCGGACCGCGACAACAGGCAACAGCGGAGTTGGTAGAATCGCGTGCTGTCGTCGGTTCGCGATCTTGAATGCGGTCGGCCGAATTGAAAGACGGGAGGCCGTCGATGCCAATCTGACGAAAGGGCCGAGGGTGTCGCTAGACGGTTAAAGGTCTTATCGTTCCGGTTCAACCAAAGCGACCGATGAGGGTTCACATGTCAAAACTTGCTGTGAGCGGCGCATTGGCAAATATTTCTGCTTCGCTTTTTCACATCCGTAAGCATGGCTCAGGAACAAGGCGGCCACCCGGTTCCGACTGACGCAGCATCAGTCATCGCGCTGATGAAGCGGGCGACGGAGCCCGGGCGTCCGAGCGTGCGCATATTGACACTCAAGGTCAACAACCCGAAAGGCCTCACGACCACTTGGCGGTTGGTACAGGCGCGCGCCGAAGCTAACGGTTCCAATTGGATGCTAACCGTCGTGCTTTCGCCGGCTCCGTGGGGTAAAGGCATCGCAGTTCTGGACGAGGACAAGCCTCGCATAAGATAGTGACAAGACTACTGGTTTCTGCTAATGTATAGGGTATGGGTAATCCAGCGGGTGTGCGGCGGGATTTCGCCGCGCTGGAAGAGCGGCGGATGGAGGCGGTGCGATTACTGCGC
>Ga0335085_10002270_pt1 | contig 36578 bp, 31 predicted proteins | sample Lox_Sample_45_FD_206712 | JGI IMG/M metagenome (GOLD analysis project Ga0335085, IMG submission 206712) | Soil microbial communities from Loxahatchee National Wildlife Refuge, Florida, United States - Lox_Sample_4.5 | ecosystem: Environmental > Terrestrial > Soil > Wetlands | place: USA... | reverse complement strand
CCCGGGAAAGTCGTCAGCAACGCGCCGTGCGCCCAGCCGAGATTCACCGCTTCCTGCGGCGATTCACCACTGAGCAGGCCGTAGAAAAATCCCGCCGCATAACCATCACCGCCGCCCACGCGATCGATCACGTCGAGTTCGATCGTCGGCGCCGTGTAAGTCTTGCCTTCCACCCACGCCACCGCGCCCCAACTGTGGCGATTCGTCGAATGCACTTCGCGCAACGTCGTCGCCACCACCTTAATGTGCGGATGCTTTTTGGTCACGTTGCCCATCATGCTGAAGAACGCACTCGGATCGAGCTTCGACTTCGCATGCACTTCCGGCCCTGGAATGCCAAGGCCAAGCTGCAAATCTTCTTCGTTGCCCACCAGCACGTCCACGTTCTTGACAATCTTATCGAGCACCTCCACCGCGCGCTGATGCCCGCCGGAAATATTCCAAAGCTTCGCCCGATAATTCAAATCAAACGACGTCACCGCGCCCGCCTTTTTCGCCGTCTTCATCGCCTCAATGATCACTTCGGCCGTCGTCTCCGACAGCGCCGCGAAAATGCCGCCGCTATGGAACCAGCGCACGCCGTCCTTGAAAATTTCCTTCCAATTAAAATCTCCCGGCTTCAACTGCGCCGCCGCCTCATTGCAGCGATTGTAAAACACCACCGGCGCGCGCACGCCCTGCCCGCGATCGCTGTAAACCGTCGCCATGTTCGGCCCGCGCACGCCGTCATGCTTGAAATGCTTGTAGAACGGCTTCACGCCCATCGCGCGCACGCGTTCCGCAATTAAATCGCCGATCGGATAATCCACCATCGCCGTGCAAATGCCCGTGTTCAGGCGGAAACAATCGGAAAGATTCGCTGAGACATTAAACTCGCCGCCGCTCACATGGATGTCGCAATGCGTCGCCTTGCGGAACGGGATGATTCCTGGATCCAATCGGTGCACCAGGGCGCCCAGCGACAAAAAATCGAGCGCGCCGCTCTTCGGGATGTTCAAACCTTTGCTCATTTCAATTTCGTATTCTAATTGTTCGTGTCAGTTCAAAATCGGAACAGGTAGGGGCCCTGCCAATCGCGCGCAATATGATGCAAAAGCGGCGGCAATTGTCGCTAAAAAAGAAACAGCCCATTTGCACCACAGCCATCGCAAAATTTCCGCTGCCTGCGCCAATCACCCATTTTTGTAGCAGCCAACGTGAGAAGGCTCTAAACTTTTCCGAACGCATGCGCGACCTGAAAGATTATTCCGCAGCCGAATGGCTCCAATTTAAACCACTCGTCTCCGCCTTCAAACAACTGCGCGACGACGCCGTTCAAAACTCCTTCCTCAAAACGCGCCCTCCCGAATTGGAACCCTTCCTGCGCGCCAATGAAAACCTTCGCGGCAAAAACGTCTTGCAGATAATCGCCTTCGAGCACGCGGAGGTGTTGAGTTTTTGCCTCAAAATGCTCGCCCGCCATTCGGCGAATACCACCGTCCTTGTCTTCGATAACTCCCGCCGCCCGGAAGCCCGCGCCGAAATCGAGCGCGCCTGCAAAGATCTCGGCGCGCCCTATCTCGGTCTGCCGGCAAACAATATCAGGCACCCCAACCGCTCGCACGGCTCCGCCATGACCTGGATCTGGCGCAACGTCATCACCAAAATCAATCCCGCCACCGCCGGCTTCCTGGATCATGACATGATTCCCCTCGAGAAATTTTCCCCGGCGGAAACCCTCAACGCCCAGCCGTTTTACGGCGTGCCCATGATCAGCAAATTCGGCTCGTATTCACTCTGGGCCGGATATTGCCTTTTCAATCTTGGCGTCGTCGGCAGTCTCGAATTCAACTTTCTCAACGACTTCCCGCGCGGCCTCGACACCGGCGGCCGCAATTGGAATTGCCTCTACAAAAAATTCGACCACCACAAACTCAAATTCGCCGACTGGCGCATCTATGACGTCATCGACGTGGACACCAACGCCACGCGCCTGCTCGAGATCATCGACAACTGCTGGGTTCACCTCGCCGGCGTCAGCCATTGGGACGACTACAAGCGTCACTCAAACTTCTACGGACGCATCAACAAGGCAATCGAAGAAGGCGCCAACTGGCAGCAGCTCCGCACCCTCCTCGGCAGCGACCAAATCCGCCTGACCAGCCCCGAAGCCATCGCAAAAACCAAACGCTACCGATACCAAAAACATTCCTGGCAACCAAACACCCGCTGACCAACGTGCTGCCGGCATCCTGCCGGCAGATCAAAATTCAGCCCTCACGGCGAACTCGTCGGATCCCCCACATTCTTTTCCACCGGCAACGAACGCGTCAGATTGTCCAGAATGATAATCTTCTGCCAAATTTTCCGCGAAAGCCCCGACGTCAAATCCTCCACATCATCCACCGCATCCAGCAGCACCGGGTCCTGGTACCCCTGCACATACAGCGCCGCGATTTTGCTGATCAACGCCAGTGAATCGTTGCAATAATCAAAATAACGATTCAACTCAAACGGCGTCATGTCGCGCTTCGGCGGCGTGCTCGGCCGCGTCCCGCGCCCGAAATAACTTTCCGGATCCTTCGTCAATTGATGCATGTCCACGATGTGCGCCATCGCGCGCAATTCATGAATCGCCTCCAGCGCGCGGTTGCGTTTGATGCGATTCTCCCAGCTCACTAGAAACAACACCGCCGCGCCGATGAACACCACCGACCCGATGCTTGCATCGAGCGCCTGGATGAAATTCGTATAGTCATCCATCCGAAACTGATGAATGTGCGTCACCAGATCGATCACGACCGCTATCATGATCACGCTCATCAGGATGGTCGCGCACCGCAGGAAAAGATTTGGCTTCTGGATCCACTGCACCCGCGCAATATTTTCCTCCGCCACGCGCAGAAGCTCCGCCGAAATTCTCCCCAGCCCGGAATCCGGAAACCTCTTTTCCACCCGAATATTCAGCGCCTTGACGGTCTCGATAATTTCCCGGGAATCGAGCCGGCGATATTTCGCGGCGGTTTGGTCCATTGCGCCGCAAGAATAAGTGCAGCGACTGATCTAATCAAGCCGCCTAAAACCACCGGTCGTCCTCGTCCTCCTTCTCGTTCTCGTCCTCGGAATCCTAGCCATTGGATGTTCGATGTTCGGTGTTGGTTGTTGGATGTTCCCCAAAAAATCCGCGTGACAAACCCCCTCCTGCACGGTCAATCCTCCATGCGGCATAAACCGACACACGACGCATCAGTCGAAAAAACCGACAATGCCCCGGAAATTCTCGAAAACCTCGTCCACCGCGCCGAACACGCCGGTGCCAGCGACATCCACATCCAGATGCGCGGACAAAAAGCGGAAATCGCCTTCCGCCTCGACGGCGTGATTTCCCCAATCGAGGAACTTCCCGAGACCACCGCCGAACGCGTCATTGGCCGCATCAAATTCCTCGCGCGCCTGAAAACCTACCAGGAATCCCTGCCCCAGGACGGCCGCATCGAACGCGCCGACCTCAGCAGTGAAAATGATATTCGTGTTGCCACCTATCCCACCGTCACCGGCGAGAAAATCGTCCTGCGCCTTTTCAACACCGCCGCTACAAAAACTCTCGCCGAACTCGATTTCCCCGAGCACGCGCACGCCGAGCTCGAGCATTTTCTCCGTCAAACCTCCGGCTTGCTGCTCCTCACCGGCCCCGCCGGCAGCGGCAAAACCACCACCATTTACGCCTGCCTGCGATTTCTTTCGGAACTCGGCGGCCGCCACATCATCACCGTCGAAGATCCCGCCGAGCAAATCGTCCCCGGCGTCATGCAAACCGAAGTGAACGAACCGCGCGGCCTGGATTTCGCGAAAGCCGCCCGCCACCTCCTGCGCCAGGACCCGCAAGTCCTCGTCATCGGCGAAATCCGCGACGAAGAAACCGCCAACATCGCCGTGCGCGCCTCACTCACCGGCCACCTCGTCATCTCCACGCTCCACGCTGGCTCGTGCAAAGGCGTTTTTGAGCGCCTCCTCGTCATGTGCCGGGACCATTCCGCCGTCGCCTCCTCCATCGCGCTCGTCGTCAATCAGCGCCTCGCGCGCCGCCTCTGCAAAAATTGCTCCGGCAAAGGCTGCGAAACCTGCCTTCACACCGGCTATCACGGCCGCCTGCCCGTTGTCGAATGCCTTCGTGTCACGGACGATCTGCGCCGTCACGTCGCCTCCCGCGACATCGAAAAATTATCCGCCAAACCCTCCCTCGCCGACGGCGCGCACGCGCTGGTGGAAGCCGGCCTCACAAACGAAGCCGAAATCCGCCGCGTTTTTGGCTTCGAACACGCGTGATTAGTTCCGCTTCGCTCTGTCCAATCTTACAGCTGTGATTCTGCAAAACTTATGAATTACGACGAACTGGCCTTTTTCAATCAGCAACTGGCCGCCATGCTCCGCGACGGCATCCCACTCGAAGGCGCCATCAAACAACTCTGCGCCGGCATGAAAGCCGGCCCGCTGCGCAACGAAATGGCCGAACTCGAAAGCGACCTCTCGCGCGGCACGCCGTTGAAGGACGCCATCGCGCGCCGCTCCCTCCCGGAATTTTACCGGCGCATGGTCGCCCTCGGCGCCCGCAGCAACGACCTCCCCGGCGTCCTCACGCTCGTCGCCGATTATTATCAGCACGCCAACACCACCTGGAACCGCCTCAAAGGCCTCATGGTTTATCCCTTCCTCGTGCTGCTCGTTTCGCTCGGCCTCTCCTTCATTATTTCCATGGTCGCCAGGGAACTCATCCAATCCTCCCTGGGCGATTGGATCACCAGCAGCTCGGGTTTCTTCTTTCGCAGCGGCATCTGGGTCCCTCCGGTCCTGACCGCCATCGTGCTCCTGATCGGATTGGCTGTGGCAAAAATTCCCCCACTGCGCGCCCGCGCTCGCTGGCGATTACCCGCCTTCCGCGAAGCAAGCCTCGCGCAACTCGCTTCCGCCATCACATTGATGCTCAAAAGCGGCACGCCATTTCCGGACGCGCTCGCCTTCGCCTCCGCGATGGAATCCGACTCGCCCGCGGCGCATGCGCTAAATAACTGGCGCGCCGCCGTTGAAAGCGGCCAGGGCAAGTCCGCCCAATGGTCCCAGTCCCTCTCCCCGCTGCCTCCGCTGTTCTTCTGGCTGGTAAACCAGGGCGGAGAAGATTTGGCCGCCGGATTTCACAAAGCCGCAGAAATCTATCAGTCGCGCGCCTCGTACAAAATCGAACTCCTCCTCTACGGCGTGCTCCCGATTTCTGTTTTGTTCCTCGGCCTGATGATTGTCTGGCAAGTGGCGCCGGTTTTTCAGGCGCTGATCCAAATGATGAACATGTTCAGCAACGTCAATTGACCCCCTGATGAACTCAGACCCTTTGTACACATCGCTCATGGTTCTCCTCGGGATCGCCACCGGCCTTCTCATTCTCGGCGCGGAAATCGCCGTCATTTATCTTATCTACTATGTCATCACCCTCCCAATGCGCCGAAACGAGCGCTCTCGCCTCTTTCTCGACCTGCTCGAACTCGGCCTCAAGGACGGCCAAACCGCCGAGAACGCCATCCGCGGCGCCGCCACCAGCAATGACCTCGCCCTCGGCGCCCGCTTTCACATCCTCGCCGCGCATCTCGACGAAGGCAAACGCCTCGGCGACGCCCTCGCTGCCGTCCCCCGCTTTCTCCCGCCGCAAATCGTCGCCATGCTCAAAACCGGCGAACGCATCGGCAGCATCCAAAAAGTCCTGCCCGCCTGCCGCCGCCTGCTCAACGACGGCGTCTCGCAGGTTCGCGGCGCGCTGAACTACGTCCTCATTTTGACATTCGTCGTCTCCCCGGCCGCGATCATTATTCCGCTCATGATCAAGGTCTTCATCATCCCGAAATACAGGGAAGTCTTCTCCGCCATGCTCGATGGAGCAAGATTTCCGGCATTCACGACCTTGATCTTCAACTCCGGCCACCTGCTCGTGCTGGCCCAGATCATCATCGTCATCCTCACCTGGTTCTTGTTGTTTGCCTACGCCGGTGGTCCGCGCGCCTTCGCCTGGTCGCGCGTCTTGCTGGGTAGCCTGCCGGATTGGCTCCATTTTCACCTGCCCTGGCGCCGCAAACGCCTGCAACGCGATTTCTCCGCCATGCTCGCCGTTCTTCTGGACGCACGCGTCCCCGAGACTGAAGCCGTCGGCCTCGCCGCCCAAAGCACCGCCAATTCAATCATCCAGCGCCGCGCAAAAAAAGTTCAAGCCCTCCTCGCCGGCGGGGTGAAATTGCCCGAGGCGCTCCGCGCCCTCGACAACGAAGGCGAACTCCAATGGCGCCTCACCAACGCCCTGCGCCGCGGCGGCGGATTCCTCAACGCGCTCAACGGCTGGCATGAAGCGCTCGACTCCAAAGCCTTTCAGCAGGAGCAGGCTGCCGCCCAAATCACCACCACCGGCTTTCTGCTGTTCAACGGCTTCGTCGTCGCCTGCATCGTCATCGGCTTGTTCATCCCTCTCATCGCACTGATAAACGCAATGGCATCATGGTAATCCACACCCGCAACAAACGAATAAAGGAACGCGGCTCGTTGATGGCCGAAATAATGGTCGCCCTCGCCATTCTCATGGTGGTCGTGCTCCCCGTCGCCTACTCCTTCCATCAGGAACACCGCCTGATGCACTCCTATTACACGCGCGCCGCCGCCATGGAAATTGTCGATGGCGAAATGGAAGTCCTCATGGCAGGCGAATGGCACAACTTTGCGCCGGGCACGCATCCGTACACCGTGAACGCCCAATCCGCAGCCAACCTGCCGCCCGGCCAATTCACCCTCACCCTCACCACCAACAAAGTGCGCCTTCAATGGCAACCCGGACTCAAGGACTACGGCGGCCCCGTCGTCCGGGAAGGAGTCATCCGATGAACCTGAAACCCCGAACCGCCTCCGCCTTGGATGTTCGCTGTTCGATGTTGGATGTTCAATGTTCCCCCACCCGCGCCTTCACCCTCATCGAATGCCTTGTCTACATGGCTGTCCTGTTCATCGTCATCGGCGTCGGCTACGTCGCCATGTATAAAAGCATGGACTCCTCCGCCGGCTTCCGCCGAAACGCCACCGATATCTCGCAAACCCTGAAAGCCGGCGAACACTGGCGCGAAGACATCCGCAACGCCAGCGGTCCCATCCATGTCGAAAACGCCGGCGAAAACCAAATCGTCCTTCACATCCCCCAACCGCAGGCTGAAGTCGATTACCAATTCTCCTCCAACAACGTCTCCCGCCGCGTCGTCGGGCGGGATTGGACGCCTGTTCTGGAGCACGTCAAAAACTCCAGCTTCATCGCCGACCACCGCCAGACCGTCGCCTGCTGGCGCTGGGAAATTGAATTGGTGACTTACAGCAAGTCGCCCTCCAAAACGCGGCCATTGTTTACGTTCATCGCCGTTCCGTCCGCTCACACGCCATGAAAATTCTGATCCCATCGCGGGCTCGCAATCGAAATCGCCAGGGCGGCTTCGTCGCCGTCATTGTCATGATGATCCTCCTCGGCCTCATCCTGGCTTACATCGTCGCGAATCTCCACGCCCTGGCCACTCTGCACGGCGATATGAAAGTCGTGGAACAAAAACAAATCCAACGCCTCGCCCGCGCCTCCACCAACGCGCCGCCCGTCCCGCAAAATCCAGCCGACACCAATCCGCCCGCACCCGCGACGCAACCCGCAAACCAATGACCCCCAGCGAGCGCATCGCGGCCATTCAAAAATCGCTGCATGTCTTTCACTGCGGCCTCGCGAGTTTGCTACCCGTCATCGGCCTGCTCCCCGCCGCCTGCGCACTCGTCGGCAGTTGGCAACTCCGCCGTTTCACCGGCTTCAACCCCGCCCACCGATACGCCAAGTGGGGTTCCGCCCTCGCCCTCCTGGGAATTGTCATCACCTTCGTCGTCGCCCTGAACGTGTTCCTCGCCCAAATCAAGAATCCCACCTGCACCGATTACGGCGGCGGAGACTAGAGCGGTTAAAAAAGTAGCAGCCGACGTAAGGAGGCTCTGAATTCTCTGCGGATTTTAGAAGAAATTTTGAGCCCTCTCACGTCGACTGCTGCGAAGAAGGAGTTTTTCAAAAACCTGCCGGATGGAAGGCGAATGACCAAAAAGTAAAAAGCCCAACCGCGTGGCTCCCACAACGGCCATCCTGGGAACGCGACATTTATGTCGCTTCAACATTCGGATGCGACACGGCCTCAAGACCATCCCAAAGGAGCCCCCGCAAAAATCGGAGCGCCGATCTCCTGATCGGCCCGAGCACCTTCTTTTTCGAGGAAATCCTTCACCGGTTTCCCTTCCATCCCCTCAAAGCCCGACCTCTGTAGCTTCCAGTTCCTTTTTGAACTGCGCACTCACCATAAACCTGGGAGCGACCCGGGCTGAAGGCCCGAGAGATGAAAGCCCAGGGCAAGGCTCGCGTAGCGGCCGCCGCCCTGGGTTAAATGCCTCATCACTTCCTCGCCCTGTAGCAAGGGGCGACACAACCTTTGTCCATGGACGCACCGTCTCCTCACGGTTCATGGAAAGAAGTCTCGCCGACACTTTCAGAGAAAAGCGAAACCGTTTCGCTTTTGTCCCTAATATTCCGGAATCATTTATCCGCGCGATTATTTGTCCCATGTGTGCTCAAAACCCCAACATTTACGAGCATTTTCTCCCTCCCCTATCTGCGTTCTCAGCGTTTTCTGCGGGCAGAAAAAATGTCATTTTCACCCCTTTTTTCCAATTTTTTTAACCCGATTTCATTCCCCACCAACCACTTCCACCGAAATACTTACCGTAAGTTTTTCTTCGCAAATCTTCTCTGGTAAAGTGCCTCTCGATGAAAAAGGAGCACCAGCCTTTGGATGCAACGCAGTCCTGCGTGGGTAGCGCGCGTCGCTCCCCGCGCGCCGCATTTTTTGCCCCTCGACTCCCGTCCCTCGTCCCATTTTCCCCCCAGGGAATCGTGGTAAATCGTGCCGGAAAAAAAAGGGGAGGTGCCGCCTCCACGTCCTCGAAATCTCCTCTCCAATTTTGGAGACTTTTGGAGGGTTTTGGAGACTTTTGGAGCCGATTTTTTTGAAAACCAATCGCCTCGCCATGCACCCATAACTGCCTCGGATATGTCCCCTCCGTCCTCTTCGTCCCATCACCACCTCCCACAATTTTTCTTTTTGAATCCCCTTCCCTTGCTTACTTTGCGCACGCAGATGTCTTTAAAGCTGTTCAACACACTTTCGCGTTCGGTCCAGGAATTCACGCCGCTTGACCCAACCGGCAAAGCAGTCGGCATGTATTGCTGCGGACCGACCGTCTACGACTTCGCCCACATCGGCAACTGGCGCACTTTTGTCTTCGGCGACCTCGTCCGCCGCTACCTGGAATTCAAGGGCTATACCGTCACCCACGTCATGAACATCACGGACGTCGAGGACAAAATCATCAAACGCGTCCGCGAAACAAAAACCTCGCTCAAAGACTTCACCGCCCAATACGAAACCGAATTCACCGAAGATCTGAAAACCTTGAACTGCCGGTTGCCACACCACACCCCGCGCGCCACCGATTTCATGAGCGACATCATCGCGCTCATCGAAAAACTCATCCAACGCGGCATCGCCTACAAAGCCTCCGACGGCTCGGTTTATTTTTCCATCGATAAATACCGCGGCTGCGGCTGCACCTACGGGCAATTGGTGAAATTAAATTTCGACGAAATGCGCGTCGGCGAACGCGTGAAAAGCGACGATTACGCCAAGGAAACCGCCGCCGATTTCGCGCTCTGGAAAGCCCGCGTGCCCGAGGATGGCGACGTCTTCTGGCCGAGCCCCTGGGGCGAGGGCCGGCCCGGCTGGCACATCGAGTGCAGCGCCATGAGCATGAAAATCCTCGGCCCCAGCTTTGATTTGCATCTCGGCGGCGAGGATTTGATGTTCCCGCATCACGAAGACGAAATCGCCCAAAGCGAAGGCGCCGGCCTGCAATCAAACGGCCGCCGCTTCGTAAAACATTGGATGCACGGCGCGCACTTGCTTGTTGAAGGCAAAAAGATGAGCAAATCAGCCGGGAACTTTTTCACCCTGCGCGATTTGTTGGACAAAGGTTTCACCGGCCGCGAAGTGCGCTACCTGCTCCTCACCGCGCACTACCGCGAAACATTTAATTTCACGCTCGACGGCCTTCAGGGCGCGCGCACCTCGCTCGCGCGCCTCGACGAATGCCTCGGCAAACTCCGCGAAATCGCAGGCCAGCAAACCGCCGAGGCAACCAACTCTCCCCTCGTCCAACAATTCACCGAAACGCTCGACGACGATCTCAACATCTCCGGCGCGTGGGGCGTGGTCTTCGAATGGGTGCGCGAAACCAACCGCCGCATAGCGGAAAATTCGTTAAAACCCGCGGATGCCGCCGCCGCACTGGCCGCCTGGGAAAAAATCGATGCCGTCCTCGGCGTCGGCGCAAAAACGGAAACCGAAGTGCCGCCGGAAATCCAGGCCCTGGCCGACGCCCGCACCGCCGCAAAAAAAGCCAGGGACTTCAAACGCGCCGACGCCATCCGCGACGAACTGAAATCCAAAGGCTGGGCCATTGAAGACACACCCAAAGGGCCGAAGTTGAAAAAGATTTGAAGAGGCAACAATGGCCACATCCCAATTTTTGCGCAGAGTACAATGTTTAGTCCCGAAGGGACTTATGACAATAGCCCGGCGTTTCAACGCCGGGAATCAATCCGCCGCCAGGCGAGTCCCGGAAGGGACGGCTGAGGCCTCTTTCACTCGTCCCTTCGGGACTTGGTCCGTTGGCGTTTCCAACCCGACAGTAAACTGCCGGGCTGTTTTCAGTGGTTCCTCCGGAACCAAAGATTGTTGTGCCACTTCCGTCCGGGGAATATCTGCCGGCGGAATGGAAAACATTCCTCTAACAAAACGCTCCTCCGGACTTTTTCCATGAAAGGCCTCTTCATCACTTTCGAAGGAACAGAAGGCAGCGGCAAATCCACCCAGATCCCGCTTCTCGCCGAGCGCTTGCGCGCCCTGGGCCATCACGTCCGCATCCTGCGCGAGCCCGGCGGCACGCCCATCGGCGAAGAAATCCGCCACACACTCAAGCACAGCAAAGCCAACGAAGCCATGACCGCCGAGACGGAGCTGCTCCTCATGAACGCCAGCCGCGCCCAACTCGTCCGCGAAATCATCCGCCCCTCCCTCGCCGCCGGCGAAATTATTTTGTCCGATCGCTTTTACGACTCCACCACCGCTTATCAAGGCTACGGCCGCCAACTGGACCTCAAGATGGTCCAATCCATCATCGACGCCGCCGTCGGCGAAACCCGCCCGGATTTGACGCTCCTCTTCCTGCTCCCTTACGACGTCGCCGAAGCCCGCCGCCTTGCCCGCCAGCCAACGCTGCCCATGACCATGCAACGCGACCGCATCGAGGAAGCCGGGAGAAGTTTTTTCGAACGCGCCGCCAAGGGCTACGAAGCCATCGCCGCCGCGGAACCCAACCGCGTGAAGAAAATTGATGCGAGCGGAACGACCCCGGAAGTCAGCGCGAGGATTTGGAAACTGATCGAACCGCTGATTCGCAAGTAAACCTTAATAAACCTTACGGAGATTCGAGGGAAGAATGTTCAGCTCAGTGCGATACTTGGCCACCGTTCGCCGCGCAATAACGATGCCTTTTTCCTTCAGCATCTTCACCACTTCCTGGTCGGACAACGGCTTGGTCGTATCCTCGTTCTTGAAAATCTCCGCGATCATGTCCTTCACGCTGGTGTTCGAAACACCGTCGCCGGTCGCGGTCTGGATGCCGGCGGTGAAGAAATACTTCATTTCGAAAATGCCCTGCGGCGTCTGCATGTATTTGCCCGAAACCGCGCGGCTCACCGTCGTTTCATGAACACCGACCACTTCCGCCACCTGGACCATCGTCAGCGGCTTCAAAAACGCCACGCCCTTGTCCATGAAATCATGCTGACGCTTCACGATTTCCTTCGCGATGTTCAGAATCGTCGCCTGGCGTTGGTGCAGGCTCTTGATCAAAAATTTCCCCGCGCGAATCTTTTCGCGGATGTAATTCCGCACCTCCGCCGAATTTTCACCCGCCGCCATCAGATCCTTGTAAGTATTGCTGATGCGCAAATGCGGAATGTGCTCGTTGTTGTTCGTGACGACAAAATCATCGCCGACGCGCTGCACGAACACTTCCGGAAGAACATATTGGTCATTGTCTGGCAGGAACGCGCGGCCGGGCCGCGGTTCGAGGCGGGCGATGCGCTCCAAAGCTTCCTGGACTTCATCCAGTTCACACGCCGTGCCGCGCGCGATTTCCGGGATGCGCCGTTTGCCGAGCGCCTCCATGTAATCGCGCACGATGCGATACTCGAGTGTGTTCTCCTGCTTGCTCCGCTCCAATTGCAGCATCAGGCATTCGCGCAAATCACGCGCGCCGACTCCCGCCGGGTCAAAAGTCTGAATCACCTTCAGCACTTCCGCGATTTTCTCCACCGGCGCACCGGAAGAGCCGGACAACTCCTCCAACGTGGCCTTCAGATAACCGTAATCGTCGATGTTGCCAATCAGCGTCTCGGCGATAGCCCACTGGGTTTCCGGCAAATTGGATTCGCGGACCTGTTCGAGCAGCATCTCCTGCAGCGACGTCGCCGCCACGATGGAATCGAACATGAACTGCCGCCGTTCCTCGTCTTCCGCCGAAGCCCGAATGGGAGTATTCGTCTGCGAAAAATGATCGCGCCATTCCTGGTCGAGCTGAACGAGTTTTTCAAATTCAGCCTGAAAATCATCCACCGGGGTGTCCGCTTGCTCCGGCTTCTCGGTGGCAGGGTCAAAATTCAGGTCTGCTGGAGGTTCGGCAGGGTCGGCAGCGGCTTCAGCCGGGGCTTCTCCGTCGGAACTAACCCGTTCCGAAAGGTCCGTTTCGGTGGCGGCAGCCTCTTCGAGCACGGGATTCTGCTGCAATTCCTGCTCAACCAACGCTTTGAGTTCAAGGGTGGGAGCCTGAAGCAGCGCCAGCGACTGCTGGAGTTGGGGTGCCAACACCAGCGACTGCGTCAGCCTTTGTGATAATTGTAGGCCGGGTGCCATTTGTTTGCCCAAATCATAAGTGCCACCGCAATCGGGCACAAGCAAAACTTGGCACGGCTCTCGCTTGCATCACGCAAGAGCCAAAGAATCAACCGCTTGGAACCAGCCTCTTACGAGGCTTTAATTTACCACACCCGCCGGAATTCCCCGATCCACCAGGCCCTTGGAGATGGCGTAGCGGGTCAGGCCGGCCACATCGTGGATATTGAGCTTGTTCATCACCTGCTGGCGATGTTTTTCCACGGTTTTGATGCTGATGCAGAGTTCGGCCGCGATTTGCTTGTTGGAAAAGCCTTCGGCGATGAGCTGCAACACTTCGGCTTCGCGGGAGGTAAGTTCGATGCTCTTTTTGACGGGTTGACCGTTGGCAAACGCCTCACGGCACTGATCACGCAGCCTCTTGGCGATGGTGGGGCTGAAAAACGCATTGCCCTTCTTGACCTCGCGGATGGCTTTCACTAGGTCATTGGAGGCGGTTTGCTTGATGAGATATCCGGAAACGCCGGCTTCCGTCAGCTGTTGGACGCAATCATCGTCACTATAGGAGGTTAAGACGAGAACGCGCGTCGAAGGCAGGGTCTTCAAAATCTGCCGGGTGGCTTCCAGGCCGTTCATGAGCGGCATGGCCACATCCATCACGACCACATCCGGAGGTGTTTTGCGGGCGAGTTGGACGGCCAAACGACCGTTTTCAGCTTCGCCAATGACTTCGATGTCTTCTTCTGATTTTAAAAGGGCACGGAGGCCTTGGCGAACGACCGTGTGGTCGTCAACGAGTAGAACGGAAGTTTTATTCATGGGTTTAGTTTTCGTCAGAATACCAGTGAAGGCGAAACGGAGAATGGGGTGTTTCACCCAACAAAAATGCCTGCGGAATAATTGAAATTTCTCCCCTGCCTGCTTCTTTCTGACCTTGCTCGCTCTGTGGTAAAATCCTTGCCGCCCTTTTGCGCGTGTGAATAATCTTCGTCGTGGCTGTTCGCCTCACCATTCTCGGCAGCGGTTCCTCCGGCAATTGTGCCTATGTGGAAACCGAAGACGCTCGCATCCTTGTGGACGCGGGTTTCAGCGCGCGTCAAATCCGCCAGCGTCTCGCGACCATCGGGCGCACGCCGGAAAATCTCACCGGCATCCTTATCACGCACGAGCACGCGGACCACATTTGCGGCCTCCTCGCGCTCGCGCAGAAATTGAAACTGCCGGTTTATTGCAACCGCGCGACGCAGGAAGCGACCCTCTGGACTTTCAAAACAAAATGGAGCAACAACAAGAATCCGTCGCTGGATGGACTCGACGGCAGCGATGTAAAGGGACGTTTGGACTGGCGGTTGTTTCAAACCGGCGACAGTTTTGAGTTGAACGATGTCGTGGTGGAGACGTTTTCCATTCCGCACGACGCCCAGGATCCGGTCGGATTTTTATTGCGCGCGAACGGGACGAAGATTGGTTTCGCCACCGATCTCGGTCATGTGACCAAACTCGTGATTGACCGCATCCGCACCGCCAATGCCCTCGTGCTGGAAGCCAATCACGACGTGAAAATGTTGCAGGAATGCACCCGGCGTCCCTGGAGCCTCAAGCAGCGCATTCTTGGACGCCACGGTCATCTTTCGAACGAAGCGGCAGCGGACGCAGTGGAGGAAATCATGTCGGCGGATTTGCGGAGTCTGTATCTGGGCCATTTGAGCCGCGAGTGCAATAAGCCGGAATTGGCGCATCGCGTCGTGAACGAACGACTGCAAAAAATCGGCGCCACCCATGTGGCGCTGGCGCTCACCTCGCAGGATGTTCCCTCTCCCACGCTCAGCTTATAGCTCGCGACTTCGCTTTCCGAAATGTTTCACGTCAGAAAAATCGAATCTTTTGATTCCCCCGAGCTGCAGCCTTACGCCACGATGCGGCGCTCACGCGATCATGAAAACCAAGGCATTTTTGTGGCGGAAGGAACGAAAGTCGTCGCGCGATTGCTCGAAAGCCATTTTGCTGTCGAATCGGTGGTGCTGCCCGAAAAATGGCTGCCGGAATTTCAACCGCTGCTGGAGAAACGTCCGGAAGACATCCCGGTTTACGTCGCAGAAAAAAAAATGCTGGAATCGCTGACCGGCTTCTCGATGTTTCAAGGCGTGCTGGCCGTCGGCAGAATTCCTGCGCCGGTTTCGCTCGAAAAAGTCCTCGCGGATAGCGCGCAACCGCGGCTGTTTGTCGCGCTGGACGCGCTGACAAACGCGGAGAACCTCGGCGCGCTCGTGCGAAACTGTGTCGCATTCGGCGTTCAGGCATTGATTGTCGGCGAAACCTCAAGCAGTCCATTCCTGCGCCGGGCGGTGCGCAATTCGATGGGAACCATCCTGCAATTGCCGATCGTTGAATTGGCGCGCATCGGTCAATGGCGACGACCGGGAATGAATTCGCACACGACCGATTTGACGCTCGTGGAATGCCTGCGCGATTTTCGCGGACGGGGCATTCGGTGCGTCGCAGCACATCCGCACACGGACAAGAGAGTTTTATCGCAGGCGGATTTTACGCGTGATTGCTGCATTGTGTTCGGCAGCGAAGGTGATGGAATTTCTCCGGCAGTTCTTGCGGCGTGCGATGAAGCCGTGGCGATTCCCATGCCCCCGCACGTGGATTCGCTGAACGTCGGCGCCGCGGCTGCTGTGTTTCTCTACGAAGTGAGCCGGCAACGCGGAATGACATGATAAGGAAAGCAGCAAGACGGTTTGCTAATTCGCGAGCTTGAAAACCTTCTGATACGCTTCCCGGATGGATTTTCTCCACAAAGCGAGCGCCTTGCGGAAGTCCTCCGGTGTGGCAAAACCGCAGCGCACTGAGACGCGATAAAACGGTTCCGGCTCATTCGGAAGAACAATTTCGCCTTCGTAACTCCAACGGCGTAAAATTCCTTCCAATCGACGCAGCTGCCGATAATTCTCAATCAGCTTGTCGGCATCCGGTAAAACGCCGGCATCGCGTCCGCCTTCCAACGCCCGTAGCGTATTTGCTTCGTGCCAGCCGTGTTCGAGGCAGAGCGTTTGCGCGATAAATTCCGCATCCATCAGCCCACCCTTGCCGGTTTTGATCGCGAGCTCGTCCTGTCCCGCAGGCGTGCGCTCCTTCTCAATCCGCATGCGCATGCGATCGATTTGGCTTTTCCAATCGGCAACGAAATACGGTGGACAGGCATCCTGCCTGTCTCTAATTTTTCTTCGCCCAGGACGGCAATTGCGCCCGAGCGCAGAAAAGTCCGCCAAAGCCCTCGCCACTTTTTGAAACCTCTCGCCCAATTTCATTTCCCCGGCAACGGCCCGCGTGCGGGTCAGTGACTGGATTTCCCACAATTGCGCTCGCTCGCGATAATATTCCTCATACGCGCCAAGCGTATTGACGAGCAGGCCTTTTTCCCCATCAGGACGAAGGCGCGCATCCGTATGGAACACGAGACCCAGTTCTGTGCGAGTAGAAATGAGATCCATCACTTCCAATGCAAGCTTCGCCAATTTCGGAAGGGCTTTTGCTGGAGCGTCCGCGACAAAAAGAACATCCAGATCGGAGCCGTAATCGATCTCCGCGCCGCCCAATTTGCCCAGCCCAATGATGACGAACGGCGCGGTCTTCAGCTTATGTTTCCGCATCGCGACTTCCACGGCGTATTGGAGACAGGCGTCGGCGAGCGCGGAAAGTTCCGTGAGATATTGCTCAGGGTCCGCCAGCCCGAGGATGTCCCGCAAGCCAATGCGCATGAGCTCGGTCTGATGATAACGACGAAGCCACAACTTTTGATCGGTGTCATTCAGGCCGTGCCGCAAATCGCGTAGCGTTTCCTGGGACGTTTTGCGCTGCCGCAGCCGGCCGCTCGCGACCAGTTCATCCACCATGTCCGGGGTGCGAATGGCGAGTTCCGCGAGGAATTCGGAGCGATCGAACAAAAGAATCAGCAGATCGAAAATCGCCGGATTCGTATTCCACATTTCGAACAGAGTCGCGCGCGCGCCGTAAGCAGCGATAAAGCTGTCCAGTCGGGTTACCACACGATCCGGGTCGGAAAGAATGTCTTCCTGGTCTTTGCCCTTTGCCTTTCCCTTCGGACACATCGCCAACAGTCGAGGCAAAAGCTGTCGCGCGAGCTCGATGGTGCGGGACGAAACATGAACGTACCCGGGGCCTTCGACAAATTCACGCAACAGATGAACCATCTTGTCCGGCTCGCGAAATGAATGCGCGGCAAGAATCTTCTCCCATTCCGCTTCCTCTCCGGCGAACTCGCGAGGCAAAGTCTCAACCGGCGCCTGGTTTTTTTCGGCCTTGAATAATCTATCGAAGATGGCCCGAACGCGATCCGTATGACTTTTGCGCGCAGTCTCGAATGCGGCTGCTGTCTTGAAATTCATCAGCCTCGCCAGGCGTTCGCGCGCGGCGCGATTGGCAGGAATTGTGTGCGTTTGAAGGTTTTCCTCCATCTGCAGCCGATGCTCTACATCGCGCAGAAAATAATACGCGTCACTCAGTGAACGCGCTTCCTCGCTCGAGAGCAGATTATATTGCGCGAGCTTTTCCAGCGCAGGAAGCGTCTGAGAGCCCTGGAGGAAGGGCATTTTGCCCGCATGCAGAAGCTGTAGTGATTGGGCGACGAACTCGATTTCGCGAATGCCTCCACGCCCGAGCTTAACGTTCCGCTCCAATTCCTCCGCGCCGACGATTTCGCTTTCGATGCGGTCCTTGGTCGCGGCGATTTCGCGCAATACGTTTTGGTTGATGACTCGCGGGTAGCGAAAGGACTGGATGGTCTCGAGAAATTCGGCCGCCAGGTTCCTGTCGCCCGCCACGAGCCGCGCCTTGATCAACATCAGCCGCTCCCATGTCTGACCCCATTGCGCGTAATAATTTTCGTAGCTGCCCAGCGAACGAGCGAGCGGCCCGGCGGCGCCTTCCGGGCGCAGCCGTAAATCAATGCGAAACAACATTCCCTCGGGCGACACCCGCGAAACCTCCGCGATGAACACCTCGGCGAGGCGCGTGAAAAACTGGTGATTGGTCATCGCCGCTTTGGGAGCGCCGGCGTCTCGCCGGCTCGCGCCTGTCCGATTGGTTTCCGGCAGCGTCTTGAAAACCTCCCCTTCCTCGCTATAAACAAACAATACATCCACGTCGGAACTGTAGTTCAATTCCTGGCCCCCGAGCTTGCCCATGCCCAGAACGCAGAATTCCGTTCGCTGCCAATTACCCTCGGCATCGCGATGCCACGGCTGGCCGAAACGTTCGTTGAGTTGTTGCTGGCAAATGTGACAAACAGCATTGAGGCAGACATCGGCCACATCCGAGATCTCGCGGGTAATTTCGAGAACGTTGCTCATTCGCGCGAGATCGCGGGCGGCAATGCGAAGCATTTCGCGCTGTTTGAATTCGCGGAGGCGATTCAGAGCAGCGGAATAATCTTCGGCCTCGAGCAAACCCGGAAGCCACGTTTCGATTTCGCCGCGCAGCCCCTTCTCGCGCCGCGGAAAGCGGAGGTGTTCGATTTCCAAATGGCCGAGCCAATCGGGATGCGCGATGAGAAGATTTCCGAGGAACTGCGAACCACCCAGCAAGGCGGCAAGCAAGGTCACCTGCTCCGCCGAGACTTTTTGGAGCGAAGCGCCTGCCTCCGTCTCCGCCAATAAATCGAAAAAGTGTTTGGCGCGCTCCGGGTCGGCGGAGGTTTGAATGGCCTTGGCCAAGGCGGAATTTTTCACAAGTGTTCCCATCAGGTTGGCCATCGCCTGGCACCGAGACGGTGCCGGTGCCTCGCAGGCGGGACGCCTGCGCTACATTAAGACGGACGCCCTACTCTTTGTGCGAGGCAAGGTAATCCTTATACCACGCGACCGTTTCATCGAGGCCCTGTTCCAACGTAAATTGCGGCTTCCAACCCAAAACGCGGTGCGCTTTTTTTGCGTCCAAATATTGCTCGCGAATTTCGCCGGAAGCGTTGTTTTGCACGTCGGGCTCAAGATGCCGCGCTTTCATCAAATCCTGGATGATGCCGACAAGCTCAAGCACCGTCACAGGCCGTTCCAGGCTGAAATTAAACGCCCCGCCTTGAACATTTTTCTCCGAGAGATGTTCTGCCGTCGTCATGTACGAGCGGCTCACGTCTTTGACGTAAATGTAATCGCGCACGAATTTCCCATCGCTGCGGATGATTGGCCGTTTGTTTTCAAGAAAGCAACGAATCGCGTAAGGGACGATGCGGCTCCAGTTCAAATCGCCGCCGCCATAAATATTTCCGCAACGCAGAATCGCAACCGGCAAACCGTAGGTGTGATGGTATGATTGCGCGATGAGATCGGCGCAGCTTTTGGAAACCTCGTAAGGATGCTTGCCTTGAAGCGCCATGTCTTCGGTATAAGGCAACTTGTCGTGCGGGCCATAAGCCTTGTCGCTCGACGCAATGACCACGCGTTTCACCAGACTCGAATGAACGCGGCAGGCCTCAAGCAAATTGTACGTGCCGCGAATGTTCGCCTCGAAAGTCGGCAATGGATAGCGATGCGCCACGCTCACGATCGGCTGGGCGGCGAGATGAAAAACCGTGTCGACTTCGTGATCGTTGAGCGCCCGTTCGAGGCTCGCAAATTCCTCGATATTCCCCTGCACAAGCGACACCTGCCGGTAATCACCCGAGCGGAAGAAGCCGGATTGCGGATCAGGATCGCGAACCAGCGCGATAACGCGGGCGCCGGCGGCGAGAAGATCTTTGACGAGCCAGAAGCCGACCATGCCGGTCGCACCGGTCACAAAAACGCGGCGATCCTGCCAAAAATGATTGCTGGTTGATTTCATTTCCAAATTTTCCAGGGAGCTTTGCCGGTTTTCCAGGCGGTGTTCAATACATCAAATTCGTACGACGTGTCCATGTGATGCCAATATCCGTCGTGACGGTACATCATCAGTTCGCCATCGGCGGCCATGCGCTGCAACGGCTCACGTTCCAAAATCAGACCTTCCCGATCATTCAGATAGCGGTCGAATATCGAACGGTTGAACACAAAAAATCCGCCGTTGAGATAGCCGCCAAAACTGAATTCCGGCTTCTCGTTGAACTTGGTGATGTTATCGCCTTTCAGCCCGAGTTCACCAAAGCGCCCGGGCGGATGCGCGCCGGTGAGGGTGGCGACTTTGCCGTGCGCTTTGTGAAATTCAATCAGCTTCGGAATGTCAATGTTCGCCACGCCATCGCCGTAAGTGGCCATGAACATGTCGTCCTGTTCGAGGTATTTGCGCGCACGCCAGATTCGCGCGCCGGTCATCGCATCCTCCCCGGTGTCCGCGCAAATGATGCGCCAAGGCTCGGCAGATTGGCTGTGAAATGTCACCCGGTCCGGGCCGGTCTTGCTCATGTCGATCGTGATATCGTTGGCCAGCGAAGCGAAGTTCAGGAAAAAATTGCGGATGTAATCGCCTTTGTAACCGAGCAGCAAAACGAAGTCGTTGAAGCCATACGAGCTGTAAATCTTCATGATGTGCCAGAGGATTGGGCGATTGCCAATCGGGGCCATCGGTTTGGGAATGATGTCGCTGACTTCGCGAAAGCGCGTGCCGCGGCCTCCGCATAAAATGGCTACTTTCATCTGTGACGGTGCTTGTTATTGGTTCGGCGAAAGGTGGTCAAGCTTGAACTCTTAAATGCGAAAAACGCCTAAACCGAAACCGCCTCCAGCCGGATATCAGTCGCCCCACCGGGTTTGACGTGCGCAATCTTGCTGAAGAACCCGCGCAACACACCCGCGCCATAAAGAATATTGGTCAACGCCAACAATGGCAGCGCTCGAAGCCCGCCCAGGAAACTGGTGCGCGCCATGACTGCGACCGTTTGGACCAGGACAGCCGCTAGATAAAGCGCCAGCGGCGCCAGCATTGCCAACGAAATCCACGCCGGAAACACCCGCAGCGGCAACAGAATCAAAACCGCGAGCAGATAAAGACAAAAAGCCGTCGGGATAAAATTGATGAACGATCCCGCGGTCGGATGCAGCCTGAACTGCTGCGCGCGCCCTCCGCCGTAGGAAAACAACATCTTCGCGAACGACTTGAAATTCGAGCGCGGCCGGCGATGCACAATCATTTCCGGATCGTAAAGCAGTTTGCCGCGCTTCAGCACCGCATCCATCAGCGCGTTCTCCTCGTTCGGATAAAGGGATTCATCAAAGCCGCCGGATTCGAGCAGCACATTGCGGCGGGAAACCAGGTTGCAGGAAATCAACTCCTTCTCGTTCGACTCCCGCAATTTGCCGACGGAACGATACCGCGCGCAACTCGGCCCAAATGCAAGCCAGCTTCCCATGACATTCGCAAACGTCTGCTCAATCGTCGGCGCATCCGCAGGACAAATACTCGGCCCGCCGACCATTTGCACCTTCGGATCCTTAAAATGTTCCGCCGCGCGGCGCAAATTTCCCGGCAACGGAACCGAATCGTCATCGAGGAAATAAATCAGCTCACCCTTCGCGGCGCGGATGGCGGCATTGCGCTTCATCGAGGGGAACGTGGACAGGTCGGTGCTGCGCACGACGATGATTTCCAATTTCTCCCGCGGATAGTCCAGTTGGCGGCTGGCGGCAGCGGAGCGCGCCTCCGTTTTCGCCGGATGCACCGGAATAATCACACTGACCAATGGGTACTCATTCGCCATGAAATCAATTTAGGGGAGCAAGAAAGAGCTTCCAAGTGGAAATTGAACGGGGTTCGCGGCGCATATCAAGAAAGGTGCATCTTTCGCGCCAGTCTCATTGGCACCCTGCTTTAGCAGCTTTAGCTGGGTGTTTGGCAGGCGCTTGTGTCGTCAACCGCTTCAGCGATTTTTGCACATTGGCAAACCGTTAAACGGTTCCACACCCACATTCACTTACGGAACACCTCTCAAATTTTGATTTGTGTCCGCCGCCGCCGCCTAGCCTCGCATTTCGTCCGTGCAAATCGGCTAAATCCGTGTCACGTTTGAGCAACCATGCAGAACGTCACATCAGTTGAGCTTACCCGCGATTGTGAGGCCGTGCGAATTCCCGCCGGCGATCCGACCGTTTTACCCGCGGGCACGCCGGTGGATATCACGCAAACCCTTGGCGGCACTTACACCGTCCACGCGCAAGGCGGCTTGTTTCGCATTGCGGCGAAGGATGCCGATGCGTTGGGGATGGAGCCTGCGCCAAACTCTTCGCCGGAAGCCGCAGCGGTCGCAGGCGAACTGAACGAAGAATTGATTTGGTCAACGTTGCGCACCTGCTTCGATCCGGAAATTCCTGTGAACATCGTCGACCTCGGTCTCGTGTACGACATGCATGTGGAGCGCCTGCCGGACGGCAGGAATTCTGTTTTTGTAAAAATGACTTTGACCGCGCCGGGCTGCGGCATGGGCGGCGTGATTGCCGGTGATGCGCAGCAAAAAATTCTCGCGCTGCCGGGCGTGGACGAAGCCCAGGTGGAGATCGTCTGGGACCCGCCGTGGCATCACTCCATGATTTCGGAGCAAGGCCGAAAAGTTTTGGGACTGGACTAAGACCACGAACACCGGTCCCGCTCCATCGAATTACTCCTCCCCATCGTAATAATCCAATGGCTCCGCTCGAATCAGCCGTCGCTCCGGCGAGCGCACGAGCCATTTGTTGCTGTCCGGATAACGGCACGATTCGCCGATCGGATTATCCGCCACCACATAAACAACCAAATCTTCACTGCCGTTGTTCAAAAGCTGGTGGGGCTCGCCGGGTTGAAAAAGGAAAGCGTCGCCGGCCTCGATAGGCGTATTCCCATCTTTGTGCCGCGCGATCCCGCGTCCGGAAATGACGTGATAAAATTCCCACTGCGCACTGTGCGAGTGATACGGATACGGCGTTTTGCCGGGCGGGATGCGCACGATTTCAACATCGAACGGGTGGCGCTTCATTAAATCGGTCGATTTTGGATCACGTCCGAGTTCTTCAGAAATCTGCTTGCCCGCACCGACAAATTTTCCCTTGGGCGAACACCAGGATATTTCCGGCATTGTGTTCGTCTTGACTTTGAGCATGTCAAAAGACTGCCGAGCGAAAGCAGTTTGGACAAGCGAAGACAGAATCGTTTTCAAGGCTGACGCATCAAACTTCCCCGCCGTTTCAGGAAAAATCTTATGAGCGCCGCGGCTTTTACCCGGTGAAAAAACGTCATTATGGAACGCCAGCCGTTTCAACGGCTTCTTCGGCGAGGAGCCCTGCCATTGGTTTGTGAACGTTAAAGCATTCCCGTCTCACCCATTGCTCGCTCTCGAAATTTTGCGACGTTTAAATACTGAGTCACAGCTGTCCAATTCGCGAACGGTGCGGATGGAATTTTCAATCACTTAGCGCAAATCCAACTGGCTCCGTTTTTGCTACAGCTTTCTGAGAATCAAAAACCAAGGTCAAGTTGTGAAACGTCTTCTGCATTTCGTCGCGCTGCTCCTGCTGCTCTCCCCGTGGTCATCCTCCGCCGAACGCATCAATCAGGAAGGCCGCATCCTCGGCGCCGTGCCCGTCGTCACGAACGCCATTTTGTTCAACACCAACGCAGCGGACACAGTCCTCTCCGCAATGCAAATCTTTCCAGTGACGAACCCGTGGAACGAGTGCATTTCCAACCTGCCGACTCTCCCCAATTCCGACACAATGATCGCCCAAATCAATTCGGACGCCGGCTCATCCCATCGCGTGCTGGAACTCTTCCAGGAAATGAATTTTGCATTGGTGCCGGACAATCAAAAAGTCGTGTCGAACAAATTCGTCACCTATCCGGACGATTCCGATTTAAACGGCGGGACTTTTCCCGACGGCCTCTATCCCACCCCGACCAACATGCCCATCGAGGAGTGGCCGACCGGCACCGGCTCGCAAACCATCTTGCAGTGGCAGACCAACAATAACGGCGACGACCGCCATTCCATTATTGTGCAACCCGGCGCCGGCTACATTTATGAAACCTGGAAGGCCTTGCGCAAAGGCACGAACTGGCAGGCCGCGAACGGAGCGATTTTCAATTTAAACACAAACGCATTGCGCCCCGACGGCCTGACGTCCGGCGACGCGGCCGGTTTCCCCATGTTCCCCGCGCTGGTGCGCTACGATGAATGCGAACGCGGCATGGTCGAACACGCCTGCCGCCTCGTGGTGGTGCACTCCCGCTCGGAACACATCTATCCCGCGCGCCATGACGCCGGCTCTGTGGACGCCAGTGAAACAAATTATCCCGCCATGGGCCAGCGCCTGCGGTTGAAATCGACATTCCTGGTCCCGACCAACTGGACGAAGGAGGAAAAAGCGCTCGTGGCCGGCCTTAAAAAATATGGCGCGATGGTTTCGGACAACAGCAGTTCGTTTTTCTCCATTTCAATCACGCCGGACGACCGCTGGGGCAACGCATTCAGCCACCTCACCGGCAGCGGCGCGATTGCGATTACAAACTTCGAGGTGGTTCAAACCACCGGCCCGAACGAAGGGCCGCGCTCACCCGGCGCTCCCACGGCCACCGCCGGCGCGGATCAAACCGTTTCCCTGGCGACCGGCGCGCAATTGCATGGCTTCGTGAACTTCACCGGCGCTCCACCCATCATTCAATGGAAGCTGTATTCGGGGCCGGGAACGGTCACTTTCGAAAATGCCTCGCTCACAAATGCCACGGCGAATTTCAGCGCCCCGGGCGTTTATACGTTGCTGCTCAGCGCCGACGACCGCCTGCATTCAGTCGCGTATGATGCGGTGGTAATTACGGTCGGAAACGCCATCGTATTGAATATCGGCCTGAGCGGCACAAATGCGAATTTAAGCTGGACCGGTGGCACAGCTCCATACGTCGTCCAGGAATCGGGCGATTTGACAGCCGCCTCCTGGCAGGGCGTCGTCACCACCAGCATGACGAGCGCAAGCGTTCCTCTGCCATCGAGCAATCGCTTCTTCCGCGTGCAAGCGGCCGGGCCATGACGTCAGTCTTCGCCGACGACGATCCAATGGTCGCCCTCCTTCTGGAATGTAAGCGTGGCATAAGTGCCTTCGCCGTCCATATAAACAGTGATGGTTCTGATGTCGGCGCCAATCCCGCCCCGGTCGACGATGCGGAAACCCGTCGCGCTGCTCATTTCGAGCGGCCCGACATCGTTGAAATCTCCGTCTGAGAATTGCGATTGCATTTCACCCTGCAGTTCGGGCGAAAGGCCGGCCATGTAACTCGCCTCGTCACCCTCGCTGATCGCCCAGGTGACGGATTCGAGGGCATGCTCCGGTGTGTCGTATCCCGTGAACTGCCACCCATCCCGGGGATAAATATCCGCGGCCGGGACATCCGGTGGCGTATTGGTTCCGAGAGCGCCGCGCACGGTGGCGAGTTCCGTCCGTAAACGATGCAACTCCGCTTGGAGAGTCACCACGTCGTTGGTCTTTCGCCGAAGCACTCGCACTTCATCGCGCAGCTTTTCCAACTCCGCCAATTGCTGATCCGCAAGCGGCGTGTCGGCGCGCGCGACGAGATTCGAAAGGCGGGCATTTTCGACCTCCATGGAAGACAATCGTGCCAGCAGGTCGCGCGAATAGTCGGCCTGGTCGCGCAACCGCCTGTTCGCTTCCCACTCCATCGCCCACAACGCCGCGATGGCCGCAACAGCAGCAATCAGAGCGGCGGCGAAAAGAAGTTGGCGTCCGGTCACAAGTCAATTTTAGGCGACTGCGCCGTCAATTCAAGTCCCGCGCTGGCAGCTTCCCAGTTTGAAGGAGCGAGGCCTTTAGGCCGCTTCAGCACGATATTATCCAGCGCATCCGAAAAATCAGAATCCATTGACTCTATTACCTTGAAGCGACCTGAAGGTTGCGCTCCTGAACAGTCAAATTCGGACACTACCCCGCGCTATCTCGCGATTGTGATTGCGTTGCGCCCCAAACCGGGAATCATTTCCGCATGTCAAAACCCCTCCTGCTCCTTGCTACTGTCTGTTTCGCGCTTACGCTTCACGCCGCGCCCATTCGCGTCGTCGTCTGGGACGAACAATCGCCCGCCGCGAAAAAGGCTTACACCAATTCCATCGGCGATCACATCGCCAATTACCTGAAAACGCTGCCCAATCTTTCCGTGAAATCAGTCGCCCTTGCCGACCCGGACCAGGGCCTCGCCGACGATACGATCAATAATTGCGATGTCTTGATCTGGTGGTCGCACACCAAAAATAAACTCGTGCCGGACAACAAAGTGAAGCAAATCATCACCCGGCTGAAGGACGGCAATCTGTCGCTCATCATCCTGCATTCCGCCATTACGTCGAAGGTGTTTATCGAAGCAATGAACGAACGAACGCGCGAGGACGCAGCCAAGGTGATTCCGCCCGGGCTGAAAACGGAATACATTTTGCCGAAGGCTTACAAAGACCCTTTGCCGACTGATCCGATTACACCGCGCGTTGACATCGTGACGAACTGGCCCGAGCACACTCCGGAAGCGCTGGTGTATTTGCCGATTTGCGAGATCACCGGCTGGCGCGAGGACGGCAAACCGTCACACATCACGACCATGATGCCCGATCATCCGATCGCGCGCGGCGTGGACAAGGAATTCGACATCGCCCAAACGGAAGTTTACCTCGAGCCATTCCACGTCCCGAAACCCGACGCGATGATTTTTCACGAGAAATACGCCAGCGGAGAGGAATTTCGAACGGGAATGCTATGGTCGGTCGGCAAAGGCAAAGTGTTTTATTTCCGGCCCGAGCATGAAACATTTCCAGGCTACGACAACCCGGATGTCTTGAAAATCATTGGCAACGCCGCTGAATGGATGGGCAGGGCGGACTCCTAAACAAGCACTCACGCCATGCGATTGTGGACGCTGCATCCCAAATACCTCGACGCTCAAGGACTCGTCGCGCTGTGGCGGGAAGCATTGCTCGCGCAAAAAGTGCTCCGCGGCAGAACCCGCGGCTACCGGCATCATCCGCAACTTATTCGATTTCGCGAGCACGCGAAGCCGGTCGCGGCAATCGCGACGTATCTCAGTTCTGTCCACGAAGAGGCAACCCGCCGCGGTTATGAATTTGACGTTTCAAAAATCGCACGTCACCGGGGCAAAATTAAACTGAATGAGACCAACGGCCAGTTGCTGTATGAATGGGCGCACCTGAAAAGAAAATTGAAGCGCCGCGCACCGAATGTTTTGGCTTCGCACAAGGATGTCTCCAAACCCGATCCACATCCTCTGTTTTGCATGATGCCCGGATCACGCCGAGACTGGGAGATTGTTAAACCTGTTTCGTCAGCGAAACGCCAAGTTTCAAAAGTTTCCGCGCGTCGGCGTCCGATTTCGCCTCGGCGTAAATCCGCAAAATAGGCTCCGTGCCGGAGCCGCGGAGCATGAGCCAGGAAGAATCCTCGGCCACGAATTTGACTCCGTCGTAGGTCTTCACGCCGGCGAGCGGAGAGCGGAGCAATTTCGCCGGAGGATTTGTTTTGAGGCACTCCATCAGCGGGCCGCGTTTTTCCAACGGAAAGTGCGTATCGATGCGGCCGTAACGGTGCGGGCCAAATTCCTTTTCCAGCTTCGCAAGGAGTTTGTTCACGGACACCCGCTCGGTGGCAAGCAATTCGAGCAGCATCAAACCGGCGGCGATGCCATCGCGCTCGGGAATGTGTCCGGGGAAACCAATGCCGCCGCTTTCTTCAGCGCCGAGCAGGACGCCGCCCTTGAGCATTTCCGCGCAAATGTATTTGAAGCCGACGCCGGTCTCGACGAGTTCCAGGCCGTATTTGGCGCAAATTTTATCCATCATTGAGGTTGTGGTGAGCGCTTTGACGACGCGCCCCCTGCCCTTGCGGTTCACGATGAAATGCTGGAGCAGCAGGCAAATGATCTGGTGCGTGCTCAGCGCGTTGCCACGGCCATCCATCCCGCCAACACGGTCGGCATCGCCATCGGTGACGAGGCAAATATCGTGGGGATGTTTTTTCAAATAGGCGCTGCTGGTGACGTAATTTTTTTCGATCGGCTCGGGGTTGATGCCGCCGAACAGCACGTCGTATTTGCCGTTCAATGTGGTGACACTGCACGTCGTGCCGGCGAGCAATTGTTCAAAACATCCCGCGCCCACGCCAAAAAGCGCTTCGTGCGCGAAGCGAAGTTTCGATTTCGCGATGAGCTTGAAATCCACGAGGCGTTTCAGAGCTGCGTAGTGGACCGGGCGCACGTCCCGGACAACGACCTGTTTGGCGGCAATGGCATCGGCGAGATTTTTTGTGCGGATGGGATGGCGATCGAGAAAACCCTCGATGGCCAGACATTCCTCGGGACTGCTGGAGCCGCCGTACCATGATTTGAGTTTGAACCCGTCAAAAATCGGCGGGTTATGACTCGCGGTAATCATCACGCCCCCAATGGCGTTCTGGTGTTTGACGGCGAAGGAAACCGAGGGCGTGGGCATCGGTTCGGGCGTGAGGACGACCTGAAAATCGTTTCCGGCAAAAACTTCGGCGGAGGTTTGGGCAAAGCGGTCGGAGAAAAAGCGGCGATCATAGCCGACGATGATTTTCTTTTCCGTGTTCCGTTTTCGGCATTCCGTGTTCCAATAATCGGCGGCGGCCTGGGCGACGCGCGCGACGTTCGCAAACGTAAAATCTTCCGCGATGACCGCGCGCCAGCCGTCGGTGCCGAATTTGATTTGTGCCATGTGGAATTATCTTCGGAGGAGAAGCAGACCGGCAATCCTAAACCGCGAGATCCGCCAGCGCGGGGTCATGGGCCTGAACGATCTTTCGCATCTTTTTCACGGCGGCTTTCATGCTGCGCTGATTGAAAAGCGTGGTGCCGCTGACGAAAGTGTCGGCGCCGGCATGCGCGCATTCGCCGCAGGTTTCGAAATTGACGCCGCCATCGACCTGGATGTGGTAATTCAATTTCCTTTCCGTGCGCCAGGCGGCCGCCTGCTGGATTTTGGGAAGGGTTTCGTAAATGAATTCCTGGCCGCCGAAGCCCGGATTCACGGTCATCACGAGGAGCGAATCAATTTTATCGAGATAGGGAAGCACCGTGCTGATGGTTGTGGAGGGGTTGATGGCGAGGCCAACTTTTTTGCCGAGCGATTTGATTTTGTAGAGCAAATGCGGGACCTGGTCGCCGAGTTCCACGTGAATAATCATGCGATCCGCGCCGGCATCCACAAACGGTTCGAACAAAATATCCGGCTTCTCGCACATGAGGTGAATGTCAAAAGTGAGTTTGGAATAAGGACGGATGGCCTTGACGAAGGCGGGGCCGAAGGAGATGTTCGGCACAAATTGGCCATCCATAATGTCGAGGTGCAGCCAATCCGCGCCGGAACGGTCCACGCGCTTTGCTTCGCGAGCGGTGTGGCTGAAATCTGACGCCAGAAATGACGGCGCAATAATCATGGCGGCAAGATAAGCGCGGAGGATGGAGGATGAAAGATGGAATTTTTGGAGGGAATGTTTGGTTGGTCTCGAAAAAAATCGGCTCCAAAAGCCTCCAAAAGCCTCCAAAAGTCTCCAAAAGTCTCCAAAAACCGGGGAAGGAAGAAGGCGGATTTTTGTGCGGCAGGGGCGGAGAAGGAATTGATGGCAAAAATCCGCAAAAGAATCCTCCTTCGCCAGGGCTGCGGAGGACGGGCGGGAGCCGGAACACCGGACTGGAAAGTCCGGTGAATCCCGCCTCGGCGGGACTGGAAAGCCTGTTGCGCTACAGCCAAAGGTGTCTGTTCCTTTTTCATCGGGGAGACTTTATTAGAGACGATTTGGGAAGAAAAACTTACGGTAAGTATTTCGGTGTAAGTTTTTGGGCGGCAACTGAATGAGAATACAAAAATTGGGAAAAGGCGATTTCGAGGGATAGAGCGGTCAAAATAATACTAGCCATTCGGCGAAGGGAATTGAGAGGGCGGTCTTTTTGATTTTTGGCTTCGTTGGCTCAGTCATCCCGCCGTGGCGGGACTCCTTCGCCGAAGCCTCGCCAAAAATCAAAATCCTCCCCATGAACCTTGGGGCCACCCCGGCCCTCTCCTCCTTTTGGGGAGGAGAGGGAGAAGAGATCTCGGGTGTTGCGTTGGTTCCGGGGTTCAAAGGGGGCAACCGAATGCGGGGAATTCTCGCTCCGAGATGGCTACAGTATTTTTTTAACAGCTCGAGGACAGATACGACGAATGGGAAGAATAATTTGGGATGATGGTGAAAATTGGAAGGGTCCGGAATTTTTGGGACAAAAGCGAAACGGTTTCGCTTTTCTCCCAAGGCACAAAAAAAGTCGCCGGCTTTCGTCGGCGACTTCCAAATGAATCTACAACAAGCGACGCGCCCTGCCGCGCGTGGTCGATTAGATTGGCGCGGGAGCCGGATTGCCGAGGCCGGGGAGCTTCGGTGGAGCGGGCTTCGCGGGATTTTCGGGCAATGGCGTTCCGGCGGGAGCGCCGTGCGGCGGCTCGACGTTCGGAGGCGGCGTGGGCGGAGTAAACTTGCCGGTTCGGACAATCTCTTCCACCTGGGAGCCTTCCAGCGTCTCAAATTCGAGCAGGGATTTGGCGATCAACTCGAGTTTATCGATGTGGGTCGTGATCAAATCCTTCGCCACCTGGTATTGTTCGTCGATGATGCGCTTGATTTCCGCGTCGATTTCGCGGGCGGTATCTTCGCTGTAAACCTTTGCGCGACCCATTTCGCGGCCGAGGAAGACGAATTCGTCGTTGTCGCCGTATTGGACCATGCCGAGCTTATCGCTCATGCCGTATTGGGTGACCATTGCGCGGGCGATGTTGGTGGCCTGCTGAATATCCATGGCGGCGCCGGTTGAAATGTCCTGGGAGACGATTTCTTCGGCGATGCGTCCGCCCATGATCATGGCGATATCATCCAGCATTTCCTTCCTGCGACGGCTGAGGATGTCCTGTTTGGGCAAGGACATCGTGGAGCCGAGCGATTGGCCACGCGGAATGATGGTCACTTTGTGCAGCGGATGCGTGTGCATGAGCAACACGTTCACGATGGCGTGACCGGCTTCGTGCCAGGCGGTGAATTTCTTTTCCTGGTCGGTCATTGCGAGGCTGCGGCGCTCGCGGCCCCAGCGGACTTTGTCGCGGGCTTCCTCGAGTTCCTTCATGCCGACGGCTTTTTTGTTGGTGCTGGCGGCGAGCAAGGCGGCTTCGTTCAACAGATTGGCGAGTTCCGCGCCGGAGAAACCGGGTGTGCCACGCGCGATGATGGAAAGATCCACCCCGGGCGCGAGTTTCACGTTTTTGGCGTGAACTTTCAGAATGGCTTCGCGGCCGCGGATATCGGGCAAATTGACGGTGACCTGGCGGTCGAAACGGCCAGGGCGCAAGAGAGCCGGATCCAGCACGTCCGGACGATTGGTCGCGGCGATGATGATGATGCCTTCCTGCGTGTCAAAACCGTCCATTTCGACGAGCAAGGCATTGAGGGTCTGCTCGCGTTCATCGTTGCCGCCGCCGAGGCCATGGCCACGGGAACGGCCGACGGCGTCGATTTCGTCGATGAAGACGAGGCAGGGCGTATTTTTGCGGGCCTGCTCGAACATGTCGCGCACGCGGCTGGCGCCGACGCCGACGAACATTTCGACAAAGTCCGAGCCGCTGATGCTGAAGAACGCGGCATCGGCTTCACCGGCGATGGCTTTTGCCAGCAAGGTTTTTCCGGTTCCGGGGGGGCCGATCATGAGGACGCCTTTGGGAATCCTGCCGCCGAGGCGCTGGAATTTTTTGGGATCCTTGAGGAATTCCACGAGTTCAGAAACTTCCTCGATGGCTTCCTCGATTCCTGCCACGTCTTTGAAGGTGGTTTTATTCCGCTCCTTGGCAAGCAAACGAGCCTTGCTCTTGCCGAAGCTGAGCGCGCCTTTGCCGGCCATTTTGATTTGGCGAATAAAGAAGAACCAAATGAATGCGCCGATGAGCAGGATGGGGAGCAGGGTCATCATGACACTGAGGAGCATCGTGTTGGGCTCTTTCACATCAACATTCGGCAGTTTCAGGATTTTCTCCACCATGCTGTCGGTGAGGAGCATTTTAACGTGAAAGGGAAATTCCGTGCCACTGCCCTTGGCATCGCCCGGTTTTTCGACGGCGCGATACCTGCCGACGATGTCGTAAATAGGCGATTGGGGGCTGAAATTAATCGTGGCGGAATCGATTTGGCCGGCGTCGACTTTGGCCAGAAACTCCTGCGGGCTGATGGAATTGACGGGCGGGGTCATATTGTTCCGGAAGAGGAACAACCCCAGGATGCCGCCGATGATTACGATCCAGACGATCCAGGTTTTCGGAGGAACGCGGAAGTCGCCGCCGTTCTTCCCCTTGTCGTCATTATTAATTTTGTTTTCGTCTGACATTGTTAAGCTGCGCCAACCTAACATGATGGGCAGAAACCCGCAACCGCGCGTTTTCCCCCACTTTCCAACGCCATGTTAGTTTGTGCGTGGTTTGAGGTGTAAGCTTAAAGTGTTCCGAAATTCTCAAATTCTCAACCCAAAATACCTCATTCCGGGCGGTGACCGCTAGAATTAATTTATGCCGCTGTTTACGGGGGATTTTTTGGTTCACGAAGAGGTCCTGCAATTTGACAGTCCGCTGCATGCCGATGGGCTGAAATCGGTCGCCCGGAAGCCAGTGGCGGAGGGTGATGCGGTGGCCAATTTTATCGGCGTCAAAGCACTCCTGCCCGGCGCGGGACTGGGGTGTGCGGAATGCCTTTTGTGGGGTGATGGCCCAGGAAATTCGCCGCTCGGCGAAACGTGTGTCCCCTGCTCTGCCGGCTAAATCGATTTCAACCCGGGCCGGTTCGACGGTGGGGATGCCTGAATCGCGGAAATGCAGTCGTCCGGACGCATGGCGAAACACGGCGATTTGAGGGACGACGGTGAAGGGTTTGCCGGGTGAGGTTCGGAGACGTTCCACCAGGGAGAAGTCGGCGGGGATTCCGTGATTGATCAATTGGGATTGAATGCATCTGCGCTGGAGGGCGACGGGGAGTTGGGGGAAGGAGCGTGTTCGCACGGGCGGGACGCCCGTGCCACTATTATTGGCGAGCCAGTCTTCGGCTGCGGCGACGGCGAATTCGGACTCGGCTTTCAGGATTTCCATGACGCGCAGAATGGTTCGCTGAAGCGCGGGCTGATATTTGCGGCGCAGCAAAGGCAACAATTCGCGCCGGATGCGATTGCGCTGGATGTCGAGCCATTGATTGCTGGCGTCTTCCCGAAACGGAATTTTTTTTGCGCGAGCGTGATCGCACAAGGATTCCTTTGATTGTTCCAAAAGCGGGCGAAGCAGCTGGATTTTCGGATTCGCGGGCGAGGGATTGCGCCACTTCATCCCGGCCAATCCTTCGCTGCCGCTGCCACGCAACAAACGCAGAAAAAAAAGCTCGACCTGATCGTCGGCGTGATGCGCGAGGGCGATGTGGGAAATTTTCAGCCGCGCCGCGGTTTGGGCGAGGAATTCGTGGCGCGCTTTGCGGGCGGCCATTTCGAGCGAGAGCTTGCCGGTGCGGGCGAGGCTCTTGATGTCGGCGCGCGCAGTTACAATCGGGAGGCCCAGTTTTTTTGCAACGCGAGTCACGAGCCGTTCGTCGGCATCACTGCTGCGGCCGCGGAGTTGATGATTCAGATGCGCGACGGTGAGGCGCCATTTATTCTTTTGCGCTAGTTCGTGAAGAACATGCAGCAAAACCATGGAGTCCACTCCGCCGGAAACGGCCACGAGGATTTTTTGGCCGCGATGGAGGAGTTTGCGGGAGTGGATGGTTTCGTCGATTTGCTGCGGCAGATCGGTCACGCGGGGATGCTAGCGCATCGTGATGAGGGGGCAAGGTGATTGAGGGGACGGAGACAGTGGGAGTAACGTCCCGGCCATGCGGCTCAAAGGGATTTGAGCCTTCTCACGTCGGCTGCAACGGGAAGTTGAAGGTGACGCGCCCTATCACGCCAATTAGACTAATTGCAGCGGCTGGAAGCGGCGGCCGAGGATGGGTTCGCTGCGGGTTTTGAGCCAGGTTTCGAGCACGGAGGCGTAGACGCTGCGGAAGTCGACGGTGTATTTGATGTCGCCTTCGAACAAATCGCCGGGGGCGAGGCTGGGATATTGTCCGAGCAGGCCTGCGCGCACGCGGTCGCCGACGACAAACATCGGAGCAGCCGCGCCGTGGTCCGTGCCGGAGTTGGCATTGTCGGAAACGCGGCGGCCGAATTCGCTGAAGGTCATCAAGAGCACACGGCCCATGTTGCCCTGCGCTTTCATGTCTTCGACGAACGCCTTGACTGAATCGCCGAGGTCGGTGAGCAGGCGTTGATGCGTGTTGACCTGATTGGTGTGCGTGTCGTAGCCGCCTTGCGAGACGTAGAAAACGCGCGTGGAGAGTCCGCCGCCGATGAGTTTCGAGACGAGCTTGAGGGAGTTGCCGAGTTGCGACGTGGGATAGGTGGCCTTGTTATCCACGCGCGCGCTGATGGCGCGGATTTCGTCCGAGCTGACTTGGGCATCGAGCGCGGTGCGTTCGAGAAAATCCATGACCGAGCCGCGGCGCTGGGTTTGCATTTCTGCGGGGCCGCTGATGGCGGAGATGGTGCCGCCGGAGTTGGCGTCCTGATCGTTCAATTCGCGGTAGGAATGCTCCATCATCTTGCCGTCAGTGCCGGATTCGGAATCGATGAAGCGATAATTTGCCGGATTGTCGACGCTGACGCCCTTTGGAGTGGCGGCGGCGAAGGCCTGGGGGGTCTGACGGCCGACGGTCACGCCGACGGTCGGGTCAGCGCCGGCACAGGCGTTGTCAAAGTAGCGGCCAATCCAGCCGTATTTCTCGAATTTGTTCGAGTCGCTGGCGGTCTGCCAAATCTCAGTGGAGCGGAAGTGCGAACGGTTCGGGTTCGGATAACCGACGCCCTGAACGATGGCGAGATTGCCGTGGTCGTAGAGTTCGCGGAAACCGGTCAAGCCGGGATTCAGGCCAATGGAATCGTTCAGTTTCAGCACGTCGGGGGCTTTGACGCCGATGCGCGGGCGCGCTTTGTAATAATGATCGCTGGCGTACGGAATGACGGTGTTGATGCCGTCGTTGCCGCCGGCCATTTGCAACACGATGAGAATGGTCGAGTCCTTGCCGGTGGTGATTTGCGTGGCGCGATCCATCGCCTCGGCCTGGAGGGCGGAAAAGGTGTTGGCGAGGAAGGTCGGCACGGTCCAGGAAAGCGCGCTGGTGAGCACGGTGCGGCGAAGGAATTCGCGGCGTGTTTGGAGAGTGATTTCGTTTTTCATGGTGTTTCGTGCCGGAGTGCCGGCGGTCCTTTCATGTTACCTGATAATCCGGCGTGCACATGACGAGACGAATGGCGTCGCGGATGTCGTTGTCGTCCAGTTCGGTTTTGGGGTCGAGATAATCGCGCAGGGCCTGCTCCTGCTTGTGGCTCAAATTCGCCTGCAGCAAGCGCTTTTCCAGAGCGGTGATCAACATTTCTTTGTCGGAACGTTCCTGCTCGGTCAAAATTTTGTCCACATCCACGCCGCCGGCGCGCAGGTTGCGCATTTGCTTTTGAATGCGTTTGATGCGTTCGGGATTTTTGGCGGGGCCGGTGGCGAGGGTGCTGGCGATGGCCATGTCGCCCTGGGCGAGCATGGCGGCCTGGTTGTAACGCGCGAGAAGATTATTGGTGGTGATCCAGGCAAGGCCGCCATCCCACCCTTTGACGTTCGGCGGCGCAAACAGGTCCTGGCCGAGGCTGCGCAACAAGTTCGTGGAAACGAGCGGCGGGGGCAGTTCGCATTCGAGCATGCGGACGCTGCCTATGAGCCATTGCACGGGGCTTTTAACTTCGTTGCGAACTACCGAGGGCGAATAAAATTCCTCGCAGGAAAATATGACGCGCATGAGCGGCTTGAAATCATTTCCGCCGTTGTGGAAGACTTGCGCGAGTTCGGCGTTCAATTCCGGCGAGGGCATTTCGCCGGCGAAGAAATTCCAGATTTTCGCGGTGATGAACAGGCCCGACTGAGGTTGAGCGACGATTTGCCTGATGAAATCGTCGCCGTCCATGTTTCCGGTTTCGCCGAGAATTGTTTTTTCGCCGTTGTCATGAAAGAACGGGCGATAGATAAATTTTTGCGCCTCGTAGTCGAGTGACCAGCCGGTGAGGGCGCGGGCGGCTTCGGTGATGTCTTTCTCGGTGTAATGGCCTTGACCGAGCGAGAACAATTCCATGACTTCGCGGGCGAAATTTTCGTTGGGATGTTCCTTGCGGCTCTGGGCCTGATCGAGCCAGACGAGCATGGCGGGGTCCTTGCCGGCTTCGGTGAGGAGCTCGAGCCAATTGCCAGTGCAGAGGCGGCGGAAGAGTTCGTTCTGCCGCCACATATAATAGGAGTCGCGAACTTTCTCGAAGCTGGTGGCGAAGTGGCCGTGCCAGAAGAGCGTCATTTTTTCCTGGAACGGACGCGGGCCT